>ERZ773070.466-NODE-466-length-29927-cov-5.499130_pt1 | contig 29927 bp, 13 predicted proteins | sample MGYA00580618_ERZ773070 | MGnify/ENA primary metagenome ERZ773070 (study PRJEB29015, sample SAMEA2738023) | human oral metagenome | biome: human oral; feature: human-associated habitat; material: dental | place: China | collected 2019 ... | reverse complement strand
AATATATACATAGGCGATGCCGACGCAAATATAGCACACCTAAAGAGTGCTATCGAAGATATGCTCGATGAGTTTGCCGCTTATGCAAAGCACAATATTTCTTATCGTTATATCAATCCGTCTGCTGCTAAAAGCGACGAAGAACGTAAAAAAAACTTCTATAACCTCGAAGAACGAGGTATGTCGCCCATAACCATATCTACACACGACTCGCAAGGTAAAGTATCACAGACACTTATATTCCCTTGGGCTGAGGTAATAATGAACGGAGATACCCTACCTGTATGCCTAATGAAGCCTACGGCGATGAAGAGTGGCGAGCAGAGCGTAAATGCTGCTATCGAAGAACTCGAATATAATCTCATAGAAGCAATAAACATATTGGGCAAAAAGAGTTTCGACAAGATAGTATTCCTCGAAGGACACGGCGAACTGTCGGAATTGCATACGTACTCTATTATGGAGCAGCTACATAAGTATTTTCAAATAGATAGAGGTACGTTGGCCGACGACGCATCGGCTCTGAAAGACTACAAAGCCGTGATCATAGCAAAGCCCACAAAGCCATTTTCGGAGTCCGACAAATTTATAATCGACCAATATATAATGAACGGAGGCAAAGTGATATGGCTGCTCGATGCTGTAAGTTATTCTGCATCAGAGTTGAGCAAGAGCGGTATTTCACCTGTTATGCCCCTCGACCTCAATCTAAACGATATGCTTTTTCGCTACGGAGCAAGGCTCGAAGCGTCTGTAATACAGGATATGCAGTGTCTGTATATGCCTATAAATGTGGCTACAGTGGGCGAGCCACCCATCTTCGAACAGATGCCATTCACCTACTATCCTCTTGTGATGACCTCGCCAGAAAATGCAATAACCAAAAATCTAATGAACGTCAAGACCGATTTTCCTTCGTTTGTACAGCAAGTAAGCCTCGAAAACGGAATTGTTATGGATGTGTTGCTTGCTACGTCGAATGCATCGCATGTGGATATGGCTCCAACAAATATCGACCTTAGAAATATCGCCAATATCGACCCCAAAACATTTGTAAATGCGCGATTTATACCCATCGGTGTGCTTATGAAAGGACAATTTCAGAGTATATTTATGCATCGGCAGGCTCCTAAAAATTTAGTGAATTTACTCCCACGTAAAGACAAGAGTATCAGTAATAAGATGATATTAGTAGCCGATGGTGATATCATTCGTAACGAGATAGAGCAATCAAACGACAAACAAATCGGGATAGTACCACTCGGACTCGACCGCAATACTGGACAGTCTTATGGTAATAGTAACTTTATAGTCAATTCATTGCTATCCATTACCGACGACGATGCTCTGATACAACTCCGAAACCGTAGTATAAAACTTCGTATGCTCGACAAACAGGAAATATCGTCTAATAGAGTATTTTGGCAGGTATTAAATACATTGCTTCCGGTAGTATTACTGTTTATTTGGGGTGCAGTATATATCTATATACGTAAGGTGAGATATAAATAGCAGATAGACACGAAACTAACTTAAATAAGCGACAAGCCGATACTAAAAACGACTTGTCGCTTGTTTATAGAAATAAAAAGTGATTTAATATTTTAATACTATTGATGTTACGATGCTATGATTGTGGTTTGTCATAGCTCCTTTAAATGAGCTATCGTCGGTGGTAAACGGCACAAAATCTTGTTCCTGTTTATTGTAAACATAGGCAAAGTCTAAGAAGAAGTTGCTGAATTGTAAGCCTATACCGCACGAACCGTACCATTGCGGATTGTTTACAAAGTACTCCATAGCTGTCAGAGTCGTATTGAGGTTGAAGTCTTTTTGAGCACCGCTTGCTATGGGGGCAGTCATATATCCGCCGCCCAGACGTAGTTTTGTGTGTTTAGATATTTTAGTTTCGGCACCTACTCTTATTGTATGTGTATTTAGAGTGTATTTTCTCAGATTGTTGTTTTCTGTATCGAATTCGGATTTTGCCAAAAATTTTTCCGAACTGTTTTTTACTCTCTGAATCTTATTGCCCATAAAGATATAGTCGATATTTATTGCCGTGTGTTGTTTTATTACGAATCCTGCACTCAGTTGTACCCTTAGAGGCGATGTGTAGCCGTATAAAGTCTCGTATGTAGGCGTTTTATGCACTGCCGACATCTTCGTTGATACTATGTCCGATGCCTGTACCTTAGAGAACGAATACCACGTAGGAGTACTGAACGATGCTCCCAATCGTACGGTAGGCGATAGACGCGCTATGATACCTAAATCCAAATTGACTCCCGTACCGGATATATCCGTAGCATTATGCAACGAGAAGTTGTTGCCGTCGGAGAAAAACTCTTCGTAATAGCTCTCGACTCTTCGGGTGTAGTTCTGTATCGAGAGTCCCGTACCAAAGTAAAATACATCGTTGATATTGCCTGAATATGTGAAATTGTACTCATCGATATATCCACTCTCGGTAAACTTATAACTACTGCTGATATCGCCTCCGAAAGCAGGTTTCCACTGGTCGCTTCCACTTGCAATAGGGTCGATAAGATAACCTTCGTAGCCCAAGACAGACAGATAGCCTACATCGGGATTGTCGTAGGGGTCGTAGGTGTTTTTCACGAACTTAAGTTTATCTTCGGTAAGTCCATTGGTCATATTTGCTATAAGCGACGTAAGCGAATACTGTGAATTAGAGTTCTTTATATACCCATTACGACCGAAGTTTTTTAGACGGTTGAAAGAAAAACTTAGATTGGAGTGTATAAATCCGCTCTCTCTGTAAGTAGGAAAGTTGAGTACCCAAGTAAGGTTGTTGGCTATCACCTTAGTTTTATCGCTCCCAATGGAGTATGTGTTCCATGCCGAGCGCGTATGTATCGGGTTGACATTCAGCGAAAAGCTAAGTTCGTTGCTACGGAATATACCCAAAACTGCAGGGTTGTCGGCAATAGCCGAAGCATCGCCACCGAGAGCTCCGAAGCTACCTCCCATAGCCATATAACGAGCTGTACCATTTATAGATGGAGTAGTAAGACCATAATAATCAAACATATTCTGAGCTTGTGCCGATATCGACAAAATAGCGACAACGGCTATAAAAACTATTTTCTTCATATACAATTCATTTTTTTATTACATAATAAATATAATCACAACTACTTATCGTCGCGACCTATCGGACGAACCTCTCGACGACGAACCGCTGCTCGACGAGGAACTGCTGCTGCCGCTATAACTATCGGACCGAGACGACGACGACCGCGAAGAATAGCTCGACGACCTACTACTATTCGACTCCGACGACCAACTCCTATCGCGGCTATCGGAACGCCTGCCGCTATTGTAACCGTCGTTGCGGGTAGAACGTGTATTGCGGTTGTTATCAGACGGTTGAAGTGTTCTGCTATAAGAATCGTTTCTACTATTGCCCGTGGTACGGGCTCTGTCGGTGCTACGCATATCGTTGGTATTGCTTCGATAGCTACGATTGATGCCCGAATAACTATTAGCGCGATTGTATTCTCTGAGAGTAGAGCTATACGAATTGCTACGGCTGCTTAGACTTCTGGCTCTCTGGTCGTTGGTAGTAGATTGATAGTAATATCCGCCTCCCCAGCCGTATGGATAATAGTCCCAATGATAATACCACGACGGATAGTACCACGAATAATATGGATAGTAGTAGTCGTAACCCCACAATCCCGAATATCCCCAATACCACCAACGTCGGTAAGGGGAGTTCAAACTCCAGTCGTAGTAAGGCGAGTAGTCGTAGTACCAGTCGTAATTGTAGGTGTATTTGGGAGCATACGAAGTATTGGGTCTTATGACGATAGAATCGTCTTCTACATATATAGTGTAGTATCCGTCTTCGAGATTGTAGATATTGGTAGCTGTACCAAGATTTTCGTCTTCGAAAGATATTGTGTATTTGTTCACTACCACATTGTAGACGCCATTAGGTAGGTTTAACAGATTGCTTACTTGTTTCGATGAACCGCTATAATCTCCTGTATTCGACTCTTTTATCTGCTTCTCGAAAAAACCTTCTTCGGCTGCCGACCGAGTATTGTTGCTTGCTGCCCGCTCGGTTTTGCTCTTTTTAGATGGCGTATAATAGACATCGTCCCACTGTGCCGACATATTGAAAGGCACAAAAATAATCGCAAATAAAAATAGTAGCTTTTTCATAACGCATTATTAAGATGTTTAATATATTATATAATCAAATAGTTTACTGTCTTTGTCTGACTGCAAAAATAGCAAAAGGTTTACACTTTTCCATATTAATACGACAAAAACTCCCATTGCCTGCCGTTGTATCGACTGTTAATGAGAGTTTTTAAAAAAATAATGTTATGACAATATGATATTTACATCTATTTTCCTGCCATAAGTTCCTTCATGGCATCGCCAATGATTTTTATACCTTTGTCGATCTGCTCTTCGGGTGTGTTACAGTACGATACCCTTATGTAGCCGTTTTTCTGTGCGTGTGGGTGGAATACCGAACCGAGTACAAAGACGGCACCTCTTTCGACTACTTTTCTGAACAATTGTTCTTCGTCGACACCGTGTGGCATCTTTATCCAGAAATAGAATCCGCCTATCGGGGTAACATAGGTTGCCTCCTGCGGCAAATACTTCTTGATAGCCTGCAAAGTGTAGTTGCGGCGAGTATTGTAGACTTTACGAATCTGCTCTATGTATGGCTCCATCTTGCCGGTTTTTATGAAGTTTTCGGCAAAAACCTGCGATATGGTAGGTGTACAAGCGTCGATGCTCTGCTTGCATATCTGCATCTTTTCGTATACAACCTCGGGTACCAAAGCCCAAGCCACACGAAGCCCCGGTCCGAAAATCTTGGAGAACGAACCCGTGTAAAGAATCTGAGAGTCCATCTTGGCATCTACCCACGTTTTCATAGGACGCGACCTTTCGTAGCCCTCTTTGTCGTAATAGAGTTCGCCGTAGGCATCGTCTTCTATGATAGGTATCTCTGTGCCACGCATCACCTCTATGAGCTCTTCGCGGCGGCGACGTGAGTAGACCAGACCTGCGGGATTGTGGAAGTTTGGCGTCAGATAGAGTAACTTCGGTTTCGGATTGCGATTGATTTTCTCTTTCAGCTGCTCGATATTGATACCGTCGGCATCGAGGTCGCACGATTCGATATTCGCCTGATACGACAAAAACGACGATATACCGCCGATAAATACAGGGTTTTCGGTGATAACGGTATCGCCCGGGTTGATAAACAATTTGGCAATGATATTCAACCCCTGCAAGCTACCGGTGGTGATTATCAGCTTGTTTCTGTCGACAGGAAAATTTCTGCGACGCAGAAACTCGGTGAGTTCCTTTACCAAACCGGGGTTACCGGGCGTAGGTCCATACTGCATTGCCTCCTCCCATTGCTTGCGAGAGAATTTGGCAGACATCTCTACCATATCTTCCACAGGAAACAATTCGTTGCCCGGCATACCGCCCGCAAACGAGATAATGTCACTTCTTGTGGCAAGACTCATCAAGTCTCTGATAGCCGAAGAACGAAACGACTGTACACAGTCAGAAAATTTAAAATCCATATAGTTCGTATATTTTGTATTATTAAAAATCGAAGCACAACCGAAGCCTGTCGTTTGTTGCCGCAAAATTACAAATTTTATTCGTTTCGGCAATGCCACTTTTGGTGCTTCGGTCGGCAAGAATCTTTATAACACCCTCTTCCACACTACACCATTAACGTCCGTAAACGTTATAAGTCCTCTGCCTGCCACTATTTTAGCTGCGTCGGCACCATTTTCATCGTACAATGTGATAGTGTCGGTAAGGTATGTAGCGAGCAGTTCGGGGTCGGATGGCATATACGAAGGCAAGTAAGCAGAGTCGATAGGTATCGAGGCAAAATATCTTCCTCTCTGTTGTGCTTGCGGTAAGTTTACGGTGATACTGAACTTCAAACAGTATCTGTTTATAACGCTACCAAGCATCATAAAATATGAGTTCGAATGGTCGCCAACCAAATATCGACTTTCGAATATATATGTCTCACCTTCGCTATTGCCGAAAGCATAACCCGGCGCCAAAGGTGAGCCCATGAAAAAATCTTTTATGGCTTTATAATCATTTATATCGATATTGATAGTATCGCCGTATGTCGATACGAATTTACATTTTTTCTGATATGCAGTATCGCCGTACGAGAAAAACCTATTGTACGGAAAGGCTTTCCAAACCTGAATAGGTTCTTGGATTTGTTGCTTACATCCCCAAAACAGTAATAATAAGGCAAGTAGGGTTATTGATTTGTATTTTACCATAATCGTAATATTTAGTTAAAATTTATAGCTGACCGAGCAACCAAGCGATGATATATGCCAAAAGATGATTGGGCGGTCGTCGAAATCTTCGTACCCTTGCAGATTTATTCCCATCAGCCATCGGTCTGCAATGGGGAATAGATACGAAATTCTCAGATTCATTCCTATCCTATTGTATAATAAAACTTTGTATCCCAATGGAGAAAAATCTTCGATACCATCGTCGCCATTAAGATCTATATACCAACTTGCATAAGCTACGTCGCCTCTAAGATATGTACCACCCACCGATAGACGCAAACAGTGACCTTTCTGAGATTTTATGATATCTCCAAACACATTTACCGATAGCAACATACGAGACACGTTTCTTACTTTCCACCTCTTTTTCGCCCATAACGATTGGAACGATCCCAGCGATACACTTGCCCCGAACCTATCGAATATATTGTAGTTCAATCGTGTACCGTATTCTACTCCAAATAAATTTAGTTGTTCTTCATTGGCCAGAGCCACAAAAGACTCTGCCGACCATCTATCGACTGCCGTTACATCTTGCGAAAAAGCAGAGACAGAGGCAGTAAACAGTAAAAAAATAAATAACTGTAAACGTTTCATATAAAATTATGTTTTTAATAAATACTAAATTAATAGTCGATGGCAAAGGTAATAAAAATATTTTTATAAAAAATATTTCTACAAAAAAAATCAACTTTTCGTTTTTTATAAATGTATTTGTGAGTATATAAAAGAATAGGTCGATAATCCAAAAATATATTGCAAGCAGCAGATTGACGAAAAAAGTGTATATTTGCAATCCGTTTTGTCGCAATATCGTGCGTCAAATCATACGTCTTATTACATTGATTATAATATAGTTAAGTGAAAAAATAAAATTGAATAAAAATGCAAAACAAAGGATTTATCAGGCTTTTTAGCATTCTGCTTACCATAGTTTGTTTGTACTGCTTGTCTTTCAGTGTGGTTACAAACTATTACAGCCGTCAGGCAAAAACGTTTGCCGCAGGCGATACGGAGCTGTATTACAAGTATCTCGACTCTATTTCGGGTAAAAAAGTTTGGTTGGGCTATACTCTGAAAGAAGCCAGAGAAAGAGAAATCAATTTGGGTCTCGACCTGAAAGGTGGTATGGACGTAACTTTGGAGATATCCGTACCCGATGTTTTGATTTATCTGTCGGACCACAACAACACACCGATTTTCAGGCAGGCTCTGGACAACGCCAAGAAGCGCAATTCGAGCGACTTCCTGACTGTCTTCAAACAAGAGTTTGAGCGTATCGACCCCAACGCACGTCTTTCGACAATATTTTCTACCTTGGCGTTGAAAGAAAAAATCCGCTTGGATATGAAAAACGACCAAGTGATAAGCGTGCTCAGAGAAGAGGTAAAATCTGCTATCGACAACTCTTTCAATGTATTAAGTTCGCGTATCGACCGCTTCGGTGTGATACAACCCAATATACAACGTCTCGGTGGCGAAGAGGGTAGAATACTTGTCGAACTGCCTGGTGTAAAAGAGCCTGAGCGTGTGCGTAAACTGCTGCAAGGTTCTGCCAATCTGGAATTTTGGGAAACGTATACCGCTGCCGAACTTATGGGTGTAATACAGAAGGTTGACGCTACCGTACGCGACATACAGGGAGGCAAAGTCGTAACCACCGATACCGCTGCGACTGCACAGACGACGACAACCACTGCAGACACTACCGCAATGGCACAGACGACAGATGCTTCACAGAAATCTACCGACTCTTTGGCCGAATCGCTAAAACAATCGCTTGCAAGCGAGACGGGGCAGGCAGCTACCGACGTGGCAGACGAAAAAGCATATCAGGAAGCGCTCAAAAACAATCCTTTGATAGCTGCTCTCGGAGGCTTGCAGAACGGTAATACCCCCGTATTGGGTGTGGTAGCGGTCAAGGATACCGCCCGTGTGATGTCTTATTTCAGAATGCCTCAGATATCGCGACTTTTGCCCAGAGACCTCAAGTTGTCTTGGACGGTAAAACCGCAGATAGAGGGCAAAGACACAAGAGACAACAGCGACCGTTACGGACTGATAGCTCTGAAAGTAACCTCACGCAACGGACAAGCTCCGTTATCGGGTAATGTGATAACCGACGCACGCGTAGACTTCGACCAAACCACGAACCAGACTTTGGTTTCGATGAAAATGAATTCGGAAGGCGCAGCTATCTGGGCTCGTCTGACGAAAGCAAATATCGGTAGAGCAATAGCAATATCGCTCGACAATTATATCTACTCGTATCCGGCTCCTACCGAGCAGATTACGGGCGGCGAGTCGCGAATATCGGGCAGATTTACTCCCGAAGAAGCCAAAGACTTGGCTAACGTGCTCAACTCGGGTAAGATGCCTGCTCCAGCACGCATCATTCAAGAAGACGTCGTAGGTCCTTCGCTTGGACAGACGGCTATCAACAACGGATTGATTTCGTTCGCGATAGCCTTGCTCATCATATTTATATATATGATGATGTATTACGGACTTATCCCGGGTCTTATCGCAGACTTGGTATTGATAGCCAATACGTTCTTTATGCTCGGTATACTTGCCTCGTTCAATGCTGTGCTTACACTACCCGGTATTGCCGGTATAGTGCTGACACTCGGTATGGCGGTCGATGCCAACGTACTTATCTACGAACGTTGCCGCGAAGAGTTGGCGTTGGGTAAAAACCTCAAAAAAGCTGTCGAAGAAGGGTTTGGCAACGCTCTGTCGGCTATTCTCGACGGACAGATTACAACGCTGTTGATAGGTATAATCCTGTTTATATTCGGTACGGGTTCGGTCAAAGGTTTTGCCACGACGCTGGTCATCGGTATCTTTACTTCGCTCTTTACTGCATTGTTTTTCTCGCGTATGTTGTTCGATACGCTATTGTCTCGCAACAGAGAGTGGAATATATCGTTTACCACGAATCTTACTAAAAATTGGTTCAAGGGTTTCCATTTCGATTTTATCGGAAAGAGAAAAATAGGTTATATCATCTCTGCCTGCTTGGTAGTAGTGATAGTTGTATCGTTGTTTGTCAACGGACTTAAACCCGGTATCGATTTCTCCGGTGGTAACTCGTACGTTATCCGTTTCGAACAGCCGATTAATGCCGACGATGTACGCGAAAAACTCTCAGACGCATTCGAAGGTTATTCTCTGTACGTTATCACAATGGGAGAGGCAAATCAGATAAGAATATCGACTAACTTCGTAGACAACAAAGCCGAAGGCGACAACGAAGGTAAGATAGAGACAATACTGTACGAAAAGCTGAAAGATTACCTCAATCCTGCCGTTACGAAAGAGATGTTTGTACATCGTTATGTCAATCGCGGTGGAAATTACGAACTTGCCAACTTGGAGCAGGGCGAAAACTACGGTATACAACAGTCTCAAAACGTAGGACCTACCATTGCTTCGGATATGATAAAGCGAGCTGCTTGGGCAATACTTCTGTCGTTGATAGTGATATTTATCTATATCCTGATAAGGTTCAAAAAGTATGCTTATTCGGTCGGTTCGGTAGCATCGCTGTTCCACGATGCCTTCTTTATGGTCGGTGTTTATACGCTGCTGTATAAAGTTATGCCGTTCTCGCTTGATATAGACCAGTCATTTATAGCAGCTATTTTGACTATCATCGGTTACTCCATCAACGATACGGTGGTTATCTTCGACCGTGTGCGTGAGAACCTTACACTGTTCCCGAAACGCGATATGAAGGAACAGATGAACAACGCTCTGAATGCTACTCTGAGCCGTACGTTCTCTACTTCGTTCACCGTAATACTCGTACTTTTGGCAATGTTTATCTTTGGTGGTGAAGTTATTCGAGGATTTATGTTTGCTCTGTTGATGGGTAGCTTGTCGGGTGTTTATTCGACTCTGTTCATCGCAGCTCCGTTGGCATACGATATTCAACGTAAAGAAAAATCGAAAATCAAAGCCATAAGCAAGTAATTTTTAATAGAAATAGAGTAAAAAGTCCTTGCCGTGATATTGGTTTATCGGGCAGGGATTTTTGCAAAATAATATGACAGACAATACTATAAGACAGCCTTTGCGACGCGATTGTTTCGAGATAATGGCTCCCGTCGGCTCGTGGGAGAGCCTTGCCGCCGCACTAAAAGCGGGAGCGAACTCCGTATATTTCGGCATCGAGGGTCTGAATATGCGAAACCATTCGGCAAACAACTTTACTATCGACGACCTTAGCCGCATAGCCCATCTATGCCGTCAAAGCAACGTAAAGTCGTACCTTACGCTAAACACCATCATCTACGACGACGATACGGAACTGATGCGTAATATAGTCGATGCCGTCAAACAGGCAGGCATAACCGCTGTAATTGCCTCCGATGTGGCGGCTATGATGTATGCCGTAGAACGCGACGTGGAGGTTCATCTGTCGACACAGCTCAATATTTCTAACGTAGAGGCATTGAAGTTTTATGCCCGGTTTGCCGATGTGGTGGTACTTGCACGCGAACTGAACCTCGACCAAGTATATCATATCTACCGAGCTATCGAAGAGCAACAGATACGCGGACGACGTGGCGATTTGGTGAAGATAGAGATGTTTTGCCACGGAGCGTTGTGTATGGCTGTCTCGGGGAAGTGTTATCTGAGCCTGCACGAGAAAAATCGCTCGGCAAACAGAGGCAGCTGCAATCAGATATGCCGTCGGAGCTACACAGTCAGAGATACGTCGTCGGATATAGAATTGGAAGTAGACAACCAATATATAATGTCGCCCAAAGACCTTAAAACCATTCATTTCTTGAACAAGATGATAGATGCCGGTGTGCGGGTGTTCAAGATAGAGGGCAGGGCTCGCGGAGCCGAATATGTAAAAAACGTTGTGGAGGCTTACGACGACGCTATAAATGCTTATATAGAGGGCACGTTTACGGAAGATAAGATTGCCGGGTGGGATACGAAACTTGCCCGAGTGTTCAATCGCGGTTTCTGGGACGGCTACTATCTCGGGCAACGTCTGGGCGAGTGGACAAGTGTCTACGGCTCGTCGGCTACAAGGGTGAAGGTATATCTGGGCAAATGCACCAACTTCTTCGGTAAGATAGGTGTAGCCGAGTTTATCCTCGAGAGCGGCGAGCTCAGGGTAGGCGACGAGATACTTGTCGTAGGAAATACGACAGGAGCTTACGAGAGTGTTGTCGAAGAGATACGGGTAGACCTCAAGCCTGTCGAGAGCGTAGGCAAGGGCGTGCCGTTCTCCATAAAGACCACCGAGACGCTCCACCGCAACGACAAGCTCTATAAAATGGAACTCCAAGAGCACCGCAAAGAACGCGGCTCGTTTTAGCTTAGAGTCTATCTGTTTTTAGATATGTTTACATTTTTACCACTCAGCCGTATATCATTTCTACCGAACATCTCTATGATTTTTCATAAATGCAACGACGTTTTACACACGTGCAACGACTCCGAGAAAAACGTATCGTCATTTTTAAATCACCACAATATTATCTTGTCTTTTATTTATCCGATTTCTAAAAAAGTATTCAAGTAAATGAAACGATTCAATCTATTGCTCTCTCTGCTGATGGCTGCGAGCTTCGTCAGTGGGCAGACTACACTACAAGGTATCGTCGTCGATGCCTCATCACACCGTCCTATCAGTTTTGTCTCAGTCTCTGTGAAGGGAAGCCATAGCGCTTTCTTCGATGGCAGCACTACCGATGCCAACGGACGATACTCCGTGGCGAACCTACCTGCCGATACGTTCGTTGTAACCCTATCGGCAAACGACTACATCGAGTATTCGAAGACTCTCGTCGGCGTAGCCGACGAGAGCATTGTCAATCTCGACTTCGAGCTTACGGCTAAGGCTACCGCCTTGGGCGAAGTATCGGTCGAAGCTGCCAAATCGCAGATGCGTTTCGAGCTCGACAAGAAGATTTTCGATGTAGCGGCAAGCGCCATATCTGCCGGATCTTCGGCGAGCGATATTTTGCAGAATATCCCATCGGTGGAGGTCTCTGCCGACGGTGCTATTTCGCTCCGTGGCTCCGAAAGTGTCGAGATTTGGCTCAACGGACGTCCAGCAGGGCTTACTGCCGAGAACCGCTCGCAGATTCTCGAGCAATTCCCTGCCGAATCTATCGACCGTATCGAGATTATCACCAATCCTTCGTCGAAATACAGCCCCGAAGGGACGGCGGGAATCATCAACATCGTACTCCGACAGGGGCGTAAAGCCGGTTACTACGGCTCCCTTCAGGCGAGCCTCAACAACAAACTCGGATACAACATCAGTGCCAATATTAATTATAGCAGCGATAAGCTCGACCTATTCGCCTCTGTCGGATATGGCAGGCGCGTCAGGAATTCGACTCACGTCATCGACCGAAGCTCTTTGGCAGGCGATTCGGTGATAGGCAACCTCAAGTCGAAGCAGCTGACGTATGGCAATGAGCATAGCCTCTTTACGCGTATTGGCGGCGTATATCATCTTTCGGCTACCGACGACGTTTCTTTGTCGGCTTTCGGTATGTTTGGCAGGCAAGGCGACAGCACTTCCGTCGTCCAACACTCCGATATAGGCAAGCGTTTTGGCAGCCGACGTCTCACATACGAAAATAGCGACCGCAACGGCGGCAATATTACTCTCGGCTATCGGCATCTATTTTCCGACAAGGCAGATATCGACATCTCTGCCGACTACAATCAGTGGGGTGCCGACGGCACGACCGATTTCAATGAACTTCGTAGTTACTACATCGACCCCGACGATATCGCCGACTCGGTTTCGTCCATATACGAGAGGCAAAAGATAGGTTTGGTCAATAAAACAATATCTTTCAAAGCCGATTACACTAATAAATTCAGCGATTTGCATCGTATCGAGGCGGGAGCGAGCGGATACTCCAATATCGAGAAGGCTCCTTCCGATATTTTCTCGGGAACATCTCCGAATAATATGACTCGCAACATACTTCTTAGCAACGAATACTCATATATTCGTTCCGTTGCTGCCGTTTATTTCAATTATGCAGGTAAATGGAGAAAATTCAACTATCAGGCGGGGCTTCGCGGAGAGTATACACATACTTCTATGATTGCTACGGACTATGCTCTTACCGAAAAACATTATTACGACCTCTTTCCGTCGCTTTTCATCAATTACAATTGGACGAAAACCAATCAATTACAGCTCAACTACACTCGACGAATCTCGCGTCCGAACGGTTGGCAGCTAAACCCTTTCAAAAATATCAGCGATTCGAAGAATATACGTTTCGGTAATCCAAACCTCGACCCCGAGTACTCCAATTCGTTCGAGCTCAACTATATTAAGACTCTCGGAAAGCACTCCGTATCGGTATCGGGCTATTTCCGCAATACCGACAACGTCATTCAGCGTATATCGTACCTATATTCCGACATAATGTACAACACTAGCGACAATATCACATCGTCCGTATCTTCGGGTACCGAGATTGTATTAAAAAACTCTATTGCTAAGTTTCTAAACATCACTACTACGGCAAATATTTATTATTATCACCTCAACGGATTCGATTATCTTGTGCCCGCAACGGGCTATCACCTCGTAGGGCAGTCGCAAAGTAACGTCTCTTGGAACGTTCGGATGATGGCACAAGCCGTTTTGCCTGCCGGTTTTACCCTTCAGCTCAACGGCGGATACAATGCTCCGCGTGTCGTTTCGCAGGGAAAGACCGACGCCGATTTTTCGATAGACTTCGGCTTACGTAAGTCGCTCGGTAATTTTATTTTTATGCTCAATGCTAAAGATATTTTCGATTCGCGGCAACGTATTGTTACCACTACTGCCGATAATTTCACGCAGCGGTCGGTGATGAGGCGTGGCAAGCGAGAGATTACTCTGTCGGTTACCTATTCTTTTGGTAATATGAAGCAAAACAACAACAAACGTCGTACCAACAACAACGATACTTCCAATGGCGACTATCAGATTCTCGACACAGGTATCGATTGATACCGTTTTGTCGGTTGTCGTCGATTTTTCGCATATTTTTAGTATCTTTGCAGCATAGAGTAATATATTTTCACGATGAATTACCAAGCCATAATAGATAAGTATTATCCTGTCGATACGCCTATATATCATCTGCTTATGTCGCATAGTCGTTCCGTAGCCGATAAGTCGCTATCTATCATCCGTCGGCACGGTTTCGATGTCGATACGGCTTTTGTCGAAGAGGCGGCTATGCTTCACGATATTGGTATTTTTCTCACCAATGCTCCTGTTATCGAATGTTTTGGTTCGCATCAATATATCGAGCACGGTTATCTTGGTGCCGATATCGTTCGTCGCGAGGGATACCCATTTCATGCTCTTGTCTGTGAGCGGCATACGGGTACAGGCTTATCGACCGACGAAATCGTACGTCGTCGGCTTCCTTTGCCGCACCGCGATATGCGTCCTATCTCGCTCGAGGAGCAGATTATATGCTATGCAGACCTTTTCTTTTCGAAGACGCATCTCGATGTAGAGAAACCTATCGATATCGTGCGGCAGCGAGTTGCTGCTTTCGGCGATGAGTCGTTGAATACTTTCGAGCGTTGGGTCTCTATATTTGAGTAATATTTATTAATGTATAATATATTTCGATAAAATATGTTGTTTCGTGATGTTATAGGGCAAGACGATATTAAGGCTCGGCTCATACGTAGTGTCGACGAAGGGCGGGTAGCTCACGCTCAACTATTTTACGGTATCGAAGGAGTGGGATGTCTGCCGATGGCTTTGGCTTATGCTCAATACCTCTCGTGTGAGCATCGCACCGGCGGCGATTCTTGCGGGCAATGTGCGTCGTGCAGGCAGTATGCCAAGCTATCTCATCCCGACCTTCATCTTGTCTTTCCTATTGTTAATAAAAAATCTTCCGGCGACGATGGCTCTATTTGCAACGATTTTCTACCGCTTTTTAGAGACGCCGTGCTCAGCAATCCTTATCTGTCGTTCGAAGATTGGCAAGAGGCTTTGGGCGACGACAAGAAACCTGTCATATATACTCGCGAGGGCGACGAAATCATACGAAAACTCAATCTGAAGTCGTTCGAGTCGCCTTATAAGGTGATGATTATTTGGTGTGCCGACCGTATGCACGAGGCTTGTGCCAATAAGGTACTCAAAATTCTCGAAGAGCCTCAGGGGCAGACGCTTTTCATCCTTATTTCCGACTCTGTCGAAGACATTATTCCTACTATACGTTCACGTGTGCAGCAGGTGTTTTTTCCTCCCATAGAGCATCGCTATCTTAGCGACTACTTGCAACGCTTTGGTATCGAGGGGAGCACTGCCGATTTCTTCATACGCAATTCGCGGGGAAGCATTAGTGAGCTTTCTCTTCAAATGTCGCAATCCGATACCCGACAGCAATACTTTCGTATGTTTACGCAGCTTATGCGTACCTGCTGGAATCTCAACGAAGAGACTTTCTCTGAGCAATGGAAGCCACTGCTCAACGAATTTATTGCTCTGGGGCGTACGGGGCAGTTGTCGTTTCTGCAGAACTCTCAGCGACTCCTACGCGACAACTTCGTTTACAATCTTTCTGCCGATAGTCTGGTGTATCTCAGCAGCTATGAGCTCGATTTTGCTCGTAAGTTTGCACGTTTCGTCAACGAAAACAATGTCGAAGACCTTATGGACGAGTTTGCGCTTGCCGAGTCGCACATCGACCGCAACACCAAAGACCAATACGTCTTTCTCGACCTTATGCTATCGCTTCATCGGCTACTTAGAGCCTGACTGCTTGCTGCCGTTGCATCCGTGCACGAGATAAACGAAAAAGGCTTATCGCATACATACGTACGGATGAGCCTTGCTTGCTTATTATGAAAAAGATAAAAAATCGTATCGTTTATTCCGATGTTTCTACAATCGATACATAGCTGCGATTGTCTCTTTTCTTACGGAACTCCACTTTTCCTGCCACCAAAGCGAATAACGTATGGTCTTTGCCCATACCCACGTTCGGTCCGGGATTGTGTACCGTGCCGCGTTGACGAACAAGTATATTGCCTGCCTTAGCGAACTGTCCGCCGAAGATTTTTACTCCCAGTCGTTTACTTTCCGATTCACGACCGTTTTTCGAACTACCTACACCTTTCTTATGTGCCATAACTTTTTATTGTTTTTTTAAGCTGTTATTTCTTTTATTACTATCTCTGTCAGATCCTGACGATGTCCGTTCAGTTTACGGTAACCTTTACGGCGTTTTTTCTTGAATACAAGTACTTTGTCGCCTCTGAGGTGCGATATTACTTCTGCTTTAACCTTTGCTCCGCTTACTGTCGGTGTTCCTACGGTAACGACACCGTCTTTATCGACAAGGAGCACGCTGTCGAACTCTACGTTAGAGCCTCTTTCGGCTTCATTCATGCGGTGGACAAATACTCTCTGACCCACCTCTACCTTGAACTGTTGTCCAAGCATTTCTACAATTGCATACATTCTTATTCCTTTGTATATATGTTTGTTTCTACGACCGTGAGGCGAGGTATCGCTGTAAATCAACGAAATTGCTGCTTGTCTGTAGCCTCTTTGCGAATCGGACTGCAAAGGTAATACTTTTTCGTCGAACCGACAAAATATTTTTTCGTTCGCCTCACGAATCGAATATTTTTTGCCGCTTACTGCAATTTTTATAAGTCCGATTTTTGTATTTTTTTTGACTCTTAATAGCTTTATTAATTTATTAATATTCAATCTACTATTCTATACTGCGAGGCTATTTATTACCTCTATCTATTGTGAAATAAATAAATTCAATCGAACTTTTAATAACGTTTCGCACATAATAAAAAAAAATGTACTACCTTTGCATCCTCAAATAGTAACCGGAGAATCGTCTCCAAACGCAATGAGGAATTATTACTTTTTTTATATATGAAACTATTTGGTGTATTCGAAAACATATCGTACCGTGAGTTAGGCATAGTCGTAGCTCGCTGTACGTCTGTTTTTTACCCACCTCCACTTAACTTTATCGGCGATAAAGAAACCTTATCTGTGTACGCTCCCTACAGGGAAGTGTACATTTCGTCGTATACAGATAAGAGGCATCGGTACCGTACGGCTTCGGCTGCTTGGCTGCCGTCTATTTCGAAATTCGATATATATAATATATTATAGTATAATTATAGAATGTACAGTAAGAAATTTTCAATAAGCAATATGAATACAATGAACAATGATTGGTTCTATAAACTTAAATTCAATAGAAGTATGAAGAAACTTTTACTTTCGTTTTTCGTGCTCGTAACTACCATTTCGATAGCTACAGGGCAGAACGCCAACGACTGGTTTATAACAGTCTGGAAGACTTCGGGGACAGCGATAAAATTCCCCGCACATCAAGTGAACAACGGCTACTATACGCTTAAGTGCGTACAGCTTGCCGACGACGGCACCGAGATTGCCGCCACTATGCATACCTATACGCCTAATACAGACGGCTACGAAATACCGGTAGGGCTCCCCACGGGGAAGAAATACCGTGTATATGCCTACGGTGATGGGTTGAAATGGATAAATTTCAATAATCAATGGCAAAATAGGAACGACATTATACTCGTAGAGCAATGGGGTACTACCAAATGGAAGTCGTTTCAATATGCATTTATTAGCTGCCAAAACCTCGATGTAACGGCTACCGATAAGCCCGACCTTTCGCAGTGTACTGACATGGCCCAGGCATTTCACAACTGTACAAGCCTTGTAAATGCCAACGGTTCCATGGCTCAGTGGGAGACTCAGACCATAACCAATATGCAGTATATGTTCTACGGCGATACCCTTTTCAACCACTCGCTGGCTGCTTATAAGATAACCGCCAATAATTGGTATATGCATAGTATAGCAGGGCAGTCGGGCATAAGCTGCGAAAACTTCTCGGCTACCCTCGACTCATGGAAGACTCAGGCTGTGGATCTTGATAGGAAGAACATCAATATAGGAGAATTTCCTAAACACAAAAGCTACAACGAAGTAGGACGCGAGGCTATAAAGGTGCTGAAGACTCTCAACTGGACATTCCCCACCGACATAGCTTTTGCTGCCGGCTGTATAAAGGAGACCAACTGGTTCAAAACTATATGGAAGCCTACGGGCACATCGATAAAATTCCCTGCTATGGCTACGGGTGGTAACTATATTATAAAATACGAACCTATCAATGCTGCAGGCGACCCGATAGGCGAGATGAAGACCATAGATCCTGCCGCCGACGGACAGACGATTAGCGGACTTACCGCCGGGCAACGATACCGTATCTATGCATTCGGCAGTGGCTTCAAACGTATTTCGTTCGAGACATATCCGCAGAATAAAGACGAGATACTCCGCATCGAACAGTGGGGAACGACTCCTTGGAGTACGTTCCTTAACGCATTCAAAGACTGCTCGAACCTCAATGTAACGACCTACAATATCGACAAACCGAATCTCTTTGCTCTCCGTAGCCTTAGCGGTATGTTCTATGGCTGTAAGAGTCTGGTATACGACAATATATACTGGCAAAATCATATACAAAACTGGGCTACCGACAGTGTAACCGATATGAGCAATATGTTCCGCGGAGCATCGTCGTTCAATCAATATATAAATAACTGGAATGTAGAGAAGGTTACCAATATGGACGGAATGTTCCGCGACGCATCGTCGTTCAATCTGCCTATGGGTGGCTTTAGGATAAAAGCCGTTACCTCGATGAAAGGTATATTTGTGGGCTCGGCTATGAACTGCGAAAATATCTCGTCGACACTGGAGCAATGGAAAGCAAAGGCTGTGGCAAACAATATAAAGAATGTCGATATGACGGGCTTCATTGCTAACCCGCAGTCGTACAACCAGAAAGGTAAAAACGCTATCGATTCGCTCAAGCTTGCCGCTTTCGGTTGGACTATCACAGGCGGTAACTTTGCCCCTGACTGCGTCTCCGACGCTGCTTGGTTTGTTACCGATTGGAAGCCGAGAAATTCCTCTATATCGTTCCCGGGTAGACTTGTGGGAGCAGCTGCCGATAGGAAAAACTACTCCATAAAGTATCAAGAGATAGACGGCTCAGGTAACCCCGTGGGTACAATGCAAACACCATACGTCAACAACGCCGGCGATGGAGCATGGATTAGTTTCCAAGGATTTGCCGCGGGTAAGCGCTACCGCGTATATGCCTACGGCGGTACGTTCCAGAAAATAGACTTCAAGACTTACGCATGGTATAAAGACGATATAATAAATGTCGTACAGTGGGGTTCGACCCAATGGAAGTCGCTCGATAGTGCTTTCTATCAGTGTACGAACCTCGACGTAACGGCAACCGACAAGCCCGATCTCTCGGCCGGACCGGGTTTGCAGTATATGTTCCAAGAGTGTAAAAATCTTAAGTATGCCAATGGAGTAATCAATAGCTGGAATATGCAGAATGTCTATTCGGTATACTCAATGTTCCGCGGCGACTCGGCATTCAATCAGCCTCTGGGCGGATGGAAACTGAGTCGTATCGGCGATATGCGATATTTATTCTACGATAGCGGCATAAGCTGCGAAAATGTATCTACTACTCTTGCTCAGTGGAAGCAGCAGGCAGAGAATAATATCAGTAGGAATAATATAAATATGCAGGAATTCATCAATACCGACCAGACCTACAACGAGACCGGCCGCGACGCTATCGAATATCTCAAGGCCGCTCCCAATAGCTGGTATTTCTATAATAGCGGTACTTTTGCTCCCAATTGCGACCTCGACTCTTATTGGTTTGTTACCACGTGGAGTACCGATGGTACCAATCAGATAAAATTCCCTGCCACAGGCACAAGTAGCGACTACGCAATAAAGTATGTCGAAATCGACGACGACGGCAACGAAATCGGACAGATGAAGACTGTCGCTCCTGCCACCGACAACCAAGTGATAAACAGTCTCAAATACAACAAAAAGTATCGTCTGTATGCCTACGGCGAAGGACTTAAGCGGATATATTTCTATAATGCAGGCTCCAACAATCAGATACTTAAAATAGAGAAATGGGGTAAAGCCAAGTGGAATTCGTTCAACTATGCTTTCTATCAATGTAATAACCTCGACATAACGGCAACCGACAAACCCGACCTATCGGATGTAACCGATATGTCGTATATGTTCTTCGAATGTAAGAAACTTAAAAACGAAAACAGCTCTATCAACTCATGGAATACCGATAAGGTTACCAATATGAATTATACATTTGGCGGTACTAACGCTTTCAATCAACCTCTTAACGGTTGGAATACGAGCAAGGTAACCAATATGAGCTATATGTTCAAGGATGCTACTGCGTTCAATCAGCCGCTTAGCAGCTGGAATACGAGCAAGGTAACCACGATGTATGCTATGTTTGAAGGAGCTACCTCGTTCGACCGCTCGCTTGCTTCGTTCCGCCTCGATACTATCAGCGATATGCGTAACATATTAAATGGCTCGGGTATAAGCTGCGAAAATGCATCGGCTTCGCTCGTCGGCTGGAAGACTCAGGCACAAGGCAATAACAAAATAAAGAACGTGAACCTTACCAACTTCCTCGCTGCCGACCAGTCGTACAATCAAGACGGCCGCGACGCTATCGAATACCTGAAGACAGCTCCTCGAAGCTGGTCGATCTCGGGTGGTAAGTTCACCGAAGACTGTATCAACGATGCCAAGTGGTTCAAGACACTTTGGAAAGCCTCGGCAACCTCTATTACATTCCCTGCCGTAGGTAGCGGATATATACTTAGATATGTACCCGTCGACGCTGCCGGCAACCCCGCAGGTGCCGTACAGACGATAGACCCCGCCGCTGCCGGACAGGTAATATCGGGGCTTACCGTAGGACAGCGCTATCGTATATTGGCTTACGGAGGTTCGTTCACTCAGCTATCGTTCGATACGTATCAGCAGAGCAAGTTGGATCTGCTCCGTGTAGAGCAATGGGGCTCTACTCAGTGGACTTCGTTTGCAAACGCATTCAAAATGTGTCAGAATATGAACGTAACCTCGTCGGATAAGCCCGACCTCTCGGCTCTGACAGACCTGAGCGGTATGTTCTACGGATGTATGAGTCTTACAAACAACAACGATATAAAGAACTGGGATACAAAGAACGTAACCAATATGAGTAATATGTTCTTTAGAGCTACCTCGTTCAACCAAAACCTCAGCAATTGGAATACAAGCAAGGTAACCAATATGGATCACATGTTCCACGGAGCCACCTCGTTCAACCAACCTATGGGTAGCTTCCGTATCAATGCTCTTACATCGGCTCAAAATATATTTATGGGTTCGGGTATGAGTTGCGAAAATATCTCAAGTACGCTCGACGACTGGAAGACAAAAGCAGCCGCCGACAATATTACCAACGTCGATATGAGTGGATTTGCCAACCCTAATCAATATTACAATCAGACGGGGCAGACGGCTATCAGCGACCTTACTACAAACCGTAGCTGGACTATCACCGGCGGTACCTTTGCAGCCGACTGTCAGTCTCCCGATAGTTGGTTCAAGACGATATGGCAGCCCTCGGGCAATAATATCCGCTTCCCTGCGTATGGTACTACTTCCGAAAAATATACTCTCAAATACGAACCGGTCAATGCTTCCGGTGGTTCTATGGGACCGATGGTAATGGTATCGACCTCAGCCGGTGACGGACAGTATGTAGCAGGGCTTACTCCGGGGCAGCGCTACCGCTTCTACGCTTACGGCGAAGGACTTAAGAGTATTAATTTCTATCAGAATTCGACCAATAAAGATGAAATACTCCTCGTAGAGCAGTGGGGTACTGCCAAATGGAATTCGTTCTATTACGCTTTCTATCGATGCCAGAACCTTAATGTAACGGCTACCGATATCCCCGACCTATCGGGTGTAACCAATATGCAGTCAATGTTCTACGAATGTAAGAAATTGATTTATAACAATAGTAACATCAATAGCTGGAATACCGAGAACGTTACCAATAAGAGCTATATGTTCTACGGCGACCGTCTCTTCAACCAACCTATCGGCGGTATGAAGCTCAAGACAGGCGTAAATATGAATTATATACTGCAAGGCTCGGGTATCGACTGCTCAAACCTCTCGACTACTCTCGACGGCTGGCAGGCTCAGGCAGAAAGCAACGGCGACCTGAAAAATATAGCTCTTACCCAGTTTGTAGCCGATACCCAGAGCTACAACGAATTTGGAAACGCTGCCATACAGTATCTTAAGGCTGCTCCTCGTAACTGGACTATCACGGGCGGTATCACTATGCCCGGCTGTAACCAAGACGGAGCTTGGTTCAAGACCGTATGGAAAGTTCCCACAAACGGAAAGATTCAATTTCCTGCCTACGGAGGTAACAGCTTCAAACTGAAGTATGTACGTCTCGACGGTTCGGGCAACGAAGAACCCTCTACCATGACGCCTATTAACGGTTATGATGGAGTTACCATATCGAGTCTTACTCCCGGACGTCTATACCGTATCTATGCCTTTGGTGCCGGATTTAAGCGGTTTAATATTAATCAATATTCGACTAATAAAAATGATCTTATCAAAGTAGAGCAGTGGGGCTCTACCAAGTGGAGCTCTTTCTCATACGCGTTCTATAACTGTACGAATCTCGACGTAACCGCTACCGACGTGCCCGATCTATCGGAAGTAACCGATATGCAAGAGATGTTCGAAGGTTGTACTAGCCTAAAGTTTAATAGCAGTATCAATAGCTGGGATGCAAGTAATGTTACGAATATGTACCAGATGTTCAACGGCGATACGGCTTTCAACCAGCCTATCGGCGGTATGAAGATAAAGGCAAGTGTAAATATGTATAATGTATTGTACAATACAGGTCTAAGCTGCCAAAACCTCTCGGCTACTCTTGCAGGCTGGAAGGCTCAAGCCGAAGGCAATAGCGAGCTAAAGAACGTAAACTTAAGCGGTTTTGCCAATGTAGACCAGACCTACAACGAGACTGGGCTCGAGGCTATCGAATACCTCCGAGCCGCTCCTCGTAGCTGGAGTATAAGTGGCGGTACGTTTGCTGCAGGCTGTAACTTAGACTCATATTGGTTCAAGACAGTATGGAAAGCTCCCACGAACGGACAGATTCGATTCCCAGCATACGGTAGCAGTTCGTATACACTGAAATGGGTAGAGCTCGACGGCTCGGGCAACGAACTGCCTCTTACTATGAAGAAGCAAGCTCCTGCCGGCGACGGATATACTGTATCGGGGCTTACGGCAGGTAAAAACTACCGTTTCTATGCATACGGCGAAAACCTAAAGAGTATCAATGCTTATAGTTATTCGACCAACAAAAACGATATTCTTAAAATAGAGCAGTGGGGTAAAGCTAAATGGACTTCGTTCCGATATGCGTTCTATGACTGCCCCAACCTCGACGTAACGGCTACCGACGTGCCCGACCTATCGGGCGTAACCGATATGCAAGAGATGTTCGAAAATTGTACTACACTTGTATTCAATAGCAGTATCAATAGCTGGAATCCCGAAAATGTTACGACTATGTCCCAGATGTTCTATGGTGCTACCAAGTTCAATCAACCTATCGGCGGATGGAAGCTAAAGCAGAGTGTCAATATGAGTTATATACTCAACAATACTGCTATAAGCTGCCAAAACCTCTCGGCAACGCTGGTGGCTTGGAAGGCTCAGGCAGATACCAACGCCAACCTTAAGAATGTCAATTTAGGAAGTTTTATAAACAACTATCAGTATTACAACGAAAACGGACGTGCCGCAGTAGACTCTTTACAGAAAGCTCCTCGCAGCTGGTCGATTTCGGGCGGTAAGACCGTTACGGGCTGTGATATCGAGAAGGCATATTTCGTTACCGACTGGAAAGCACCCACAAGCGGAAAGATTTATTTCCCCGCTTATAATAGCAGCGGTTATAAACTAAAATGGGTAATGCTCGACGGTTCGGGTAACCCCACAGGTGCACCCGACTCTATAATGAATGCGGGTAACAACCAACAAATATCTGGGCTTACTTCGGGTAAAGAGTACCGTATATATGCTTTCGGAGGCAATTTCCAACAAATATATTTTTATAACTATTCGAATAGCCGCAACGATATACTCCGTGTAAAACAGTGGGGTACTACTCAGTGGAGTTCGTTCTATTACGCGTTTTGGAACTGTCCCAATCTCAAAGTAGTAGCTACCGATGTACCGGATCTGTCGGCAGTAACCGATATGAGGTATATGTTCTACAGTTGTACCGGCTTGACATTCAACAATAGTATCAATAGCTGGGATGCTCGCAATGTTACCGATATGCAGTATATGTTCTATGGGGCTTCGGCGTTCAACCAATCTATCGGCGGTATGAAGCTAAAAGCAGGTGTAAATATGAATGGCATACTGCAAGGTACGGCTATCGACTGCGACAGCCTCTCGGCTACCATTGCAGGCTGGAAGGCTCAGGCTCAGAACGATACGAACCTAAAGAACGTCAACCTCAACAACTTCGTCGATGTCAACCGCTACTACGACCAGAATGCACGCCAAGACGTATATTACCTGCGGAGTGCTCCGCGTAGCTGGCAGTTCAACCACATAAACCGCACGCTTATAAACTGCTCCGATATGGATAAGGCATGGTTTATAACCGAATGGAAGGCATCGGGTTCGCGTATATACTTCCCCGCTTATGGTGCAAGCAACTACACTATCAAGTATGTAGAGATAGACAATACAGGGGCGGTCGTAGGCACTTGGCAAACCATATCTAATGCTTCTGACAACCAGCAAATACCCGTTACCTCAGGTAAGCGATACCGTATAAAGGCTTTCGGAGGCACGTTTAGGCAGATATATTTCCAATATTATTCAAATAGCCGCAGCGATATACAGGCTGTAACCCAGTGGGGTACTACCGACTGGAGTTCGTTCCAGTATGCGTTTTACGGTTGCCCCAATCTCGACGTAACGGCTACCGACAAGCCCGACCTACTCTATGTCGAAGATATGCGGCATGCGTTCGAAGACTGCCCTGCGCTGGTAAACTCCAACGGCAGTATGCGTGGCTGGGATACCCGTAACGTAAAGTATATGGACTATATGTTTAAAGGAGCAACTTCGTTTAACTCGCCACTCGACGGCTGGAATACCGAGAAGGTACAGTCGATGAGCTATATGTTCCAAGGAGCCACCTCGTTCAACCAACCGCTCGGCAAATGGAATACCAAGAACGTCTCCAATATGAACTATATGTTCGACGGGGCTACAGCCTTTGCCCAGTCGCTTGCAGGCTTCGAGATGAAGACAAGCGGCAGCCTACATTACGTCTTGCAGAATACCGCTATCGACTGCGACAGCATATCGGCTACCCTCGTAGCGTGGAAGACTCAGGCTCAGAATGATACGAACCTAAGGAGTGTCTACCTACACTATTTCATAGGCTCCGATAAGTACTACAATCCTGCCGGACGCCAAGCTATACAGTATCTGAAGACCGCTCCTCGCTCTTGGTACTTCCCCGACTACAACCGCACTCTGCCCGCTTGCAACGATACCTCTTCGGCGTGGTTCGTTACCGAGTGGAAGGCGTCGAACAACTACATATACTTCCCAGCATACTCTACCGGTAACGACTACACTATAAAATATGTGGAAATCGATGCCTTTGGAGGCAACGAGGTAGGCACTCCGCACTGGATACACAATGCAGGTCCTAATCATCAGATATATCAGCATATACAAGTAGGTAAGCTATACCGTATCAGTGTCTTCGGAGGCACGTTTAGGCAGATATATTTTGGTAGTTCCCAAAGTAAAGACGATATATACCGAGTAACCCAATGGGGCTCTACCGACTGGCGCAATTTCGACGGTGCTTTCTCCGGTTGCTCCAACCTCGACGTAACGGCTACCGACAAGCCATTTCTGGAAGATGTACAATATATGCATAATATGTTCTATGGCTGTAAGAGCTTAAAGAATACCAACGGTAGTATAAACACTTGGGACGTAAGCAATGTTACTTATATGCAGAATATGTTCTACGGCGATAGCCTTTTCAACCAGCCTCTTAACAACTGGAATACCGAGAAGGTACAGTATATGGGTGGTATGTTCTACAATGCAGCTTCGTTCAACCAGCCGCTTAGCTGGAATACCTCTAAGGTAACCGATATGAGCAATATGTTCTACGGAGCCAAGGCATTCAATAGTGCCATTAACTTCACCAATACCGAGAAGGTACAGAGTATGGGTAGTATGTTCCAAGGAGCTAAGGCATTCAACCAGCCGCTTAGTTTTAATACCTCCTCGGTAACGAATATGGGTAATATGTTCTATGATGCAGTGTCGTTCAATAGCCCTCTTAACTTTACCAACACCTCGAAGGTACAGTGGATGTATAGTATGTTCTACAACGACAGTGCTTTCAACCAGCCTATAAACTTCAATACATCCGAAGTGCGTAGTATGAGCAGTATGTTTGGCAATGCAGCTTCGTTCAACCAACCCGTAAACTTTACCAATACCTCGAAGGTAGAGCAAATGAGTAGTATGTTCGCTGGTGCTAAGGTATTCAACCAGCCGCTCTATTTCAACATAATATCGGTACAGGATATGAGCAGTATGTTCCAGGGAGCTAAAAAGTTCAATAGCCCGCTCAACTTCACCTACTCCCTCAACAGTAGGCTTAAGTCTACACGGCACATGTTCTTCGACGCCAACGACTTCAACCAGCCTCTCTATTTTAATACCGATAGTGTGGTCGATATGAGCTATATGTTCTGCAACGATACGATGTTTAACCAACCCGTAAACTTCAATACATCGCAGGTGCGCGGTATGTACTGTATGTTCCAAAACGCCAAGGCGTTTAACCGACCGATAAACTTCGATACGCGTTTGGTAAGAACTATGCAGGGTATGTTCCAAGGAGCCAAGTCGTTCAACTACCCGCTCGGACACCTACGCCTCGACTCTATCAACAACCGCGATAACCACTACTATCATTATTGGTGGTGGTATGGTGGCTACGGAGTGAGTGGTATGCTTAGTGGCTCGGGTATGAGTTGCCAGAATATGACCTCTACGCTTGTGGGCTGGAAAAACTTCGCTCTTGCCAACGCCATCGATAGCGTCAATGCTCAGGGGTTGATGGGTAATTGGGGAATTGAACGTATCTTCTACGACGACAACGGTAAGCAGGCTATCGACCTCCTACGCGACTCTCTGAAGTGGGATATCTCGGGCGGTATGTATGCCCCCGACTGTACGCCGCTCTATAAGTGGTTCACTACCGTATGGAAACCCGCGGGTACCTCCATACAGCTGCCTACTATCGGCTCGAACTACGCTGTCAAGTACGTCGAGCTCGATGCCGCCGGTAACGAAAAGTCCGCTACGATGCAGACCATCTTCCCCGCAAGCTCGGGACAGACTATCACGGGGCTTACTGCCGGTACCAAGTATCGCGTATACGTATACAAAGCTACCGGTACGTTCGACCAAGTGTCGTTCGCTACCTACCCTGCCAATAAAGACGAGATACTACGCGTAGAGCGTTGGGGGGCTACCGTATGGAGTTCGTTCGAAGGTGCTTTCAAAGACTGCTCTAAACTCAACGTAAGGATTACAAATACAGGTATGCCCGACGAAAAGTATATTCCTGACCTATCGGCAGTAACAAGCCTCGAAAGTATGTTCGAAGGTTGTAGCAGTATGGATAGTGCTCAATACAGTACTTATTTCTACAATTGGAATACCGAACACGTAACTACGATGAAGAATATGTTCAAAGGTACTACCAAGTTGAAAGAACTCTACACAGGACAGTGGAATATCAAGAACGTAACCGACCTCAGCGGTATGTTCGACGGCTCGGGTATAAACTGCGAATACTTCTCGGGAACTATGGCAGCTTGGCGTCGCCAAGCCGATACGCTCAATATCAACGGAGTAAATGCCGCAGGTATCATCGGTAACCGCCAGTACTACAATGAAATGGGTAGAGACTCTATGGCTTACCTTGTAGCCTCTCGAGGCTGGACTATCAGCGGCGGACGATTCGCTCCCGGCTGTATACCACCCGAATACTATGTATCTGAGTGGGATATGTCGAAGCCTGCAAAAGACGCACGTGCCGATGCCGCTACTACTCTGGCTACCAATATCTGGGGTACAAACTTCAAAATCGAGTGGATCAACATCTCTATTCCGCCCTACGATAGAGGTTCGGCTACGGTTACCGCTACTACTGCGCCATATACCATCACCGGACTGACGGCAGGAGCCCGCTACCGTGTCGTAGCATACCCCGATACTACCGTACCGGGCAGCACTCTGGCACGTCTATCGACTCGCGACGGAGCGAATATCGTCACCGACCTACAGCGTTTGCGTCTCGTATCGCAGTGGGGTACCAATAAGTGGAAAGCTATGGCTCATGCCTTCCATGGTACACTCAATATCAATGTAACGGCTATCGATAGCCCCGACCTTTCGGGTCTCGACGTTCCGAAGAGTCTCGCATCTATGTTCGAAAGCTGCGAAAGTATGACATACGGCGATAGTATCAATAATTGGAATACGTCGGGTGTTACCGATATGAGTCGTATGTTTGCCGGTACCAATGCATTCAATAGTCCGATTGGTAAATGGGACGTATCGAGTGTAACCAATATGCAGGCAATGTTCTATGAATCGGGCTTCAACAAGCCGCTTAAAGAGTGGAACGTAGAGAATGTAACCGATATGAGCAGTATGTTCGAAGGAGCACAGTCGTTCGACCAAGACTTGTCGAGTTGGACTCTTAAGAGTGTAACCGCCATAACCGATATGTTCAAAGCTCCGCTAAATAGTGGTATAGGTTGTAAGAACTACTCGAAGACCTTGCAGGGCTGGGCAAACAACTCGCTCACCAAGACAGGTTTGAACTTCACCGGTCAAGACAATAGGAAGTATAATATCGTAGGTAAGATAGCACGTGGTATTCTGACCAAAGCCGTCGCTCAAGGCGGTAAAGGCTGGACTATCTCGGGCGACTCCGAAGATACTTATTGCGGTATCGACTACGTATGGACAGGTGCTGTCTCGACAGATATTACAAACAACGGCAACTGGCAGGGCGGACAAGCACCCACTACAAGCACTACGCTCGACCGTACGGGTAGTGCGGTGGTATTCGCGCCCACAGCTGCAAACGATATGCATATACCGACGCAAGCCTATACACCGCCGGGAAGTGCTCCAAACGCTATACCGTTCTATAGCTTCGGCGACTTCGTCAACCAGTCGAACAAAAAGCTCGTCGTAGAACCAAACGGACACCTCTTCATAGCAGGCGAAGTATTGGGTAGCGACTCGGCAAGCAAAGTCGATAAGATAGTAGTAAAGGCAGACGATACTCGCCCGAACGGCTCGCTTATACTTGGCGGACAGCCTTGCGACAAGCCCGTATACGCTACGGTAGAGATGTATTCGAAAGCCAGTAAGTCGGCAGTGTCTATCTCTTGGACAGACAATATACCCGGCTCGCCCACATTCGGACAGTCCAT
>ERZ773070.465-NODE-465-length-29940-cov-6.313468_pt1 | contig 29940 bp, 30 predicted proteins | sample MGYA00580618_ERZ773070 | MGnify/ENA primary metagenome ERZ773070 (study PRJEB29015, sample SAMEA2738023) | human oral metagenome | biome: human oral; feature: human-associated habitat; material: dental | place: China | collected 2019 ... | reverse complement strand
GGGACGATGAAATCAAGTTTCTACGAAACTACTGATTTCTGTCCCACTCTCTTTTTTATATCTTGACATCATTATAACCCGTCTAGACCAATTTGAAAAGTATTTTGTTTTTTTTATTTAACAATTTTTCTATTCTTGCTATAAGAAAAAAACAAGATTTACTGTCACCTTGTTTTTCTCCTACTTAATAAAATCCTCAATTTTTTTAGCAGTCATATTTTTCTTGATTTGTAGCACTTTTTCTTCTGTAAAACCACTAAATTTTCCAAAATAAGGAACAAATTTTATCTTATATGCCTCACGAAAAGCAACTAACTCTGGCGTCTTTTTCTCACTATCTAAATAATAAAAAGATTTTGTTTTGATTCGTTCCAGCTGTTTCACAAATCGCCTACAGTGTGGACAAGTTCCTCGCCCAATGTAGAGATAAAAATTTTCACTCTGAGCCTGCTTTTCTTTGAGTTCAGGCACCGTTATCTGGTGAAATTTCGCTACAATAGTTTGATACTCTTTTTGTTCATCTATTCGCTCAGCTGGATCTAGCAAAACTGAATGGCAGGCAACTATTCCGAAAATCAAAAACACTCCAAGTAATTTCAGCCAATGCTTCTTTGCCATCTCTATCCTCGCTATTCTATACAGCTATTATAAAAAATTCAGACAAGAAGCACAAGAAGAGACAACAAAAGTAGGCCGAAACCTACTTTTGACTATTTTTAAATGACACCCAAAATGATATTGTAGAGCAAAGCCCCTACGACACCACCGACAATTGGACCCAGGACTGGAATCCAAGCATAGGACCAGTCAGAATCCCCTTTATTTGCGATTGGTAAAAGAGCATGCATGATACGCGGTCCCAAATCCCGTGCAGGATTGATCGCATAGCCTGTCGTTGGTCCAAGTGAGAAACCGACTGCAAAAATAACTGTTCCTACGATGATTGGACCCAAACCAGCGGCAACTTTATTTGGACCAATTGCCATAATCGTGATGACAAGAATGGCCGTTCCCAGCGCTTCTCCTAAAAAGTTAGAAGCTGTATGGCGAATGGCTGGTCCCGTTGAAAAGCTGGCTAAAATCAAGCCTGAATCTTTCGTTTCAGCCCAATGAGGGTAATAGTGAAGCCATAGAACAAAAGCCGCAGCCATGGCACCCAGCATTTGTGCAAGAATGAACGGAGAAACCTGTCCCCAACTAATCGCTCCAATAGAAGCCATTGCGAATGTGACCGCTGGATTCAAGTGAGCTGGGCTGAAAAATCCAGATACATAAACCGCCACTGTACAAGCAATCCCCCAGCCTAAAACGATAGAAACCCAGCCAGTTCCTTCCTCCTTCGTCTTGCTCAAAACATTCCCAGCAACAACCCCATCACCAAGCAATACTAGGATAAAGGTCCCTAAAAATTCACCGAGATACTGAATCATAATCAAACTCCTTTATTTCTTAATTTCTAACTCTTTCAATTGTTCTTGTATGGTCGCCAAATCTGCACCGGCTTGCAAAAGAGCAGCCGCAGTATAAGCCCCTTCAACAATGGGAACATTATTGATGATGATGTCCTTATCTGAAAAATCTGCCACCAGCTCCAGATTCATGCGAGCTGATCCAAGATCAAAGAAAGCTAAAATCTTCTCCACTTTGTTGGCTTCCACAACCGTTTGAACTTGTTCAAAACTTGTGCCAATGCCGCCATCTTCTGTACCGCCTACATAGGTCAGCACAATGTCTTTAGCAACTTCTGAAATTAAATCCACAAGGCCTTGAGCAATCCATTTTGAATGAGAAACGATGACAATCCCAACTTTTGTCATGCTTTTTCCTCCACTTCTAGCAAGGCTTCAAAAAGTAAGCCTGATGAATACGAACCGGGGTCAATATGTCCGATAGAGCGCTCTCCGACATAAGAAGCCCGACCCTTCGTTGCTTTCATATCTTTCGTCGCTTCAACCAAAGTATGAATAGTTTCTTTGGTTAATTCTCCTTTTTGAAGTGCTTCTACCACACCAGACCAGACATCCACCATGGTTTTTTCACCGACGCTTGCTTTCCCACGCTTTTGAATCATATCAAGCCCTGCTTGAACAGCATCTGCCAAGCTAGCAGCTTCTTTTTCAGCCTTCATTATTCCCATGAAAGCTGAGCCGTAAAGAGGTCCAGAAGCCCCACCGACCTTGCTGAGCAATTGCATGGAGACAACTTGAAAGACTTCTGCTGAATTGGTAAAATCTTTTCCTTCCAGATTTTCAACGACAGCGGCCATACCACGCGCCATATTGCCACCGTGGTCTCCGTCACCAATAGGTGTGTCTAACTCTGACAAGTAGTCTTTGTTGGCTTGAATTTTTTCGTTAAAGTGAAGCATCCATTTCTTTGCTAATCCTGCATCCATATCGTACCTCCTACCAAGCAATCGTTGCAACTGGACTGTTCAAAGCTTCCAGCCAGTCTTCACGTTCTAATTTGACAAAGGTCAGAGAAATGCCTGCCATGTCTATAGATGTCATGTAGTTTCCTAATTTCTTGTAAACAACTTCCAAACCTGCTGCTGCGAGAATTCCAGCCACATCGTTGGCAAATACGTATTGCTCCATGAGCGGCGTTGCCCCCATACCATTGATAAGGATTCCGATTTTTTCTCCTGCCTTGAGTTCAAAAGAGTCTTTCAATTTTGCCGCTAATTCTTGTGCCAATTCTTTAGACGGCTGCATTTTTTCTTTGCGATAGCCGGGCTCTCCATGAATGCCAATTCCAAATTCAATTTCATCATCAGCTAAGATAAAGCCAGGTTTCCCAACTTCAGGAACGGTTGCTCCACTGAGAGCCAGCCCAACCGTATGAATCTGAGGAACCAATTCGTCAGCCAAGGCCTTGATTTCACTCAGTGATTTTCCAGCACGCGCAGCATTTCCCAAAATCTTATGAACCAAAATGGTACCAGCAACTCCACGGCGGCCTTGCGTGTAAAGGCTGTCCTCAACAGCAATATCGTCATCGACAACAACACTTGCCACCTCGATTCCTTCCATTTCTGCCATATCCTGCGCCATTTCAAAGTTCATGATGTCGCCAGAATAATTCTTGATAACCATGAATACACCTGCGCCCTCGTCTGCTTCTTTGATTGCCTGCAAGACTTGGTCAGGAGTTGGGGAAGTAAAGACCGCTCCGCAAATCGCAGCTGACAACATACCATCGCCCACAAAGCCAGCATGAGCAGGCTCATGACCGCTCCCGCCACCTGAAATAATCGCTACCTTGCCAGATTTTTCGCTATTTCGGGCAATGATGTCAAAGCCTTCTACACGATGCACCAAATCACTGTGGATATAAGCCAGACCGTCTAACATTTCGTCCACAACAGCCGTTGGTTGATTGATAATTTTTTTCATGAGTTTCTCCTTTGCTTTATTTTTCTTATTTTTATTGTAAAATTCTTTGCTCTATTTTGGAACGGACAAAATCAAAAATCTGTCCCTCTTTTTAGTTTTCCTATTGCATCATTCATGATAAACTAAGAATAGAACTAAAAAGACTGAGGAGGAAAGATGGCAACATCCTTAATCACGAAAAAAAGGATTGCCAAATCCTTTAAAAAATTACTGACCGAACAAGCTTTTGAAAAAATCTCTGTTCGGCAAATTATGGAAGACGCCGGTATTCGCAGGCAAACGTTTTACAATCATTTTCTGGACAAGTATGAATTATTAGAATGGATTTTTCAGACGGAGTTGCGAGAGCAGGTGACGGATAATTTGGAATATATCTCTGGCTATCAGCTGCTGCAAGAATTGATGCACTATTTTAGCGTCAATAAGAGTTTTTATGCACAATTATTTGACATTGTTGACCAAAATGACTTTTCTTCTTATTTTCAAACCTACTGCCAACAACTTGTAGCCAAACTCGTCAGAGAATATCATTCCCGTCCTTTCCATTCTGAAATGGAATATCATTTTTTCATTCATTATCACAGTCAAGCGCTTGCGAATGCTATCAAACATCTGCTGGATTTACCTGAGCAAGATTACCAGCAACAGGCGCAACTTTTAACACAACTAATCAAAACAGCTATAGAAAATTAAGGCAAGTATATGGTTCACATTATCAATTCAATTCATTCAAGCATTCAGCAAAACATCAATGCAATTACTCGCATGTATCCTCACCTTTCACAGCTGAAACAACTGCCCGTCATTTATCATAATCAGCACGATCCTTCTGTCGTTCCCATTATTTCAGGTGGCGGAAGCGGTCATGAGCCAGCTCATTTTGGCTATGTGGGCGATGGTATGTTAGCTGCTGCTATTAGTGGCTCCATTTTTGTGCCCCCCTGTGCTGAGCATATTTTAGAAACCATTCGTTTTCTGCATCAAGGAAAAGGCGTTTTTGTCATTATTAAAAACTTCGATGCCGATATTAAAGAATTTTCCCAAGCCATTTATCAAGCGCGCAAGGAAGGAATTCCAGTCAAATACATCATTTCCCATGATGATATTTCAGTCGAAAAAAGCAACTTCCAAATCCGCCACCGCGGGGTTGCAGGAACAATTCTCTTACATAAAATTCTCGGGCAGGCTGTCAAAGAAGGAGCAAACTTGGATGAGTTGGAAAAGCTCGCTCTTTCTCTGTCCACCTCCATTGCGACACTAGGAGTCGCAACAAAATCTGCCACCTTACCAAGCAAGCAGTTACCTATCTTTGATTTGCCTCAAGGTCAAATTTCTTACGGAATTGGAATCCATGGTGAGCCCGGTTATCGGATGGTTCCGTTTGAATCTTCCGAACTGCTCGCTGTTGAGCTCGTCAACAAAATCAAAATGAAATTCAAGTGGCAAGAAGGGCAAGAATTTATTCTCCTCATCAATAACTTAGGCGGCACTTCAAAATTGGAAGAACTCGTTTTCACAGATGACATTCTTCAACTGTTGGATATAGAAGGCTTGAAACTGCCCTTTGTCAAAACAGGTCACCTCATCACAAGCCTAGATATGGCAGGACTTTCTGTTACCCTCTGCCGTGTTTCCGACAGTTTCTGGCTGAGAGCCTTAGAAACCCCAACCAATGCTTTTGCTTGGTGAGAGAGCAAAAATCCAGTGAAATCAAGCCTAATTTCACTGGATTTTTTAGTTTGTTTTAATCCAAACCTATACGGTGGAAAATATCATCCACACGCTTAGTGTAGTAAACTGGATTAAAAATGTCGTCAATTTCCTCTGGTGTTAAACGAGAAGTCACAGCTTCATCAGCTTCTAGTAGCGGACGAAAATCTGTTTGATTGTCCCAAGAATAAGCCGTCTTTGGCTGTACTAAATCATAAGCATCTTCACGTGTCATGCCTTTTTCAATCAAGCTCAGCATGACGCGCTGGCTGTAAATAAGACCAAAAGTTGAGTTCATATTGCGGCGCATATTTTCAGGGAAAACAGTCAGATTCTTAACGATATTGCCGAAGCGATTGAGCATATAGTCAATCAGAATCGTCGTATCAGGTGTGATAATGCGCTCCGCTGAAGAATGCGAAATATCACGTTCGTGCCAGAGAGACACATTTTCATAAGCCGTCACCATGTGACCGCGAATGACACGAGCTAGACCTGTCATGTTTTCAGAACCAATCGGGTTGCGTTTGTGAGGCATAGCAGAGCTGCCTTTTTGTCCCTTGGCAAAGAATTCTTCCACTTCACGCTGTTCGGATTTTTGCAGACCGCGAATTTCAGTTGCCATACGTTCGATAGACGTAGCAATGCTAGCAAGTACTGCAAAATACTCAGCGTGCAGGTCACGTGGCAAGACTTGCGTTGAAATTTCTTGCGCACGGATGCCTAACTTATCACAGACATATTTTTCCACAAATGGCGGAATGTTGGCAAAGTTTCCAACTGCACCTGAAATTTTACCTGCTTCCATACCAGCGGCAGCATGTTCAAAACGCTCAATGTTGCGCTTCATTTCACTGTACCAAGTCGCGAGCTTCAGACCGAAAGTCGTAGGCTCCGCATGCACCCCATGAGTACGCCCCATCATGATGGTAAACTTGTGCTCACGCGCCTTGTCCGCTACGATATTGAGAAAATGATCTAAATCTTTGCGAATGATGTCGTTTGCTTGCTTGTAGAGATAACCATAAGCTGTATCCACCACATCAGTAGACGTCAAGCCATAGTGAACCCACTTGCGCTCTTCACCAAGCGTTTCAGACACCGCACGAGTAAAGGCCACCACATCGTGGCGAGTCTCCTGCTCAATTTCCAAAATGCGGTCAATGTCAAAGTCCGCATTAGCACGGATTTTAGCCACATCTTCATTAGGAATCTCACCCAGCTCAGCCCAAGCCTCATCAGCCAAGATTTCCACCTCAAGCCAAGCACGGTATTTATTTTCTTCACTCCAAATGTTCGCCATCTCAGGGCGAGAGTAACGGTTGATCATTGTTTTTCTCCTTAACTCTATTGTTTACTTTAATTTGTTTAAAAGTTGTATCTCTCCATTAGTGTATTGTGTGTATTCTTGTTGTTTACGACTAGTCAATTCAAGTAAAATTTTCTGATTGTTACTATATTCATAAATACAAATAGTTACAATAAATCCTACAACAAAAAGAATAGCTCCTATAAGACACCTATTAATATATCCGGTAATTGGTATAAACTGGATCATTGATACCAAACCCAAAGTTAAATTAACCATCAATTGTATTTGAAGCTTAGAAAAATTCCAGTACAAGTCAAAGTATCTTTCGTTAAAATTACCTTTGTACTCTGCTGATGCAACTACCTTTTTTGATAATATCTTAATCTCATAAATATAATCTATCAAAATATTTGAAATGAATAAACCTAGGATAATAAGCAAAAAATCGTAATTAGTAATAAGCATCAGTATGCTATAAAAAACAAATCCAAAAATTAAAATAAATCTGTTCTTTTTAAAGCTCTCAAATAAATATTTAACCTTATTTCTCATACTCAAACTCCTCTTTCCCAATCATCACCGATGGATAGTGGACTAAAGTATCAAGATCTGTATCCAGCGGTAGATCATAAATTGCTAGGTAGTCTGCTGGGTACTGGGCTGTCAGTTCTTGATATTTTGCCTGCACTTTTTCATGGTCAGCGCTGGCAAAGGGTACTTCGACGATTCCTGCTTCTCCCTTTTCAATAAAAGCATGAACAATGATTTGAATCATAACAAACTCCTCTAAAAATCCATCCCTTCCCCAAACTCTCTCACCTCATCCGGCTCATCACTAAATACGGTCACATGTCCCATTTTGCGGTTGTGCTTTGCTTCTAGTTTACCATATAAGTGGAGGTGAGCGCTTGGATTTTCTGTCACATATTGTTCAGCAGCCTCGACATGTTGCCCGAGTACATTGAGCATGACAGCTGGGGCATGAAGGGTCACTTCTGGCAGGGGCTGACCCAAAATACCCAAGATATGAGTATCAAACTGTGAGAAATCACAGGCTTCGATAGAATAATGCCCTGAATTATGCGGGCGCGGTGCGATTTCATTGACCAAAATCTGGCTGTCAGCCACAAACATCTCTATACATAGTGTACCAGAAAGTTGGACTTCTGTGGCAATTTTTCTTGCCATTTGCAGAGCCTTGTCCGCTAAATCTTGGGAAATCCGCGCGGGGACAATCGTTTTAGAAAGGATATTGTTGCGGTGGATATTTTCCTGAACAGGGAAAAGGGTCAAATCCGTGCCGTTTCCAGACACAATGACCGATATTTCCATGCTGAAGGGGACAAAATCCTCCAGTACGCAAAGAGTCTTGTCTGCTAAATCACGCGCAGTCGCTAAACTCTCCTCGTCTCTAATGACCACCTGACCGTGACCGTCGTAGCCGCCCGTTGCTGTCTTTAGTACACGCTTGACAGAGAAATCATAATTTTCCAAGTCTGAAGACGAGCGAATAACGCGATAAGGAGCCAAATCCACGCCAGTGCTTGAGAGAAATTCTTTCTCGTGTACTCGATTTTGAGAGATACGTAGCAGCCTCGTTCCTTGTGGCAAATCTGCCAAATCAGCAACCGCATCCAGACTGTCTGCATCCACATTTTCAAATTCATAAGTCAGGACATCACAGCGCTCAGCCAATTGACGAAGAGCCGCCACATCATCATAAGGAGCAACGATGACCTCGCTGACACGAGCAGCTGGACAATTAGCAGCTGGATCTAGCGTAATGACCTTGTGCCCTCGATAAATTGCAGCAATTGCCATCATTTGTCCTAATTGACCACCACCGATAATTCCAATCGTTTTAGTTGAGTTCATTGCTAGACTCCTCAGCAATCTTTCCTTGTTTTTCTGTAAAGTCAGCCAGTGCTTGAGCGATTTTAGCATCTTCAACAGACAGCAAGCGCAAAGCAAAGAGGGCTGCATTGGTCGCACCCGCTTCGCCGATAGCCATCGTTGCCACAGGCACACCGCCAGGCATCTGCACAATAGAGTAAAGAGAGTCCACTCCGCTCAAAGCACGAGATTTGACAGGCACACCGATAACCGGCAACGTTGTTTTAGCTGCTACCATACCCGGCAGATGAGCTGCACCGCCAGCCCCTGCAATGATAACCTTAATCCCACGGCCCCGCGCTTCCTCAGCATATCGAAACATAAGGTCTGGTGTTCGGTGGGCAGAGACCACCTTTTTTTCATAAACAACACCGAAGTCCTCAAGAACTTGGGCTACCTTTTTCATGGTTTCCCAGTCGGATTTAGAACCCATAATGATAGAAATAATTGGTTGCATAATTTCTCCTTTTTCAAGCCTGCCTTAGGCTGTAGAGGCGTCGTGAACTTTCTTGCGTGTGATGCTACGCTTTTCTTCTCATCTTTTCTTAAAAGCTGAGGAAAAGCTAACATCCCATCTAAAAAATCTTCTTGACTAGGTTTGTAGACCTTTGAGCTACAAACTTTCCCAAAATACCACAGCGATAGCAGGCATGGTTTCATAGCGACCTTTGGTCGCTTGAGCTAGCGCTATACTTTATTTAATTATATCTTCAGCATCAATAACTCTGTAGCCTCGTTTTTTTAATGCTTGTGCAAAAAGGCCGCTGCCCTCTATTTTTCGACCAGTAAAACGACCATCGTAAATCTGGTTGACACCACAAGAGGGACTTCGGGACTGAAGAATAGCAAAGTCAATGTTTTTTTCAGCTAAGCTAGACAATGTGCGATTAATTCCTACTTGAAATTCTTTATCATAAAAATTTCCATCGACGTCACACGGTCTCCCTTTTAAAATCTCTACTGGCTCTCTTGGAACTGGTAAGCCTCCCGCAACTTCTGGGCACACTGCTAAGACATCTTTATCCGCAACAAAGTCAATAACAGCTTGATTATAATTATTGCCTCCATTGTACTTGCAATTTTTTCCAAGCAAACAGGCACTAACCAGTATACATTTTTTATTTTTCAAGAGCCTTGCTCCCAATATCGGTTCTGTAAAACAGTCCAGTCGTGTCTTGTTTGTCGAGTTGGGCATAAATTTTTTCCTGCGCAGCTGAAACGCTGTCAGATGTGGTGACTAACATATAGACTCGGCCACCATTGGATAGCAGTGCTTTGCCATTTTCACCAAACTTAGCGCCTGCATAGTAGGTGATGATATCACCGTCGGTCTTTTCTGGCAGAACCACACCTTTTTCGTAGTCAAGTGGATAACCTTCAGAAGCCACCACAACGCCCAAGGTCACACCGCTGTCCGCCCAAGTCATGTCTGGCTCCTTGCCCTCCAAAATGTCCGCGATGTTTTGCGCAAAATCAGAGGTTAGGCGCAGCAGAATAACCTGCGTCTCAGGATCGCCAAAGCGAGCATTGAACTCAATGACCTTGGGTCCATCCGCAGTCAAAATAAGCCCCGCATAAAGCACGCCGAGGTAAGAGCGCCCTTCTGCTATCATACCTTTCAGTACCGGCTGGACAATAGTGTCAACCGACTGAGTAACTATCGCTTGCGACAGCTGTGGTACCGGTGCATAAGCGCCCATACCGCCTGTATTAGGGCCCTTGTCACCGTCATAAGCACGTTTGTGGTCCTGAGCTGTTGGCATGATGTAAAACTTATCACCATTAACAAAGGCAAAAAGAGAAAACTCTTCTCCTTCAAGAAATTCTTCAATAACTACACGCGCACCAGAATCGCCGAATTTATTGTCCAAAAGCATTTCATGCGCTGCTTCGACCGCTTCTTCCACCGTTTCAGCGACTACCACACCTTTCCCCAAGGCCAAGCCGTCCGCTTTCACCACGATTGGAGCGCCCTCTTTTTCGATATAGGTTTTAGCTTTTTCAAAGTCTGAAAAAGTTTCGTAGCGTGCTGTCGGCACACCGTATTTTTTCATGATTGACTTGGCAAAATCCTTGGACCACTCCAGCTCCGCAGCCAGCCGAGTCGGACCAAAAGCCTTGAGTCTAGCCTGATTAAAATCATCAACGATACCTGCCGCTAGCGCATCATCAGGACCAATGAAAGTCCAAGCAATGTCATTTTCTTTGACAAAGTCAATTAGCTTGGAATGTTCGGAAATTCCGATATTGACCAAATCCAGCCCATCAAGCGTCATCCCGTCATTTCCGGGAGCCACAAAGACCTGCTCCACCTGCGGAGATTCTAATAATTTCTTGGCAATAGCATGCTCGCGTCCACCTGAGCCAACAACCAAAAGTTTCATGATTACCCTCTTTGCGAATTATTTATATCAATTATACCACAAATGTTCGTTTATGCCTTTGTTTATCGTGAAATATTTCGATAACAATGAAATCTCGCTATCATTTTCTAATTTTTCAATCCAACTTACCATTTTTCTCATCTTTTCCCGAATAATCTAAATGGAACTATCCAAATTATTTATTCAAAGGAGATTTATGAAAAAATACAATCAATTATTTTTACTATCCAGCGCTGTGTTGAGCGTTTTTTCAGCTCAACTAACAGCTCAAGCCTCGGAAGCAAATAGTACTCAAAAAAGCTCAAATCCGGCAACTCTTGCTAGCGATATTACTGTAAATGTTTCTGGAAATACAGCTTCTATTAACTATACACGTTCACAAACGCAAGTTCCTTACACCATTTACCATGCTGTTTGGTCTGATGAAAATGGGCAAGATGACATTAAGTGGTATTCCGCGCCCCAAACACCAACTACAGCTGTTGATTTGCGTCAGCACACTGGTTATGGAACCTTTCACGTCCACACCTATATCAATATCAATGGGAAAATGGTTGGTTTAAACGGAACGACTTTCAAAGTAGAAAAACCAGCTAGCGGCACGGTTTCTACAACCGTTTTAGGAAAGACTGCTCAAATATCCTTTACTCGAAACAAAGATCAAACAAATGCCAATATTTTACACGCTGTTTGGTCTGACGAAAAAGGACAAGATGACATCAAGTGGTACACGGCAGGGCAAGACACGACAGAAATTGACTTATCCAATCATAAAGGCTACGGTGTTTACCATGTTCATACTTACGAAAGTAAAAATGGAAAAATGATTGGGTTAAATGGCACCACTTTTAACCTTGAAAAACCAAATCCTACTATTCAGACTAGCTTCCCAGAGCCTGGAATCATGGATATTCAGATCAAAAATGTTCCTGAGACAATCTACAAACTGACCGTTCCGACTTGGTCTGACCGCAACGGACAAGACGATATTCAGTGGTACACCGCTACTAAAAATCCTGATGGCAGCTATAGCGTGAGAATTGAACTCAAAAAACACAATTATGATACTGGTGCTTATCATATTCATTTATATGGGGAAAGCTATGTCAAGCCTGAATTCACTGGTCTAGCAGGAATCACAGCACAAGTTGATGCTGATAAATTGCCTTCTGAAGAAGAGCAAAAACCATTCTTCTCTGTTGAAAATATCAATCAAGAACAAGGGACTTATACCGTCAAAGTTAGTGAAACTTCAAAGTCCAAACCGATTCAATCCGTTCGAGTCCCTATTTGGAGCACAAGCAATCAAAGCAATATCAAGTGGTATACAGCCACTAATAACGGTGACGGAACCTTTACGGCAACCTTTGATATTCGAAATCATCAAGTTTTGTCCGGAACATACACCAATCATATTTATGTGAAATATAAAGACGGTAGCGAGCATAGTTACGCAACGGATTCGGTTGCTATGTCCGCAGAAAAAATTAAAACCAAAGTATCTGTCGCTAAACGCTCAACTTATCTTTATGAGGTGACAGTGACAGATGCTTACGGCGATGGCAAGATTAGCCTACCGACTTGGTCTGAAGTCAACGGCCAAGATGATATTCAGTGGTACACCGCTACTAAAGCTGGAAATGGAATTTACAAATTCACAGTTGATACGCAAAAACACACTGGCAGTGGCCTTTTCCATACACATGTATACCGCAATCTCAACGGTCAAATGATTGGACTAACAGGTACAAGCTATCAGGTAGAGAAGCCTGCTGTCTCTTTCCAACCAAATTACGCCGCAGCAACGACTTATCCAAAAGGGCAATGCACTTGGGGCGCCAAAGCTCTTGCGCCTTGGGCTGGTAACTACTGGGGCAACGGTGGTGACTGGGCTGCTAGTGCCAGACGAGCTGGTTTTAAAACCGGTACAACTCCACAAGTAGGGGCTATTATTTGTTGGACAGACGGTGGTTACGGTCACGTTGGAGTTGTTACTCACGTTGCCTCAAACACACGCATTCAGATTCAAGAAGCCAACTACGCTGGGAAACAGTATATTGGCAACTTCCGCGGCTGGTTCAATCCCCATGCAGCTGGGCAAGGAGCAGTTAGTTACATTTATCCAAAATAATTCTCTCTGAACAACTTTAAAAACCTTGGAAAATCAATCCAAGGTTTTTATACTATTTTCAATGTCTAAAATGCCGTACACCTGTAAACACCATAGCAATGCCATATTTGTCAGCCATATCGATAGACTCTTGGTCACGAACTGAGCCACCAGGTTGGATGATTGCTTTCACACCTGCGGCAGCAATTTCTTCAACATTGTCCGCAAATGGAAAGAAAGCATCACTAGCAAGGACAGCACCGTCAAGACGGTCTTTGGCTTGGTCAAGAGCGATACGAACAGAAGCTACACGGTTTGTTTGACCAGGACCAACACCCAGTGTCATATGGTCATTTGTCACGATGATACCGTTTGATTTCACGTATTTGATAGCTTTCCAAGCAAATTCAAGTGCTGTTTTTTCTTGGTCGTTTGGTTGACGTTTTGTCACAACTTTCCAATCAGCTGGATTTTCTTCGATAACATCTTGGTTTTGAACCAAAAGCCCACCGACAACACCAGTGTATTCTTTTTCAACTTGGCTAGTCTCTTGAGCTTCAAATGGCAATTGAAGAATACGCAAGTTTTTCTTCTTAGTTGTCAAGATTTCAAGGGCTTCTTCTGAATAACTTGGTGCAATGATGATTTCAAGGAAGATAGCGTGCATTTTCTTAGCTGTTGCGGCGTCAACTTCACGATTCAGCACAACAATACCACCAAAGATTGAAACTGGGTCTGATTCATAAGCGTAGTCCCAAGCTGTTTCAATATCATCAGCTTGTCCGATACCACACGGATTCATGTGTTTAAGAGCAACAACGGTTGGACGGTCTTTGAAATCACGGATAATGCGGATTGCAGCATCAGCGTCACGGATGTTGTTAAATGACAATTCTTTACCATTCAATTGTTTAGCAGAAGCAATTGAGTAGTCTGTTGGCAAAGCTTTTTGGTAGAAATCAGCGTCTTGTTGAGGGTTTTCACCATAACGCATGGGTTGTTGCAAATCATAAGTGATGGTGAGTTTTTCAGGTTTTGTTTCTCCGGCTTGTTTTGTGAAATATTCCGCAATTAAAGCGTCGTAAGCTGCTGTGTGACGGAAAACTTTGGCTGCCAAGCGCTGACGCGTTTCAAAGTTTGTTTCACCATTAGCTGTCAATTCATCTAAAACAACATCGTAGTCAGCTGGGTCAACAACAACTGTAACACTAGCATGGTTTTTAGCAGCAGAGCGAAGCATGGATGGGCCACCGATATCAATGTTTTCAACCGCATCAGCATAAGTCACATCTGGTTTCAGAATAGTTTCTTTGAATGGGTAAAGGTTAACCACAACAAGGTCAATCAATTCAATGTGATTATCTTTTGCAGCTTGAAGGTGGCTGTCAAGGTCGCGACGAGCCAAAAGACCACCATGAATATTTGGGTGAAGTGTTTTCACACGACCGTCCATCATTTCCGGAAAACCAGTCACATCATCAATCGCGATAGTCTCCACACATGCTTTATCAAGCGCAACTTTTGTTCCACCAGTTGAGATGATTTCCCAACCAAGTTTTTTTAATTCTTGAGCAAATTCAACAATGCCCGCTTTATCTGAAACACTGATTAGTGCACGTTTTGTCATTTCAGTCCTACTTTCTACTTCTTTTTGTAAAATATAAACCACTCAATAGCAATACTGGCAATAAACCCGATAGAATAAGCCAAGCAAAGGCGTAACGGATTTTCAAGATTACCAAATAGTACATTTACTATAAAGGCAACGACAATAAAAGTTAATACAAACACCAAAATCTTTTTTATCATCATAATCTCCTTATAAGGCAGCATACTAATAGCTAACTACGCTATCAAATACACGGACTACTTTTTCTTAACTCCTAAGCTCTCCAAAACATCTGGATAGAGTTTATACTCTGTTTCATGAATACGAGCTTCAAAGCTTTCAATGGTATCATCAGCCAATCGTGGCACACGTACTTGTTTAATCACTTTTCCCGTGTCAACACCATTGTCAACCCAGTGAATGGTAACACCAGATTGGTCAACACCTGCTTCCCAAGCATCATCAATACCATGAGCCCCTGGAAATTCTGGCAGATAAGCTGGGTGAATATTGATGATACGACCTTCGTAAGCTGCTAGCAAAGTCGGACCAACAATCTTCATATAACCAGCTAGGCAAACCACATCAATATCATATTTTTCAAGCAAAGTAACAATAGCTTCTTCGTAAGCTACTTTATTATCAAACTCTTTGAGTTCAAAAGCATGAGCTGTCACACCGAGTTTTTCAGCACGCTCTAAAACGTAGGCATCTCGATGATCTGAAAAGACAAATTCAACCGGAAATTGCTCCGCAATGACTTGAAAATTGGACCCGTTACCACTCGCAAAAACGGCAATTTTTTTGCTCATTATTTCATCACCACACTTGCATCAGCTTTTTTGACGATACGACCAAGTTCGTAAACTGGCTCATCAAGCAATTCTTTCACGCGCTCAACCTTATCAGGACTAACTGCCAACATAAGACCAATACCCATGTTGAAGATTTCAAACATTTCTTCGTGTTTGATGCTGCCATATTTTTCAAGAGCTTTGAAAATTGGAAGAACCGGAACTTTATCCTCTTCGATTTCAGCAGCTAAATCATCCGCAAACATCCGTGGAACATTTTCAACGAAGCCGCCACCAGTGATGTGAGCAATACCGTTAACCAATTCTTCTTTGATAAGCGGAAGCACCGCTTTGACATAGATACGTGTTGGTTCAAGCAGCACTTCTTTCAATTTTTTGCCTTCAAGTTCTGGAAGCACTTCTTCACCTGTATAATCAGCAAAGACGCGACGCACAAGTGAGTAACCGTTTGAGTGAATCCCACTGGAAGCAAGCCCAAGAAGAACATCACCATCAGAAACTTTTGAACCGTCAATGATTTGTGATTTTTCAGCAACACCTACTGCAAAACCAGCCAAATCATAATCATCTTCGCCGTACATACCAGGCATTTCAGCTGTTTCACCACCGATAAGGGCTGCGCTGGACTGAACACAGCCTTCCGCAACACCTGCAACTACTTGTTCAAGTTTTGCAGGTTCATTTTTACCCGTAGCAATGTAATCTAGGAAGTAAAGCGGCTCTGCCCCAGCTGCAATGATGTCATTGACACACATGGCAACACAGTCTTGACCGATTGTATCGTGTTTATCATATTTGATGGCAAGCATGAGTTTTGTTCCCACACCATCAGTTCCTGAAATCAAAACAGGTTCTTTCACGTCCAGCTGAGACAAGTCAAACATCCCACCAAAACCGCCAAGAGCGCCCATGACGCCAAGACGTTCGGTGCGCGCAACGTGTTTTTTGATCCGTGCAACAACTTCATAACCCGCTTCAACATCAACACCAGATTGAGCATAAGCATTTTTTGTCATAATATTTTTCCTTCTCTTTTTTTGTCAAAAAACCATTTTGAAGATTGCGACGTTTTTTCAGTCAAACCATCATTTTGACTGAAAAAACTAGTCGGGTCTTTAGCTTTGGTCCCATAGGACAAAGCGTCCACTGACAAATGCTTTAGCCTTTAGTCAGTGGTAAGACGTGAAGCATAAGCATTTTTTGTCATAATATTTTTCTCCTTTTGGGAAATAGCAGAGCTATTAAACATTTCTATTTATTTTCATTAACTTCATGAATATAGAAGCTTGTTTTTTCTTCTAAGCTCTTGAGGTAAGGTTCTTCGTAATCGTAAAGTGGTGTTGGATACTTACCGTCAAAGTAAGCTACACACAAACCACCATTTGGCGCATCTGTGTCAAGACCGATTGATTCAATCAAACCGTCAATTGACAAGTAAGTCAAGCTATCAGCACCGATAATCTCACAAACTTCATCTTTGGTATGATTAGCTGAAATCAATTCACGACGATTTTGAATATCGATACCGTAGAAACATGGGTATTTCAATTCTGGACTACCGATTGCCACATGAACTTCTGTCGCACCAGCTTCACGAAGCAAACGAACGATACGACGCGATGTAGTTCCACGCACGATAGAATCATCAACCATGACCACGCGCTTACCTTTAACAACACCAGATACGGCTGAGAGCTTCATGCGAACACCTTGCTCACGCAACTCTTGTGTTGGTTGAATGAAAGTACGTTGTGTGTACTGATTTTTCACCAAGCCCATTTCATTTGGGAGACCTGATTCTTCAGCAAATCCCATTGCTGCTGAAAGTGATGAATTCGGTACACCAACAACAATATCAGCTTCATGTTGAAATTCCTGTGCCAAACGTTTCCCCATATTTTTACGAGCCGTGTGAACATTGACACCATAAATATCACTGTCAGGACGTGCAAAATAAATGTATTCCATTGAACAGATAGCAAGCTGTGTATCATTTGTGTAAGTGTCATACTGAATGCCATTGTCATCAATGATAACAAGTTCTCCTGGTTTTACATCACGAACCCATTTAGCACCAACCACTTCAAAGGCACACGTTTCACTTGATACTACCCAAGCACCATTTGCCATTTGCCCAATTGACAAGGGACGAAAACCATTTGGGTCAAGCGCAGCAATCAACTTATCTTCTGTCATCAAAAGGTAAGCAAAGCCACCTTTGACAGTGTTCAACGCTTCTTTGACTTTACCGATAAATTCAGGATTATGGCTACGGCGAATCAAATGCATTAGAATTTCAGTATCAGACGAAGCATTAAAAATCGCTCCTTGGTCCTCCAGTTCTTTTTTCAGCGACAAAGCATTTGTCAGATTTCCATTATGACAAAGGCCAAACTGTTCATCTGTAAAATTGTAAAGAAATGGCTGAATGTTGTTAATAGAAGCTGAGCCTGCTGTCGCATAGCGAACATGTCCAATTGCAGCATGCCCGGTCAATTTTTCCAAATCGGCAGGATTTTTAAATACTTCTGAAAGTAGACCTGTATTACGGTACTGAAGAAGTTTGCCCTTATCGTTTGTCACGATACCAGCACCTTCCTGACCGCGGTGTTGAAGACTATGGAGTCCAAAATAAGTCACTTGAGCAGCTTGAGGATGTCCCCAAATCCCAAAAACTCCACATTCTTCATTAAGAGATTTCACTTCGTATGTCATTTTTACCTCGATACAAAGGCCATTAAGCATCTAATCAAAATAGAAGAAATCCTGTTTTTCTAAGTTCTTTTTGATACATTGCTTAGGGGCCGTGTTCAGTACAGCATATCAACTGCTGTGCTTGATTATTCCCCTGTAAAGTATTTCACAGCGCTACGGAACAAGTGTTGGTCTTTATTTCCTGGAATATTTTGGAAAAGACCGTCTTCCCAGCGTTCTGAATGTCCCATTTTACCAATGATTTGACCGTTCTTGCTGGTAATCCCTTCAATCGCATTAATAGAGCCGTTTGGATTGTATTTAGAATCCATGCTTGGTTTGCCATCAAAATCCACGTATTGGCTGAAGATTTGTCCGTTGTCACGGAGTTCTGCAAATTCTTCATCTGTTACGACAAATTTACCTTCACCATGTGATACTGGAATAGCATGAACATCACCAACTTTGACACCAAGAAGCCATGGTGAATTGGTATTGGCAATACGTGTCTCAACCATTTTCGCCACGTGTTGGTTAGCATCATTGTAGAAAAGAGTTGGACTTGTTTCAGTCGCGTCTTCAAAGTTACCATATGGAAGCAGACCTGATTTCACAAGTGCTTGGAATCCATTACAGATACCGATGATAAGGCCACCTTTTTCAATAAAGCTGTCAATAGCTGCGCGGACTTTTTGGTTCAACAAGATGTTGACAATGAATTTAGCCGAACCGTCTGGTTCATCAGCAGCTGAGAAACCACCTGCAAAGAAGATGATGTTAGCTTTACAGATGTTGTCAACCATTGTGTCAACTGAAGTCTCAATGGCTGCCTCATCAAGTGTTACGAACGGAACCAAATTCACTTTTGCTCCAGCTTGTTCAAAGGCTTTTGCTGAATCATATTCTGAATTTGTACCAGGGAAGACTGGAATGTAAACAAGTGGCTCTGCTACTTTCTTACTTGTTTTAATCACTGCATCTGAAGCAACTGCTGGAACATCTTCAAGTTTAGTACTTTGTTCAAATTCAGTTGGGTAAACATCTTCGAGTTTGCTTTCAAAGGCTGACAAAAGTTTATCGCCTGCAAGGTTGACACCATTGATAGTAAGTGTAAAGTCAGCTGTAGTTTCACCGATTTTGTTAACTTCAGCAATTTCTTCAGTAGATGTAAAGATAAAGCCACCGAGTTGTGCTGTCAAGCAAGTCGCAAGCTCTGCCAATTCTACTTTAGCACCGATATGGTTACCAAAAGCTGAAAGTGCCAAACTTTCAATCACACCACCATACTTAACAGCTGAAGCTGATGTGATATGGTGTGCTTTTTGAATCGCTTCAAATTTAGCAAAGTTAGCTTTGATCAAGTCAAAATCAATCTCTTGTGAAATAGCTTGCCCTGAAATGTAGTAAATGTATTCACCAGCTGTTTTAAATTCTGGCGAAAGAATTTTACGACTATCTGCTGTTGTCACACCAAAGGCAACCAAGGTTGGCGGTACCGTCAATTCTTCAAAGGTCCCTGACATGGAGTCCTTACCACCGATTGATGGCAAACCAAGTTGGATTTGTGCCTCGATCGAACCAAGCAGAGCAGCTACTGGCTGACCAAAGCGATCCGCTTGTTTATCCATGCGTTCAAAGTATTCTTGGTAAGAGAAACGCGCACGAGACCAATCAGCACCTGTTGCTACCAAGCGAGCTGTTGCTTCAATAACAGCGTAAGCTGCACCATGATAAGGTGACCACTCTGCAATATAAGGATTGAATCCCTGTGCCATGACAGAAGCTGTCGTTGTGACACCGTTTTGAACAGGAAGTTTTTGAACTGAACTTTCTGTTGGTGTGATTTGATAACGACCACCAATCGGATGGTTAACCGTTGAACGACCAACAGAACTATCAAAGATAGTTTGCAAACCTTTTTGACTAGCATGGTTAAGATCTGAAAGGACATTTACAGTGTCAGCTTCAAGTGTCACAGCTGATGTTGTGCGTTGTTCTGGCAGATCAACTTGACTGTCAACGACATTGGCATCAACCACCACGCGCACACCGTTTGTATCAAGGAAACGACGTTCAATATCAACGATTGTTTGACCATTCCAAGTCATAACAAGGTTTTGTTTTTCCGTAACTGTGGCAACCACTACCGCATCAATATTTTCCTTGTGACATTCAGTGATAAAAGCATCAACATCTTTCGGACGAACCACAACAGCCATCCGTTCTTGTGATTCAGAAATGGCAATTTCAGTTCCGTTAAGCCCTTGGTATTTAAGTGGTACTTTATTCAGATCAATTTCAAGACCGTCAGCCAATTCACCAATAGCCACACAGACGCCGCCAGCACCAAAGTCATTTGATTTCTTGATGAGACGAGTGACATTGCCATTGCGGAAAAGACGTTGAATTTTACGTTCTTCAATGGCATTCCCTTTTTGAACTTCTGCGCCAGCTGTTTCAACAGATTCAACGGTTTGAACCTTAGATGATCCTGTGGCTCCACCGACACCGTCACGGCCTGTTTTACCACCGAGAAGAATAACCACATCACCAGCTTCTGGTTTCTCACGAACAACATTTCCTTTAGGAGCTGCACCGACAACGGCACCGAGTTCCATACGTTTAGCGACGAATCCTGGGTGGAAATATTCTTTAACATAAGTTGTGGCAAGACCGATTTGGTTACCATATGAAGAATAACCATGTGCCGCTGTTTTAGAAATCACTTGCTGCGGCAATTTACCAAGACGTGTTTCTGAAATTGGTCTTGTAATATCGCCAGCTCCTGAAATACGCATTGCTTGATAAACATAAGAACGTCCTGACAATGGGTCGCGGATTGCACCACCGATACAGGTCGCGGCACCACCAAATGGTTCAATTTCCGTTGGGTGATTGTGTGTTTCATTCTTGAACATCAAAAGCCATGGTTCTTTAACACCGTTCACATCAACTTCAATTTCAACAGAACATGCGTTAATTTCGTCTGACACTTCCATATCGTCCAAGCGACCATTCTCACGTTCATAACGACCAAAGATTGTCGCCATGTCCATCAATGTTTGTGGTTTTTCAGAACGTCCAAGTTCATCACGCATAGCAATATATTTATCATAAGTTGCCTGTAATTGTTTTTGGAATTTAGACGCTGAGAAATCAATATGTTTAAGCTCAGTTTCGAAAGTTGTGTGGCGGCAGTGGTCTGACCAATAAGTATCCAAAACTTTCAATTCTGTTTCCGTTGGCACGCGCCCAATTGATTTAAAATAATCTTGAATAAAAACAAGATCATCCACTTCCATTGCCAAACCTTGCTCAGTTTTATAATCAGCAAATTCAGCTGCTGTATAAGTCTTGAAGAAATTAAGATTTGGAATCGTTTTGTCCGACTCTGAAAATGCTTGCGGTGCAATTCCTGTCGTAATATCTTTAAAACGAGAATCTACTGGATTAAGAAGATAATTCTTAACCGCATCAAGTTCAGCAGTATCAATATCTTTGTTAACAAGATAAAGTTGAGCCGTATTAACCGTTACATCATTACTGCTGCCAAGAAGGAGTAATGCTTCTTGTGATGAAGCCGCACGCTGATCAAATTGACCTGGAAGTGATTCGATAGCAAAGAAAGCATAGTTAGCAAGTTCAGCAACCACATCACTTTCAGCCAAAATAGTATCAGTTACCTGTTCAGAGAAGATGTGCTTTTCAGCACGCTCAAAAAGCGAATTTGCCAAACCAAACACATCATACACTTGAATAATACGCAAATCGGTCAAACTCGTTAATTGAAGATTGTGTTTGAGTTCTTTAACAAGCGCCTGAGCCTTAATGTTAAAATTTGATTTTTTCTCAACGAAAATTCGTTTATTCATTTTTTACCCTTTTTAGAATTCTTCTTTCTACTTAATTAGAAATCACAGTTTTTAGTTAAGCCCTTTGAGTTTTTTAAGGACAACTTCGTAAACATCTGTCAAACTACCTAAATCACGACGGAAAACATCTTTATCCATGTGATGACCTTCAGCATCCCAAAGACGGCAGTTATCTGGTGAAAATTCATCCGCAAGAATAATTTTGCCATCTTTGTCCTTCCCAAATTCCAATTTGAAATCAATCAAATTAAGACCAATTTGGCTGAACCAATCTTTCAAAAGCTCATTAATACGACGTGTTTCTGCTTTAATATAAGCAATATCTTCATCACTTGCAATACCAAGGAATTTTACGTGCTCATCATTGATAAATGGGTCATCCAAATCATCATTTTTGTAGTAAAATTCAACGATTGGAGTATCTAATTTAATTCCTTCTTCAACACAAAAGCGTTTTGAGAATGAACCTGCAGTGACATTACGCAAAACAACTTCAAGTGGAATGATATCCACTTTTTTATTCAATTGTTCGGTTTCTGACAATTGTTTAACAAAGTGAGTCGCCACACCTGCTTCATTCAATTTCGTAAAAATTAAAGATGAGATTTGATTATTAAGAACGCCTTTACCTTTAATAGTCTCTTTACGAGCACCATTAAGCATTGTCGCTTGGTCTTTGTAATGTGCAATAATAAGATTTTCATCATCTGTCAAAAATAAATCTTTAGCTTTTCCCGAATATAACAAATCATCTGTCATTTCAATATTCGCCTTTCATGTTTTTCTGACTTAAGTCTATCATATTCAAAAAGGATTTTCAAGAAAATGCCGTACAATATTCGCAAACATCAAAAAACAGCTGGGGTTTCAGCTGTTTTCTCATATTTTCTTTATTTAGTCAATAAAAAGTTCGTTTTTATGCTTTCTTCAAGTTTTTCTGCACGCAAGCGACAACATCACCCACATTCTTCAACTCATCTATATCTTCGTCTGAAATTTCAATACCAAATTCATCCTCCACAGTTAGAATAAATTCCATCAAATCAACAGAATCTGCCTGCAGGTCATCTTTCAAACTAAGTGTTTGAGAAACTTGAAATTCCTTTCCACGACTTTCCTGAATAATCTCTACAATTTTTTCGTAAATTTCTTGTTCTGTCATTTTGCCTCTCCCGAAAATTCATTTACTGCTTTTCCTACAACATCCGTTTCCAACATTGTACGAATTTGACGAATCGTGCTGTAAACCGCTTTTGCATCACTCGCTCCATGTGTTTTAACAACAGGTGCTTTCACTCCAAACAAAACAGCACCGCCTACATCAGAATAATTTAAACTACTCTTCAAAGACTTTAGACTATCTTTCAGTAACATTGCACCTAGTTTTGCTTTCCAGCCACCATCTAAAATAGATTTTTTAAGCTGGCTCATAATTCCCATGGCTGTTCCCTCCATGGCTTTCAACACAGCATTCCCTGTAAATCCGTCCGCTACCACAACGTCTGCCACATGATCCATTAAATCACGCGCTTCCACATTTCCAATAAAATTTAACGAAGCATCCGCCGCTAACAAATCATACACTTCTTTCCGCAAGGGATCACCCTTGCTCGCTTCTGTCCCATTGTTTAAAAGCCCTACACGTGGTTGGTTGATTCCACGGACATTTTCAGCATAAAATGACCCTAAAATAGCATACTGATGCAAATGATGAGCTGTATTTTCCGCATTAGCCCCCAAATCCAACATATCAAAGCCTTTGCCATCTGTCGTTGGTAACGTGGACATCAATCCCGGACGATCAATATTCTTGATACGGCCAACAATGAAGAATCCCGCGGCCAAGAGTGCGCCAGTATTCCCCGCTGAAAGAACGGCATCAGCTTCTCCGTCCTTTACTGCTTTTGCCGCTAGCACCATGCTGGCATTTTTCTTCTTGCGAATTGCTTTAGTTGGCTCATCGTCCGAGTTGATTTTTTCATCCGTATGAACAATGCGAACTCGCTCACTTGCCTTTAAATACTGCTTGATTTTTGCTTCATCTCCATAAAGGATGACTTCAATATCCGAAAAATCGTTCAGTGCTCGATTAACCCCCTCTACGACAGATTGTGGAGCATAATCGCCACCCATGGCATCAATTGCTATTTTTTTCATTTCGACTCCTTGTTCTTTAAAATTTCTCCCCAGTCTCCCAGAGAATCAATAAATTTTTTGGGCTTTAGATGAATCCCAACATATTCTTCATAAATTTGATCAATCACTTTTCGTAATTGTCGTTTTAACTTAGGATTCAAAGAAATGGTCTCCAATTCACTATATTGAACCGCTTGAAATTGGTCTAATAAGTAAGGAATGTTGGGATCCAAATGACTCCGTCGCTCATCTTTGCCATAATGTTCCGAACATAAAACGCCATTATAAGTAAAGGAAAAATCAAACGGTAGCCCTACTCGGTGGCAAAAGCAGCATTCATGGAAATTCAAAGAAATTCCAAAACGTGACAAAATTTGAATTTCAAAAATATTGGTCAGCACCTCATAATCCAAGCCCTGCTCCATCAATTCCAACGTTTTTTGCAAAAAAGCAAAGAGAGCCGAATCTATTTCATTATCCTGAATACTGGCGTCTGCCAGAGCTACCACATAAGTTGCATAAGCCATTGTAAACAAATCATGATTGATATGCTGGAAAGTCGTAACCTCTTGATAATCATCGATATAACTCAAACCGTCATCATTTATTTTCATCAAAAAATCGGCCACTACCAATGGTTGGACAACCGGATTCAACTTAGAATTTCTAGCATGTTTCACGAAAAACATTCGCTTACCAGCTTGCTCTGTGAAAATTTTGACCAGTTTATCATTTTCTCGGAAATTACGATTATAGAGAACCAAACCTTTACTTGTGATGGATTTCAGCATACTCCTCCATATATTCCTTAAGCCGCTTCATAGCTTCTTTTATCGTATCCATGCTGGCCGCATAAGAAAGACGTACATAACCTTCCCCATACTGACCAAAAGCAGCACCAGGAATGAAAGCAACTGCTTTTTTTTGTGCAAAATCCTTCAAAAAAGCAAAAGAATCTTGATTATAGTCAGCTGGAATTTTAGCAAAAATATAAAATGCACCATCTGGCTTGATAATCTTAAAGCCCAATTCTGTCATCTTTTCGATAATGTAATCGCGACGCTCAATATATTCCCTTTTCATTGGCTCTGCATCGTCTTTACCCGCTATCAATGCCTCCACTCCTGCAAATTGAGCCATCGTGTTTGCGGCTGTCACCAAGTATTGGTGGCTTTTAATCAATTGAGCCGTAAAAGCAGCTGGAGCAAAGGTGAAGCCTAGACGCCAACCTGTCATCGCGTGTGATTTAGACAAACCATTGATTACAATCGTTTGCTCTGGTAAAAATTCTGCAATAGATACATGTGGTTGCTCGGTATAAGTCAACTCAGAATACACTTCATCACAAACAACAAAGACGTCATACTTTTTCAATACATCGGCTAACGCAGCCATTTGTTCTCGTGAATAAGTCACTCCTGTCGGATTAGCTGGATAATTCAAAATCACCGCTTTAAGCTGATTACCTTGCTCCAAGATAGCCTTTTCCAGCATTTCAGGTGTTAAAACAAAGTCATTTTCTGTGGTATCAATCTCGACAATTTCTGCTCCCACAAGATTCACAATTGGTTCATATCCTGGATAAGCAGGTGCAGGCAAAAGTACCTTGTCTCCTTCTTCTAAGATAGCTGTCAACGTAGCAGATAAAGCTTCGGTTGCCCCAATTGTCACTAAAATTTCTGTTTCAGGATCATAAGAAAGATTGTATTTTTCGTTTACAAATTGACTGGCTGCCTGACGCAATTCTAACAACCCACTCATGCCCGTATAATGACTCTCGTTTGCATCAATTGCTGCTTTCGCAGCTTCTTTTACATGATCTGGAGTTGTAAAATCAGGCTCTCCCAATGTCAAACGAAGAACTCCAGGAATGCTCGAAATAGATTGATCAAATTGCCGAATCAAAGAAACTTCAATTTTATCTAAATTTTTGTTAAAACGTTTCGTCAAATCCATATTTTACCTCCAAAATCTGATAGAACTATTATACTATAAAACCTAAGTCATAGCAAAAATATCATAATATTGAGAAAATTCATCACTTATCATCTGATTAAAGCAAAAGAATCACTCCAGCTATCAGAGTGATTCCTATCTAGATGTTCTTACATTAAAGAGCCGTTAAAGTTTCAAATAATGGCGAAAGAGGACGTTTTTCATGGATACGTACAATCGCCTCTGCCAAAAGATGAGCAATTGAAATTTGTTCAATTTTATCAATTAAACGTTCTTCCGGCAAATAAATTGTATCTAACACGACCAATTTTTTAATCGCTGATTTTTGAATATTATCCATAGCAGGGCCCGAAAGTACTGGATGAGTACAGCTTGCATAAACTTCTACCGCACCTGCATCAGCAAGTGCATCAGCAGCATGGCAAATTGTCCCAGCTGTATCAATCATATCGTCAATTAAAATACAAGTTTTGCCTTCTACTTTACCGATGATATTCATCACTTCACTCGTATTCATCTTATCTACACTACGACGCTTATCAATAATAGCAATCGGTGTTTTCAAAAATTCAGCTAATTTACGAGCGCGCGTCACACCACCGTGGTCAGGGCTAACAACTACATAATCGCTACCTGTCATCCCACGACGTTCAAAATAATCCGCAATGAGAGGAGCCCCCATAAGATGATCTACTGGAATATCAAAAAATCCTTGAATTTGAGCCGCATGTAAATCAATTGTCAGCAAACGATCAACACCAGCCACTTGCAACATATTTGCAACTAATTTTGAAGTAATTGGCTCACGAGCACGTGCCTTTCGGTCTTGACGAGCATAGCCATAATAAGGCATTACAACATTGATTGATTCAGCACTTGCACGCTTTAAAGCATCCACCATGATTAAAATTTCCATCAAATTATCATTGACGGGCGAGCTCGTTGACTGCAAGATAAAAACATGTTTTCCGCGGATAGATTCTTCGATATTTACTTGAATCTCCCCATCAGAAAATTGACGCACAGTTGACTTCCCAAGCTCCATACCAATCTCTTGAGCAACACGTTTAGCCAGTTCCTGGTTAGATGAAAGAGCAAAAAGCTTTAAATCAGAAAACGACATGATTTCCTCCAGTATATATTCGTTTCTTTGTAAATCAGTTACAAATTTCTCCACTTAACATTGTAACCCTTTTTAGTGAATTTTTCAATTAAAAATAAAAAACGCAAGATGCGCTTTTTATCTTTATATTCATTAATTTGGATAGATGTAAGTAAATGAACCTTGTCCTGCAGCAGCTGGATTGAACCAACCACGATAATTTCCAATAGCTTGATTACCTGCATAATTTGCTTCAGATACTTGAATACTTGTAGCTGATTGAACAGCTGTTACAACAGCAACGTGTCCATAACCACCATCGTTCCATGAAATGATCGCACCTACTTGAGGTGTTGAACCTGTACGGAAACCAGCTGCGGCCGCACTTGCTGCCCATTGAGCCCCATTGCCCCAATAATCACCAGCCCACGGAGCTAATGTTTTTGCTCCCCATGTACATTGACCAACTGGATAAGTTGAAGCAGATGAACTATATGTAGGACGGCTCACAGTTCTAGTAGTAGTAGTAGTTGCTGCTTGTTGCGTCACATTTGTTTGAGTTGGCGTAGCTGCTGCACCACTATTGTTGTTTACAGCTTGTACTTGTGCTGCCAAACTTGTATTAGCAGAAGAAGCTACAGCTTGTTCTTGCGCCGCTTGTTGTGCTTTATAAGCTGCTTCTTGTGCTGCTGCCTCTTCAGCTGCCTTTTGTGCCGCTGCTTTTTGTGCCAACAATGAGTTCTTTTCACCTTCAGCAGTTGCTTTTTCCGCAGCAAGATTCAACTGCGCTGCTTTTAGTTCAGCTTGCTTAGTAGACAATGTTTTTGCATCATTTGCAAGTGTTTGTTGATTTGCGATAACAGTATTTATCGCTTCATTATTTGCTACTTGTTTTTCAGAAATAGCTTTTTTATCTTGTTTTTGTTGTTCCAACATTTTATTGTTTGCTGAAACAATTTCGCTCATAGCAGAAACACGTGAAATAGCTTCTGTAATCGATTTTGAATTTACAATTGTATTGATATAGCTTGTAGCTGTACCGCTCGTTTGAGCACTACGTGCTTGATTAGCCAATGATTCATTACGCGCTACAATATTCTTAGACAACGTTTCGATTTCAGCCGATAATTTTGTTGATTCAGCTTGAAGTTTTTCGTTTTCAGCTTTCAATTTTTCTTGTTGAGATTGAATAGATGAAACTTGAGCTTGAATTTGATCTACTTGAGCTTGAGCTGATTTTTGTTGATCATTCAAACTATTAATTTTACTATCTTGTGCAGCGATTTTGTCATCAGTAGAATCTGCATGTACATTTACAAGAGATGCTCCCTGTGCAAAAACCATTGTACTTAATAAGATTGACGTAAGTAATTTTTTCTTCATAAACAATTATACTCCTATTCGATAAGACATTTATAAGTATAACAAAAAAAGACGCTGAGTATGTTACGCCTTTATTACATTTCTATTTCCAATTCATCATAAAATCTTATCATAAATATATCTTCTCCAAAATTGGTTGAAGCAACAAAAAGAATAGTAAATTTGAGACCATTGTCGGAGCAATTGTATAAACGACAAAATCTGCAAAAGACATTTGAACTAGATGGGTAACATTTGCCAAAGCAAATGTAGCCACCTCAAAGAAAAATACTAAAATGGCAACTGTTAAAAAACGACTAACTCGATTAGACATCAAAACAGAATTATATTTACTAATAACAATCCCCGCTAAAGGCAACAATAGTGTCGAAATGCCGATAACATGAAAATAATACGCATCATACAACAAACCAATTAACAGCAACATGATAAAATTAGTATTTTCTGAAAGATTTATCGAAATATACAAAATAAAGATAAGCAAAAGATGACTTAGTAAGTGGATATTATTTGGAAATAAATTAGTCAAAAGATTTGAAAGATGACCATCTACTAACATCACAACAAATAAAACCAAAAAGGGTAAAATGTAGCTTTTAAAAAATTTCATATCAATTTCCTACTAATGTCACCACACGAATATCTGATAAATCCGCACTTGGTTTTACAAAGACTTCTTTTGTTAAATGGTCCGATTTTTCAGTAACAGAAAGGACTGTTCCAACCGGAATATTAGGAATGTTGTACGTTCCTAAACCACTGGTCACAACTTTCTCACCTTTTTTAATGGTATCCGAACTATTTAACTGACTGATAATAAAAGCAGATTTTTCTTTACTGTAGCCAACAATCACACCATAAATTGTACTTGTCTCCGTTTGAATTCTTACTGAAATATTATCAACATTTTTATTATTTGTTAAAAGATTTACTTGGCTAGAATGAGAAGCGACATCTTTCACACTACCAATCAAGCCACCGTTTGCCACCGCTAGCATTGTATTTTGAATTCCATTTTGACGACCAGCATTGACAGTTAATTCAGATAACCAAGAAACCGGCATACGCGTAATAACATCAGATGAAACCGTTTTTTTTGACTCATAAAGATTTTTCATTTCTAATAGCTGTCTTAATTGAGCATTTTCATCTTTTAATGAAGCTGAATCAGCAGATTGTTCTTCTGCTTTAAATAAAGCTTTTTTTAATTGCTTGTTTTCTTTATATGTCCGTGATAAATCAGTCAAATCTGATTTAACATCCGCCAAAAAATTAAATGGTTTTGAAATAATATTATCCAAAATAGAAACAACATTAGAAGTTGCATTCACCACACCTAAAGAACGAGTAGTAACTAAAAGTACAGAAGTTACGATTATCAAAATAGCAGTCATAATAATAAATTTGGATTTTTTCATATGATTCACTCACTCTACTTAAAAATAGATACAATATCTCTCACTCAAGATTCACAGATAACAGAAAAGGAGATAGCTATCGCTACACTCCTTAAATACGGAGAATGGGGGATTCGAACCCCCGCGCCAGTTACCCGACCTAACGATTTAG
>ERZ773070.464-NODE-464-length-29945-cov-3.490967_pt1 | contig 29945 bp, 28 predicted proteins | sample MGYA00580618_ERZ773070 | MGnify/ENA primary metagenome ERZ773070 (study PRJEB29015, sample SAMEA2738023) | human oral metagenome | biome: human oral; feature: human-associated habitat; material: dental | place: China | collected 2019 ... | reverse complement strand
AAAACATAGTCGCCGTGCGCAGCGAAAAGCACGAACAGCCGCAGCAGTTACAGATAGCGTGGGTTTTGCCCACGAAATCCACAGTCTGACAACCTGAATCGGGAAACCGTGTATGTTATTTATCTCGTGGGCAAAGCCCACGTTACGGATTGCAACAAGGCAACCTGTTTTCCTTGAATGTTGCCTTCATAAATCGTGCCGGAAGCTAATTTTGTCACGATCTTATCCGTCATTAAATTGACTAAAATTTCTACTTCTTGCGCCATCGCGCCGACAATCCCGATTTTCATAACTATCCTTTGTACTGGTTTGCTATTGTTTTTTGTTAATTAAAAAATCTAATACCGCGAGGGCATAATCGTCATTATATAAGGTACTCGCGGTCAACACATATTTGCCGTCAATAATGACATAAGGAAACGTAAACACGCCGTAATCTTCCGTTAAACGCACTGCCTCATCTACCTGTTGTTTAATCTGCTCCGAAGTATAGGTTTGTAAAAAACGGTTGCGCTCAATGCCTTGTCGCCCAAGCCACGCCAACAGATTGTCCATTTGAGAGAGTTTCGTATATTGGCTTTTTTCAGCGGTTTCAAACAGCAAGGCGGAAGACAAGTTATCGGCATTTAACGCTTGCAAACTATAAAAAACCGTTGCAGAAAAACGCGTTTTCGCGGTTGCTACCGGATATTCGGTTAATACCACGCGATCGCGGTTAATTTGACTATAAAGTTCAAGAATGTCTTGGGCAGAAGAGCAAACACGACAATCGTAATCAAAAAAGAATTGAATCGGAATGCGATGATCTTTTCGAGGCGGCAGCGTGATCGGTTCTTGGTAAGAAAAATAGTCTTTGCCTTCTTCAAACAGGCGGCTGGCTTCATCTAGCGCAGGCAGATGAGACACGCTTTCTTGCGCAACGGCAAATCCGCTGATAAAGAATAAAACGATGAGTAATCTAAGCCTTGACATCATGTGCCTAACTTTCCAAGGATTCAATATAATCCACCAGCAGCTGAACATCGCGATTGCCACGAAACTCATTAATGTCGAGTTTATAGACGAATCTTGCCGTTTTTACAGATAAATCAGGATAATAGCGTGTATCCACGTTAAACGCGATAGCATCCAACAAAGGTCCGCCCAGTTTGGGTTCCACCATCATTTTCAAGTGTTTTTCGCCCACTAAGCGTTGTTGCAGAATTTTAAATTCGCCGTCGAACAAAGGTTCAGGGAATGCCTGTCCCCAAGGACCACCTTGATGCAAAGTTTCAGCCGTCGCCAAATTTAACAAATTCGCATTTAATTCGCCGTCAGTCCAAATCGTGCCTTGTAATTGATCTTCGACCAATAATTCACTGACCGTCTGGTTAAAAATCTGACGAAAATCGTCAAAGCGGCTTTCTTGAATACTCAATCCTGCCGCCATGGCATGCCCGCCAAACTTCAGGATCAAATCCGGATGCTGTGAATAAACCCGCTCCAACACATCGCGAATATGTAACCCGGGGATGGAGCGGGCTGACCCTTTTAAGATGCCTGCTTGATCTTGAGCAAACGCAATCACCGGGCGATGAAACTGTTCTTTAATGCGTGAGGCGAGAATCCCAAGCACGCCTTGGTGCCAATCGGATTGATATAACACGATAGCGTAGGGGATTTCTGTTTCAAGTGCGGTGGCATTTGCAAACAAATTTTGGCAGATCGTTAAAGCTTCTAACTTCATGCCTTGCTCAATTTCTTTGCGTGCTTGATTTAACCCATCCAGCTCTAATGCCAACGCGCGAGCCGTTTCCATGTTTTCGGCTAACAAAAGCTCCACGCCCACGGACATATTATCCAGCCGTCCCGCCGCATTTAAACGTGGGCCAATGGAAAAGCCTAAATCCGCTGCTACAAAACGGGTCACATCCCGCTTCGCCACTTCCGCCAAGGCACGAATGCCACAACGACAACGCTCGGCGCGAATACGGGCAATGCCTTGATAAACTAAAATGCGGTTATTTTGATCCAATGGCACCACATCGGATACCGTGCCTAATGCCACCAAATCTAACAATTCCGTGAAATTCGGCTGATTTTTGGCATCAAATAGACCAACTTCGCGGAATTTCGCCCGCAAGGCAAGCATAAGATAAAAAGTAACGCCCACACCGGCCAAATTTTTTGACGGGAAACCACAATGTGCCAAATTCGGATTCACAATCGCATCGGCATTCGGCAGCGTTTCCGGTGGCAAGTGGTGATCAGTCACGATCACTTTCACCCCCTGCGCCTTTAAAAATGCCACGCCCTCATGAGAAGAAACACCGTTATCTACGGTCATTAACAACTCAACGCCTAAAGCCAAGGCCTCTTGTGCCACGGCAACACTTAATCCGTAACCTTGCTCGAAACGGTTCGGCACTAAATAGGTAACATTGGCAAAGCCCAGTTGACGTAGCGCGAGCACCGCCAATGCGGTACTGGTTGCACCATCGGCATCGAAATCGCCTACAATAACGATTTTCTGTTGTTTTTGATAAGCTTCAAGAAGAAAGGTTACCGCGGTATCCATGCCCGACATAAGGTTCGGATGGTGCATGGCATTTAAAGTGCGGTCTAATTGGTTGGCGCTTTTAATATGGCGTGAACGATAAAGACGATCCAACAAGGGATCGTCACAGAGTTTATCGCCAGCCGGCACATCGCGGCGTAAGATACGTTTTTGCACAAGGAAACCTAGATTAGCCTTCTAACTCGGCTAATAATTCGCGTGGTTTTAAATAGCCGCCGATAATTTCCCCTTTTGAGGTAACAATGGTCGGTGTGCCATTCACGCCAAATTGAATGCCAAGATTATAGTGTTTTTTGACAATATTCGGTGTTTTCAATTCTTTTGGTAAATTGCCGTTTTCTGCTTCATTTAGCGCAAATGCCGGATCTTTCGCGGTGAAAATCGCTTCCATTTGGCTGGCAGTTTTGCTGTCTGTGCCACCGCGTGGGAAGGCAAGATAGCGAATGGTAATGCCTAAATCGTTATATTCTTTGATTTGTTGATGCAATAAATGGCAGTAATGGCAAGTGATGTCCATGAAAACGGTGACAACGTGTTTTTCATTTTTCGCCGGATAGACAATCATTTCACTTGTTAAGGCATTTAATTTGTCCATTAATACATTGTTGGAAATATTGCTAATGCCTTTATCACTCAACTTGTAAATATTACCTTGCAGTAAATACTCCCCGCCCTCTTCAGCATAAAAAACACCTTGATCACTAATTACAGTGCGTAATCCTTTAATCGGAGAGGATTGAATTTCAATGTCTTTTACCCCCAATTTTTCCAGCTTATTTTTTAGCGCAGCATCATCTGCCATAGCGCCGGCAGACATTGCCAAAAGGGAAAGTGCGGTTATTATTTTTTTCATTTTTTGTTCCTAAATTGTGAAATAGTGAAAAGAAGTGCAAATTATAAAAGTAATTGGCGGCTTATGCAAAAGCGCGATTCAATTTTCATGATGAATCCCCTTTCGCCCTACCAAATCTATGGAAAATCCCTTATAATCCTGCACTTAATTTAGTCTTTAAACACAGTTAATCATCATGTTTGAAATCAATCCTATCAAAAATAAAATCACCGATTTAACCGACCGCACTTCGGCGCTTCGGGGGTATCTTTGACTTCGACGCCAAAACCGAGCGTTTAGAAGAAGTCAACGCCGAATTGGAACAGCCTGATGTATGGAACGACGCAGAGAAAGCGCAAGCCCTCGGCAAAGAGCGCGTTTCTTTAGAACAGGTGGTCAACACCATTAAAAATTTAGAGCAAGGCTTGGAAGATGTGGACGGCTTGCTGGAACTGGCCGTAGAAGCGGAAGACGAAGACACCTTCAACGAAGCTGTTGCCGAATTAGACGAACTGGAACAACAACTCGCCAAACTGGAATTTCGCCGCATGTTCAGTGGTGAACACGATGCTTGTGATTGCTACGTGGATTTACAAGCCGGCTCCGGCGGTACCGAAGCGCAAGACTGGACGGAAATGTTACTTCGCATGTATTTGCGCTGGGCGGAAAGCAAAGGATTCAAAACCGAATTAATGGAAGTCTCCGATGGCGATGTGGCCGGTGTTAAATCTGCTACCATTCGTGTTAGCGGAGAATATGCTTTCGGCTGGCTACGCACGGAAACCGGTATTCACCGTTTGGTGCGTAAAAGCCCGTTTGACTCCAATAACCGTCGTCATACCTCATTCAGTGCAGTTTTCGTCTATCCTGAAATTGACGATGATATTGATATCGAAATCAATCCTGCCGATTTGCGTATCGATGTGTATCGTGCCTCCGGTGCGGGCGGTCAGCACGTGAACAAAACCGAAAGTGCGGTGCGAATCACTCACATGCCAAGCGGCATTGTGGTGCAATGTCAGAACGATCGTTCCCAACACAAGAACAAAGATCAGGCAATGAAGCAATTGAAAGCGAAGTTGTACGAATTGGAATTACAAAAGAAAAATGCCGACAAACAAGCCATGGAAGACAACAAATCCGACATCGGCTGGGGCAGCCAAATTCGTTCTTATGTGTTAGACGATTCCCGTATTAAAGATTTACGTACCGGTGTAGAAAACCGCAATACACAAGCCGTATTAGACGGTGATTTGGATCGGTTTATTGAAGCCAGTCTCAAGGCCGGACTCTAAAAGTGCGGTCGTTTTTAAACACGTTTTTTAAAATTAAAGGTAAACAAAAATGTCAGAACAAGAAGTAAAAGAATTAGATTTAAACGGCGAAATGTTAGTCCGTCGTGAAAAATTAGCCGCCCTGCGCGCGAAAGGTAATGCGTTTCCAAACCAATTCCGTCGTGATGCCCTTGCTCAAGATTTACATGATAAATATGATGCGGAAGAAGGCGAAGCATTAAAAGAACAGCACGTTGAAGTGGCGGTTGCCGGTCGTATCATGACTCGTCGTGCTATGGGTAAAGCCACGTTTATCACCATCCAAGATATGAGCGGCAAAATCCAGCTTTATGTTGCACGCGACAATCTACCTGAAGGCGTGTATGCCGATGATGTCGGTCACTGGGATTTAGGCGATATCGTGGGCGTAAAAGGCTCATTATTCAAAACCAAAACCAATGAACTCACCGTTAAAGCCACCGAAGTGCAATTGCTGACCAAAGCATTGCGTCCGTTACCGGATAAATTCCATGGTTTAACCGACCAAGAAGTGCGCTACCGTCAACGTTACTTGGATTTAATTTCTAACGAAGAATCTCGCCGCACTTTTATCATTCGTTCAAAAGTGGTTGCAGGCATTCGTGACTACTTTATTTCCAAAGGCTTTATGGAAGTAGAAACTCCGATGTTACAAGTCATCCCAGGCGGCGCTTCAGCACGTCCTTTCGTAACACACCATAATGCATTAGACGTAGATATGTACTTGCGTATTGCACCTGAGCTTTACTTAAAACGCTTAGTGGTCGGTGGCTTTGAGCGTGTATTTGAATTGAACCGCAACTTCCGTAACGAAGGCGTATCCGTTCGTCACAATCCGGAATTTACCATGCTTGAATACTACCAAGCCTATGCCGACTACCACGATTTAATGGATAACACCGAAGAATTGTTACGCAAACTTGCCATCGACATTTTAGGCACAACCATCGTGAAATACGGCGAATACGAATTCGACTTCGGCAAACCATTCGAGCGTATTACCTTACACGACGCTACCATTAAATATGGGGCAGACAAAGGTATCGTAAAAGAAGATTTATACGATATTGATCGCGCGAAAGCAGTTGCCGCTCGCTTGGGTATCGAAGTACAAAAATCTTGGGGCTTAGGCAGCATTGTCAACGCGATTTTTGAAGAAGTGGCAGAGCATCATTTAATTCAACCAACTTTCTTAATGGCACACCCGGCAGAGATTTCTCCGTTAGCTCGTCGTAACGATGAAAACCCGGAAGTCACCGATCGCTTTGAACTCTTTATCGGCGGACGCGAAATCGGTAACGGTTTCTCCGAGCTTAACGATGCGGAAGATCAAAATGAACGCTTTGATGCGCATGTGGCGGCCAAAGAAGCCGGCGATGACGAAGCGATGTTTAAAGACGAAGATTTCGTTGTCGCCCTTGAACACGGTTTACCACCAACAGCCGGCGAAGGGTTGGGTATCGACCGTCTCGCCATGCTTTACGCCAACGCCCCATCCATCCGCGATGTGATTTTATTCCCAGCAATGCGTCAGAAATAATGGCATGAAGTAAAACGGAAAAATTAACGGATTTCGGTGTGATATCGAAATCCGTTTTTTTATGAGCATTAATTGATATTTATAATGGCAACTCGGTGGTGGATTTTACCGTTTTTAAGGCGACTTCAGATTTGAGGGTTTTGATGCCAATATTTTTAGTAAGATAGGTATTTTTGATGCTATTGAATTGATCTAAATCGGCAACGCACATTTTGAGTAAAAAATCGTAACTCCCTGCCATTAAGTGGCATTCCAAAACTTGCGGAATTAATTTTATCTCAAAAATGAACCGCTCTTTGAGTTCTGAATCTTCTTCAAAAAAAGTGCCTTGAACATAAACGATTAAATGACAATTGACTTTCTTGGGGTTTAATAACGCCACATAACTATCAATTACGCCATTTTCTTCAAGATGATTGACTCGACGTAAACAAGCTGAATTTGATAGCCCGATTTCATTGGCAAGTTCATTATTTTGTAAGCGTCCGTTGCGTTGTAAAGCTTTTAAAATGCGCGTATCAATGTTATCGAATAATTTCTTCAACATAAAAAAATCCTTTTTTAGAAAAGAAACAGCGAGCGCATTATAACAAGGCCACCTATGAAAAACTGTGATATAGGTGGCCTTTATTAAAATTGATGTTAAACGCTATATAAGGAGACTTGAACAACCAGTAAGATTGCTCCGATGACCAATAAGCAACCAATCATCGGCATCACAAATTTCACCCATTTATTGAATGGGATATGTAACATTTGTAATGTTACCAACACCAAACCGGTCGGTGCCAAGAACAACATGGCGTATTGACCCCAGTTATAGGCAGAAACCACGATGTCACGCGGAATACCCACTGCGTCGGCAAGCGGTGCCATAATTGGCATGGAAAGCACCGCCAAACCGGAAGAAGATGGTACGATAAGACCTAAGAAGATGAAGACCACTAATTGACCAAGAATAAAGACGCTACCCGGCATACCACTTACAAGGTTAGACATGTAGTCCAAAATGGTGTCGGAAATCATACCTTGTTCAAGCACTAAGTTTACACCACGTGCCAAACCGATAATCAAGGAGACACCCACCAATTCGGAAGCGCCTTCGGTAAAGGATTCCACGATATCTTTTTCTTTCAAGCCACTGATAAACATGATGATAATCGTGATTGACAAGAAAGAAGCAGCCATTTGTGGGAACCACCAACCGCCTGCCATAACCCCCCAGATCATCATTGGGAAAGCAATACAGAAGAGGATTAAGATCAGTTTTCTTCTTAAGGTAAATTCAAGCACGGTATTTGGGTCAAAGTTTTTCATATAACGATGATAAAACTCTTCTCTATCTTCATAAGTATAGGAAAAACTCGGATCCGCTTTGACTTTCTTACCATACCAATATAAGTAAGCAATGACGCAAGTTGCTCCTAATACAAGACCTAGCGCACGGAAACCAATCCCTTCAGTAAATTGAATACCGGCTGCATTAGACGCGATAACCACAGAGAATGGGTTAATTGTAGAAAACGCCGTTCCCATGGAGGAGGCCAAGAAAATTGCCCCAACACAGACAATAGCATCATAGCCTAGCGCTAAAAATACCGGCACCAAAATCGGGTAAAACGCAACGGCTTCTTCTTCGATACCACAAGTGGTACCGCCAAGCACCATTAATATGGAGACGCTAAACACAATTAAGAATTCGTTGCCTTTGGTGCGTCTGGCGAGTGCCATAAGCCCGGCATTAAACGATCCTGTTCGGTTAATCACACCGATCATACCGCCCAGTACAAAGATAAAGACCATGACATCTACTGCTTCAATAGTCCCTTCCACCATGCTGATAGGAATATCTTTGATGCCTTTATAATGTTGTGTGATCCGTTGATAGGTACCAGGAATGGCAATCGGTTTTTTGATCACCCCTTCGGTGAAATTGGACAGTTTAATTTTAATATTAAGATTATTGAGAGTTTCTTCCGTTGCAGGGTAGGTTTTATCTTGTTCCCCATAGGTTTTAACCACAAAGACCTTGTCGGTCGTATTATAGGTCAACTTAGAATAGGAACCGGAGGGAATAACCCAGGTCAATCCCACGGCGAGAATTAAAATAAAGAATAAAATCGTGAACGCGGATGGGAAATTAAAGACCTTTTTTTTATTAGACGCTTCCATAGCAGACTCCTTGTCAATGACAGCGGCGGATCGGCATAATTATTTTTATTCATTATGCCGACCGCACTTTCTCCTTTGAACAGCTAAAATACTCAAAGCACTTTGATTATTATGAATAATAAGAAATTTCTTTCACTTTATTTGTGATGCGCGTACCGGCTTTACCTTTCACAATATCAACGATATCAGAAAGTGATCCAATCACGGCATCTTTACCCGTACTACGTGCAAAATTCACTGCCGCCTGTACTTTCGGTCCCATAGAACCGGCAGCAAAGCCCATTTTTTCAATTTCATCCGGTGGTGCTAGTGCGATAGCTTTTTGCGTTGGTTTGCCCCAATCCACAAAGGTGGCAGACACATCTGTTGCAATGATGAATAAATCGGCGTCCAAATTTTCGGCTAATAGCGCTGAACACAAATCTTTATCGATAACGGCTTCTACACCACGTAGATTGTGTTGCTCATCGTAGTAAGTTGGAATACCGCCTCCCCCGGCACAAATTACGATGCTGCCTTTTTCTAACAACCATTTCACCGGTTTGATTTCAAAAATGCGTTTTGGCAACGGACTTGGCACCACGCGGCGATATTTATCACCGTCTTGTGCAATGCTCCAGTTTTTCTCTTTCGCCAAACGTTCCGCCTCTTCTTTGGAATAGACCGGGCCGATGGGTTTGGTCGGATTTTTAAAGGCTGGGTCGTTAATATCCACTTCCACTTGTGAAAGTAATGTGGCGAACGGCACTTCAAACGGCACGAGATTTCCTAATTCTTGTTGAATCATATAACCAATCATGCCTACGGATTCTGCGCCTAACACATCTAACGGATAGGTCGGCACGTCTTTATAAGCCGCCCCTTGCAGCGCCAATAAACCCACTTGCGGACCGTTACCATGTGCAATAACTAATTCATTGTTCGGATAAATCTTCGCAATTTGTTCACAAGCGATACGCACGTTTAATCGCTGATTTTCCGCGGTGAGCGGCTCGCCGCGACGCAATAGGGCATTTCCGCCCAAGGCAATAACAATTCTCATACGCCACCTCTTAAATTAAGCTGGAATAAAGTACAGCTTTAATGGTATGCATGCGGTTTTCTGCTTGTTCGAATGCCACATTCATTGGCGATTCAAAGACATCTTCGGTCACTTCAATACCATTGGCTAATTCAGGGTATTTTTCTGCAATTTGGCGACCCACTTTGGTTTCGCTGTTGTGGAATGCCGGTAAGCAGTGCATGAATTTCACACGCGGATTGCCGGTGCGTTTCATCAATTCAGGAGTGACTTGATACGGTAATAATAATTTAATGCGTTCGCCCCAGGTTTCTAATGGTTCACCCATGGAAACCCATACGTCAGTGTGCACGAAATCAACGCCTTTCACGGCTTTATCAATATCATCGGTGACGGTAATGCGTGCGCCACTTTGTTTTGCAAATTTTTCGCACATGTCCACTAATTCTGCATCCGGTAATAGGGCTTTTGGTCCGCAAATGCGTACATCCATACCCAATTTAGCACCAATTAATAACAAGGAGTTACCCATGTTGTTGCGCGCATCACCGATGTAAACATATTTGATTTCACTTAATGGTTTGTCGCAGTTTTCAATCATGGTTAACACGTCTGCCAACATTTGGGTTGGGTGGAATTCATCGGTTAAACCGTTGAACACCGGCACACCGGCATATTCTGCTAATTCATCCACAATTTCTTGTTTGAAACCACGATATTCAATGGCGTCATACATTCTGCCTAGTACGCGGGCAGTGTCTTTCATACTTTCTTTGTGGCCAATTTGAGAGGAGTTTGGATCGATGTAAGTGACTTGGGCGCCTTGGTCATAAGCCGCAACTTCGAAAGCGCAACGGGTACGGGTAGAGGTTTTTTCAAAAATTAGCGCAATGTTTTTGCCTTTTAATTTTTGTTGTTCGGTACCGGCATATTTTGCTCTTTTTAAGTCTCGGGATAAATCTAATAAATATTTGATTTCACGTTCTGAGTGATTAACAAGACTTAATAAGTGTCTGTTTTTAAGATTGAAAGCCATAATAATCTCCTTGATTTTTGTTTATTGACTTAATCCGAATAGCCAAGCTATTCACAAACGATTTATTCGACATACAACTTACTTCCTTGCGAACGTCTTTATTGTAAAAGAAAGGTAAGTAAATATCGTGTCGAATTTCCGCTCGTAATGTAAAGATTTTGAACAAATTTCTAACAAAGGGCTTTTTATTGGTATAGAATTCGAACAAAAATTTTCTATGTGAAAAAATTTTAACCTCATCACCCAACATTAATCTCATCATGAACACTGTGCTTCTTTTTTTACGTCATAACGCCATTAAAGTGCGGTATGTTTTACACAAGAAATTACGTCAAACCTATCGAATCTCCCATAAAAGCGTTGAGTTTACCTGTTTACTGATCGGCGCCAGCTTGGTCTCGCTGTTTTCCCTTGGCTTTGCCAAACTTGCGGATTTCGGCTTGGAATGGAATGCCCAATGGACACAACAACATCCGATTGCCGTTTGGTTTATCTTGCCCAGCGGTTTGGCGTTATTAACCTGGTTCGTCGCCAAATACACGCCTTATGTCGGTGGCAGCGGCATTCCGCAAGTCATTGCCTCGCTTAGCCTGCCCCATCAAGCCAATAAAAACCGTTTAGTCGCCTTTGGACAAACTCTATGGAAAATTCCACTCACGTTTTTAGCGATGCTTATCGGCGCCTCCGTAGGACGGGAAGGTCCTTCCGTGCAAGTCGGTGCAGCCGTGATGTTATGGTGGGGGAACTTGTGCCGAAAATACGGCGTGGCATTTAATGGATTGAGTGCCAATGAACTGATGGCAACCGGTGCAGCCGGTGGTCTCGCCGCTGCATTTAATGCGCCTTTAGCCGGCGTTATTTTTGCTATCGAAGAATTAGGCCGTGGCGTGTTATTGCGTTGGGAACGGCGCGTATTGTTAGGGGTGCTCGCTGCCGGTTTTATTTTGGTGGCGATTGAAGGCAACAACCCCTATTTCCCAACATATCAAGGTGTCACCGATATGCCTTATTTATGTTTATGGGTTTTAGTTTGTTGTGCGGTAAGTGGTGTCAGCGGGGGAATTTTCGGACGTTTGTTAATCAAAGGCGCAGCCGGAACCCTCCCTTTCTGTCGTCATTGGATACGCAAGCACCCTATTTTCACCGCCATTATTTTAGGTCTCATTTTGACCGCACTTGGCATTTACACCAACGGCCAAACTTACGGCACAGGTTACCAAGTCGTCACCCAAGCGCTCGATGGACAAGCGGTACAAAGCGACATTGGCATCATGAAACTGTTCGCCACAGTAGGCACATATTGGACGGGCATTGCCGGCGGTATTTTCACCCCATCACTCACCATCGGTGCTGGGCTTGGCGTGCAAGTTGCCGCCTTTACTGACGGTTCAGTCGACCAGCGCTTGCTGGTGTTGTTATGTATGGCAGCATTTCTCGCGGGTGCGACCCAATCACCGGTCACCGCCAGCGTTATCGTGATGGAAATGACGGGCTGCCAACCCGTATTGATTTGGCTATTGATTTGCTGCCTGATTTCCTCCATTATTTCACGCCAATTTAATCCGAAGCCGTTTTATCACATGGCGGCAGGGCGTTTCCGCCAGCGGATAAAAGAAGAAATGCCAAAAGACATGAAGGAAAACCCATAAAAATGTCCCAAAATCAACCGCACTTTTACCGTGGCCGCTTCGCCGTTGCCCCGATGCTGGATTGGACAACGCGCCATTGCCGTTATTTCCACCGCCAATTTTCCCGTCACGCCTTGCTTTATACGGAAATGGTGACCACCCAAGCCATTATTCACGCCAAATATGATCATCTTGATTTTGATGCGGCAGAAAACCCTGTGGCGTTACAACTGGGCGGCAACGATCCAAAACAACTTCAACATTGCGCTCAATTAGCGCAACAGCGTGGTTACCAAGAAATCAATTTGAACGTAGGTTGCCCATCCGATCGTGTGCAAAACGGCATGTTCGGTGCGTGTTTAATGGCCAAAGCGGAACTGGTTGCGGAGTGCGTGCAGCAAATGCAAAGTGCGGTGCACATTCCCGTCACCGTAAAAACCCGCATCGGCATTGATGATTTTGACAGCTATGATTTTCTCTGTGATTTTGTCCAAAAAGTACACCAAGCCGGCTGTCAGGAATTTATCGTGCATGCACGCAAAGCGTGGTTATCCGGTTTAAGCCCGAAACAAAATCGTGAAATTCCGCCGCTAAATTACGAACGTGTGTATCAACTAAAACAGGATTTCCCCCATTTGCTCATCAGCATTAACGGTGGAATTAAAACCCTTGAAGAAATGCAGCACCACTTGCAGCATGTAGATGGCGTCATGGTGGGGCGAGAAGCCTATCAAAACCCCACGTTGCTCGGCCATATCGACCACGCATTGTTTGACGCAAATGCCCCGATTATCACCCCACGCCAAGCGGTGGAAAACATGTTTCCATACATCGAACAGCAACTCAGCCAAGGCGTCTATCTGAATCATATCGTGCGCCACATGCTCGGTGCCTTCCAACACTGCAAAGGCGCACGCCAATGGCGTCGTTATTTAAGCGAAAACGCCTACAAAGAAGGTGCAGGCATTGACGTAGTAGAAACCGCATTAGGGTTTGTGGAAGAATAAAAGTGCGGTGGATTTGAAAAACACTTTTCAACCCCACCGCACTTTAAGCATAAAGCAGGCTGCCATGTTAATTCACCCAATAAGCCGCCACACCAATCACTAACGCAAAAATGAGCAACCAAATCAACTGCAATCGCGCGCTTTTGCGGTTCACTTCTTGATTGTGCAAACGGCGTTTTTCCAACATGGCTTTATAGCGTTCCAAATCTTCCGCCTGAAAAGAAAAACCACAATTCGGGCAATGTGTTGCGCTCTCACTGATTTTTTTGCGACATTCGGGGCATCGTTGTAACATAATTCACCTTTAATACATCTGTTTTTTGGTAATGTAACGATAATGGTAAAAAACACAAGAGGGATGAATGACCTCTTTTCAATGCGGTATGAACAAATTACGCCAACATCAATCTCATTATTACTGTTTTTTTATACAGACTTTTATTGGAAATCCCCCTTGTTTGAGCTAAACTAGCGACAATTTTTTTAATATATTGTCGTTTTATGCAAACTCCATTTTTTCACATCGAAATTCCAACTCAAGCACAAGATCATAAAATTTTAGCCAATATTCTGCCCGGTGCGGATAGCCTTGCCGTGAGTGAAATTGCGGCGCAGTTTAACGGGCTAACCGTCGTAGTGACCAACGACACCCGAAGTGCGGTGCGTTTAGAAAAAGAATTAGCGCAACTGAGCCCACTTAATGTCACCTTTTTCCCCGATTGGGAAACCTTGCCTTACGACAGTTTTTCGCCTCATCAAGATATTATTTCTGCCCGCTTGAGTGCTTTATTTCATTTACAGCAACGCAAGCAAGGCATTTTCATTTTGCCGATTGCCACGTTAATGCAACGGGTTTGCCCGCCCTCTTATTTACAACATCGGGTGTTACTGATTAACAAAGGCGACCGTTTTGTCATTGAAACACTTCGTTTGCAATTGGAAAAATCAGGTTATCGCGCGGTGGAACAAGTGTTGGAGCATGGCGAATATGCCGTGCGCGGTGCCTTGTTGGATCTTTTCCCGATGGGAAGTGCGGTGCCTTTTCGCTTAGATTTTTTTGATGATGAAATTGATTCCATTCGTACTTTTGATGTGGATACACAACGCACGTTGCAGGAAATCGATCAAATCAATTTATTGCCGGCACATGAATTTCCAACAGATAACCAAGGTATTGAATTTTTCCGTAGCCAATTCCGCGCAGCGTTTGGTGAAATTCGACGGGATCCGGAACATATTTATCAACAAATCAGCAAAGGCACGTTGGCGGCAGGGATTGAATATTGGCAGCCCTTGTTCTTTGAAGAAATGGCGACTTTATTTGATTATTTCCCGGCGAATACGCTGTTTATTACCGGCGAGCAAAATCAAACGCAGGGTGAGCGTTTTTATGCGGATGCGGAACAACGTTTTGAGAGTCGCCGTGTCGATCCGATGCGTCCGTTATTGTCGCCCGATAAACTTTGGTTGCGCATTGACGAAGTGAATCGTCAGTTAAAAAATTACCCAGCCATTGCATTAAAAGCGGAAAAAGTGCGGTCGTCCGCACGGCAGAAAAATTTGGCCATTACGCCGTTACCACCACTGACCATTCAATCGCAACAAAAAGAACCATTACATCAGTTACGCCAATTTATTGAGCATTTTAAAGGTAATATTTTATTTATCGTGGAAACGGAAGGTCGCCGTGAAACCTTGTTAAGCCTGCTTGCACCGCTAAAACTGAAACCAAAACAAATCTCTTCTTTGGCGCAAGCGACGGAAGAAAAATTAGCTTTAATGGTTAGCCCGTTGGAACATGGTTTTATTATTGAGCAGGATGTGCTGCTTGCCATTATTTGTGAATCGGAATTGCTTGGCGAACGCATGCAGCAACGCCAGCGGGATAAATCCCGCACGGTAAATCCCGATACCTTGATTCGCAACCTTGCCGAATTGCAAATCGGTCAGCCGGTCGTGCATTTGGATCATGGCGTAGGGCGCTACGGCGGCTTAGTGAGTTTAGAAAACGGTGGCATTAAAGCGGAATATTTATTGCTCAATTATGCCAACGACTCAAAATTGTATGTGCCGGTGGCATCGTTACATTTAATCAGCCGTTATGTTGGCGGTGCCGATGAGACCGCACCTTTGCACAAGTTAGGCTCTGAAGCCTGGGGCAAAGCGCGTAGCAAAGCGGCGGAGAAAATTCGTGATGTGGCAGCGGAGTTATTGGATGTGTATGCGCAACGTGAAGCGCAAAAAGGCTTTGCGTTCCGATATGATCGTGAGGAATTCCAACAATTCACTGCTACGTTCCCGTTTGAAGAAACCCATGACCAACTTATGGCGATTAATGCGGTGATTTCCGACATGACTCAACCGAAAGCCATGGATCGCCTTGTGTGTGGCGATGTGGGTTTTGGTAAAACGGAAGTAGCGATGCGTGCCGCCTTTTTAGCGGTGATGAACCATAAACAGGTTGCCGTGTTGGTGCCGACCACCTTGTTGGCGCAACAACATTTCGATAATTTCAAAGACCGCTTCGCCAATTTGCCGGTGAACGTGGAAATGTTGTCCCGCTTTAAAACGGCGAAAGAGCAGAAACAGGTGATTCAGGATTTAGCCGAAGGCAAAGTGGATATTCTGATTGGCACCCATAAAATTATTCAAGGCGACGTACAATTCCATGATCTGGGTTTGTTGATTATTGATGAAGAACACCGTTTTGGCGTGCGCCAAAAAGAAAAAATGAAACAGCTGCGTGCGAACATTGATATTCTCACCCTGACTGCAACGCCGATTCCGCGTACGTTAAACATGGCGATGAATGGCATTCGCGATCTTTCCATTATTTCTACGCCACCGGCACGCCGTTTGACCATTAAAACGTTTGTGCGTCAAACGGATGAGTTAGTGATTCGAGAAGCCATTTTGCGTGAAATTTTGCGTGGTGGGCAGGTGTATTATTTGCATAACGATGTGGCGAGTATTGAAAATACGGCAGAAAAACTGACCGCACTTGTGCCGGAAGCTCGCGTAATTGTGGGACACGGGCAAATGCGCGAACGTGAGTTGGAACGCGTGATGTCGGATTTTTATCATCAACGTTATAACGTGCTGGTGTGTTCTACGATTATTGAAACCGGTATCGATGTGCCGACGGCTAATACGATTATTATCGAGCGTGCCGACAATTTTGGTCTGGCGCAGTTGCACCAATTGCGCGGACGGGTTGGGCGTTCTCACCATCAAGCCTATGCGTATTTACTCACGCCGCCACCGAAACTGATGACGAAGGATGCGCAAAAACGCTTGGAAGCCTTGGAAAGCCTAGACAACCTCGGTGCAGGCTTTATTTTAGCCACCCACGATTTGGAAATTCGTGGCGCAGGGGAATTACTGGGCAACGAGCAGAGCGGACAAATTGAAAGTATCGGTTTTTCTCTTTACATGGAATTGTTGGAGCGTGCGGTGAAAGCCTTAAAAGAAGGGCGGGAACCGTCCTTGGATGAACTGACGCAACAACAAACTGAGATTGATTTACGGATGCCGTCGCTGTTGCCGGAAGATTATTTGGGCGATGTGAATATGCGTTTGTCTTTCTATAAACGTATAGCCGGCGCGGAAAATACCGACGCGTTGGATGAATTAAAAGTGGAACTTATCGACCGTTTCGGCACCTTGCCACAAGCCACACGGAATCTGTTACAAATTGCCCAATTACGGCTGGATTTAAAACCGCTCAATGTCATTCGTTTGGATGCCAATGCGCAAGGCGGATTCATCGAATTTGCCCCGAACGCCGAATTAGACCCGATGATCTTTTTACAGTTAATCCAACGCAATCCGGCGGTTTATCGTTTTGACGGCCCACATAAATTCCGCTTTACCAAAGATTTAACGGACTATAAAGTGCGGTTAGAATTTGTGGAGAATTTGGTTAAGGAAATTGTTACAAGATAAAAAATAAAGTCGCGTCTGCGACTTTATTTTTAGCGTTTCGCTTGTTGTGAATGTCCGTCACCAAGCAAGATGGCATATTTCGCCGTTGAGGAACCGGCCTCTAATGCGATTTTCAACGCCATGGTTAACGGCACGGAAAGCAACATCCCTACGGTGCCTAATAACCATCCCCAAAACAGTAAGGATAAAAAAACTACCAAGGTGGAAAGCCCCAGTTTTTTCCCCATTAAGCGCGGCTCCAGCACACTGCCGATAACGACGTTGATGATGACAATCGCGACCAATACGCCCAAGCCGATAATGAACCCATTCAACAGCAAGGCTTGTACAATGATCGGGATTGCCGCGATGATAGAACCGATATTGGGAATGTAGTTGAGCAGAAAACTGAGTGTTGCCCACAAGATCGCATATTGCACGCCGGCGACTTCCAACAACGCCCAAACACAAATGGCGGTCAGCACGCTCATCATGGTTTTGACGGCGAGATAGCTCATGATGCCGTTTAAAATGCGATCTAAATAATGCTCTTGCTGCCCGATATCATTTGGATTATCGCTGAATGCGACAGCAAATTTATGCTTCGCCTGAGGGGCTTCCAACAACATGAAAATCACTACAAGCAATAAGACAAAAATATTGGTCACGACACCGGAAAAACTTAAAAAGACACGTTGGACAAATTTCATGATGGCACTCGGATCGAAATTCTCCATAATGCTATTTTCCGAAATATCTAACGGGATTTTCCATTTTTGTGCGAGTGTTAAAACATCATTAACGCGTTCTGCCAATAATTGTCGATATTGTGGAATAGATTGGCTAAATTCTTGGATCGTGCTGTTAATCAGACCGAACAGGAAGAAAAAGATCACGAAAATCAACAATAATAATGTGGTAATCGCCAGCCAATAAGGCACTTTTCTTTTGGTCAAATACGCCAGCAAAGGCGAGCATATAATCGCAATAAACAATGCCAATAAAAACGGCACCACAATTTCTGAAGCCGCTTTAATGCCGGCCAAAACAATGACTATTGAAGCGCAGGCGACCAGCGCTTTAACAAGAGAAGAATGCTGCGCCATGTTTAAATAGCATCCTCATTTTCTTCGCCCGTACGAATGCGGACAACCCGCTCGACTTCATAAACAAAGATTTTGCCGTCGCCGATTTTGCCTGTTTGTGCCGTCTCTATAATGGCATCTAAACAGGGCTCCAATAACTCATCAGGCACCACAATTTCCATTTTGACTTTCGGCAGGAAATCCACCATGTATTCTGCGCCACGATAAAGTTCCGTATGTCCTTTCTGACGGCCAAAACCACGCACCTCTGTCACAGTCATTCCGGTAATGCCAAGATCGGACAAGGCCTCTCGCACGTCATCTAATTTAAAGGGCTTAATAATCGCTTCAATTTTTTTCATTCTTTTTCCTTAGTTTTCTCTTTCAGTATTGAAACAGGCTTTGGCTTCTGCCATTAATTTTTCAATATCCGCAATTTCTTTCGGTGCAGCAGTCGTCAGATTTTTGTTGCCGTAATCGGTAATCAACAAATTGTCTTCAATCCGAATGCCAATGCCTTTATATTGCTCCGGAATATCGGCGTCTTTAGATAAATACAATCCCGGTTCTACGGTGAGTACCATGCCGGGCTCCAAAGTGCGGTCGCGATTTTCACCATATTCGCCTACGTCATGTACATCCAAACCGAGCCAATGCCCTAGACCGTGCATATAAAATTCACGATAGGCTTTTTGTTCGATTAATTCATCTACGTTGCCTTTCAGAATGCCTAAACGGACCAAACCTTCGGTTTTAATACGAATGACTTCTTCGTTAGCTTTCGCAATGGAACTGCCCGGTACCAACAATTCAATGGCACGTTTTTGCGCTTGTAGCACAATGTTATAGATCGCTTTTTGCGCTTCAGTAAATTGACCATTCACTGGGAATGTGCGGGTAATATCGCCTGCATACATGGCAAATTCGCAGCCCGCATCAATCAGCACCAAATCACCGTCGCGCAACGGCATATCATTTTCCGAATAATGCAAAATGCAGGCATTTTCACCACCGGCAACAATGCTGTTATAGGAAGGGTAACGCGCACCGAAGCGATTAAATTCATGCAGAATATCGCTTTCCACCTCATATTCTAAACGGTTCGGGCGGGTTTGTTGCATGGCTTTAATGTGTGCAAGCGCGCTGATTTGCCCCGCTTGTTGCATGAGTGCTATTTCATTTTCCGATTTGAACAGGCGCATCTCGCCAAGCATCGTCTTCCAATTAAAAACACTCAAAAATTCCACCGCACTTTGTTCCAGCAAGGCGTCGCCCCAAGGCTGTTGCTTCGGTGCGTAATAAAGTGCGGTCTGTTTTTGCACTAAATTTTTAAACTGCGGTACAAACTCCTCGATGGCATAAGCGGTATCCATCAACAAGGTTTGCGGTGCATTGTCCACGCCAAGACGGCGTCCGTTCCAAATTTCCAGTAATTTATCGGACGGGCGCACAAACATGATCGCCTGCTGTTCACCTTGTTGTTTACGCAATAACAATGCCGAATTCGGCTCATTAAAACCGGTTAAATACCAGAAATAGCTGTCCTGACGGAAAGGATAATCACAGCCGTCATTGCGACGACGTTCAATATCGGAAAATACCAAAAATAAGGAATCTTCCTGCATTTGTTCAAAAACCTTAGCGCGGCGTTGGGCAAATTCTTCCATCGGTAACGCTGCCATATATGCGAGATCCATCATTTATCCTTAGTGTAACGTTGGCTGTTTGTCTTCTTGTTTGGTGAAATGGGTAAAAAACAAGGTGGCGATGGTGCGCACATATTCCACGATCTCTTCCACCGCTTGTGCCAGTTCCTCCGGATCATCGTCTTCTTCGTAACCTAACTGACAAATATCATGTAAATCGTCCAGTGCTTCGCCGATGTCGCCTTTTTCTTTATCCAAATGCGGTTGAGCCAAGCCTAAACCGAGCAAAAAGTGATTCGACCATTCAGCCAACCCGTCCGCTTGTTCAAAAATATTTTCCGTATCGGGCAAACAAAGCGCAAAGTCAAAGGCTTCATTATCGGCTAATTGGTGACGAATTTGTTGATAAATGTCGCTAACTTGCGTTAAAAGTGCGGTAGGGTAGGCGTGATTATCATTGGTAAATTGATAAAGTAATAGCTGCCAGCTCTGATCTTGAACGCCGCCGCAAATTAAGCCACTCAAAAAACCGTGTAATTCGGCGGCAGAAAGGGGAATAGAGGCGTGTTGGAGCTGTTGATTTAGGTGTTGATAAGAAATTGTGGTCATTGAAATTATCCTTGTTGAAATTGCGCTTAGTCTATCATTCTTCACCTTAGGTAACCAGTTTAGAAATTGGCAAGTTTTTTCGCCTGTGGCATAATGCGCACAGTTTTCATTAGCGAATTTGGGGCAAAAAATGTCATCTAAAAGTATTGAATTATCCGTATTGGGGCAGCTGTTACGCTTAAATTGTCCGGAAGAACAACATGACGCATTGCGCCATGCCGCCCGCGAATTAGATCAACGCGTATCAGAAATGAAAGAACGCACCGGCATTTTGCAAGTGGAAAAAGTTCTTTCCATCGTTGCATTAAATTTAAGTTTCGAGCTGATGCAAGAGCAGCAGAAAACCCACTTAATTGAAGATGTCTTGAAAAATAAAATCTTAAGACCGCTCGATCATTCACTGGATAATCTTTCTACGCAAAAATTCAATATGAACTAATTTTTTGCTCTGGTCACAATGTAAAATAGTGTAAGGATATGAATTATTGCTAGTCATAAAATGCAATTTCGAGTAGTATTACATCAAAGAATTTCCTGAGGTGTTCGCCAGTGGGTTATGTCCCTGAGCCGATACTTTTAATCTTATGAATTGGTTTCCTGTCATTGGTGTGCAGGCTTAGCTTGACTAAGAAGCCTAAAAATGATTTCAACTAATTCCCTTGAACCGTAGGGTTCAAGGACTGATCACCTACAACGGCACCTCGGGTTCCTTTCTGATACGACATTTATGCAAACACGCCTTTCAACCACTCAGCAACGACATCAACAACTTCGTCAGCAACTACGCCAACATATTCGAAAAGCGCGTCGGAATTTGACCGCACTTCAGCAACAACAAGCCGCCCAACGCATTACTCAACAAGCCCTTTCGTTCATTGAACAACAGCAAGCGCACCATATTGCTCTGTATCTTGCCATGGACGGCGAAATTGCGACACAACCGCTTATTGAACAGTTATGGCAACAGGACAAAAACGTGTATTTGCCGGTGCTCCATCCCTTTTGTCAAGGACATTTACTCTTTTTGCGTTATTTGCCTGATACGCCTATGAAAGCCAATAAATTTGGGATTTTTGAACCACACTTAAACGTACAAAATGTGATTCCGCTTGAGCAGTTAGACGTGATTTTTACGCCGTTAGTCGCGTTTGATAAGCAGGGCAATCGCCTTGGCATGGGCGGGGGATTTTACGATCGCACGTTGCAACATTGGCAACAGAAACATTTCATTCCGATTGGTTTAGCGCACCAATGTCAGCAAGTGGATACCTTGCCCGTTGAAAGCTGGGATATGCCGTTGGAACGAATCTTTGTGGGATAAAAAAACCTCCGATAACTCGGAGGTTTTTTGTTTATTTTTGAGGTGCTTTCAATTCCGGTGCTTTTGGCTTTTCCGGTTCAGCAAATTTCTTACCTTCATTCGCCGCAATGATTTTTGCCGTTTGATCCGCTAATTGTTTTAAATTCATTCTTTCATAAGATTCTTTCATTAATGGCAGCGCCTCTAACGTGGCTTGAGTGTCCGGATACAACTTCAACATAGACACGACACGGTTGGCCGTTGCTACATAGGCATCACGTTTAAAATAAAATTTCGCGATCGCTAACTCATGACGTGCAAGGCTCGCTTTAATATACGCCATACGCGCTAAGGCATCCGGTGCATAAGGGCTATTCGGGAAATGTTGCACCAAATTTTGGAAGTTAGAAAACGCCGTTTTAATCGAGGTATTCTCACGTGTCGCGCGATCGACGCCGAAGAAATCTTGGAAGAAGTTATCCCCCAAAGCGGAATTGGCTAACCCTGCCATATATAAGGCGTAATCTAAATGATCGCTATGCGGAAAACGTTGAATAAAGCGATCAACAGTGACTAACATTTCGGTGTAATCCTGTGATTTATAGTAGGCATAAATCAAATTCAGTTGCACCTGTTCACTATATGAACTGCCCGGAAAACGATTATCCACCGCCGTTAAATAACGGATTGCCTGACTATAATCCCCTTTTTGCAAATAGGTTTGCCCGGTACTGTATAATTCTTGCTCCGGTGCTTGCTCGACATCTTGCTTTGAACCGGAACACGCCGTAACCGCCAATGCAACAAAAGCCAACAATGCAAGGGATTTAAGTTTACGCATTAAATAGAATCCTTATTTTTACGAAAAATGAGAAATGAGTTACAATTGCCCGATATTGTATAGAACATTGCTAAATAAGCAAACTTGATTAACGGATTTTTTATTTATGGCACAAATTACTCTCTCGGCAACCGTGCAACCGCAACAAATGGGGCAGCGCTTAGACCAAACCTTGGCGGAATTGTTCCCTGACTATTCCCGTTCCCGCTTAAAAACATGGATTGAGGAGAATTTGGTGCTGGTCAACGGTGTCGTGCAAAATGTGCCGCGCACCAAGGTTTACGGTGACGAACAGATTGAGATTACCGTGGAAATTGAAGATGAAACCCGTTTTGAGCCGGAAAACATTCCGTTAAATATCGTTTATGAAGACGAGGACATTCTTGTTATCAACAAACCGAAAGATCTTGTGGTTCACCCCGGTGCAGGCAATCCTAAAGGCACTGTTCTCAATGCGCTACTTTACCATTACCCACAAATTGCCGAAGTGCCGCGCGCCGGCATCGTACACCGTTTAGACAAAGACACCACGGGCTTGATGGTCGTCGCCAAAACCATTCCCGCGCAAACCCAGTTGGTGCGTGATTTGCAAAAACGCAAAATCACCCGTGAATATGAAGCGGTTGCCTGCGGTATCATGACCAAAGGCGGTACCGTGGATGAGCCCATGGCGCGCCACCCAACCAAACGTACTCATATGGCCGTGCATCCGATGGGTAAACCTGCGGTCACTCACTATCGTATTATGGAACGTTTCCGCGATTACACCCGCTTGCGTTTGCGTTTAGAAACCGGCAGAACTCACCAAATCCGCGTGCACATGGCACATATCGCCCACCCGCTATTAGGCGATCAAACCTATGGTGGTCGTCCGCGTCCCCCAAAAAATACCAGTGAAGAATTGATGGAAGTATTGCGTAATTTCAAACGTCAAGCCTTACATGCCGTGATGTTACGTTTACAACACCCGATTAGCGGTGAAATGATGGAATGGTACGCACCGTTGCCGGACGATTTTGTAGAATTAGTGACCGCTTTAAAAGCGGATTATGTTCTCCACAAAGACGAATTGGATTATTAATATGCAAGCCATTAAACCGAACTGGAACGCCCCTCAAAACGTAAAGGCGTTCACCACGCTTCGCCATGGCGGTGTGAGCCTTGCGCCTTATGACAGTTTTAATTTGGGTGATCATGTAGGCGACGATAAAAACGCCGTGAAAATCAACCGCACTTTATTGGTAGAAAAATTCCATTTACCACAAATGCCGTTGTTCTTAAACCAAACTCATAGCACACGCGTATTAACCCTGCCCTATGACGGGGAAGATTTCAATGCCGATGCGGTTTATACCAGCCAACCGAATCAAGTGTGTTTAGTGATGACTGCCGATTGTTTGCCCGTGTTATTTACCAATAAACAAGGCACAGAAGTGGCCGCTGCCCATGCCGGCTGGCGCGGATTATGCGATGGCGTGTTAGAGCAAACTGTCGCCAAATTTCAATGTCCACATGAAGACATTTTAGCGTGGTTCGGACCGGCTATTGGCCCAACGGCTTTCCAAGTGGGACAAGAGGTTATCGATCAATTTGTAGCCCAAGATCCCCAAGCCACCTCCGCCTTTATCGCAGATCCAAAAGCGAAAGACAAATTCCTCGGCAACCTTTACCAAATCGCTACGCAACGTCTCAACGCTCTCGGTATTACCCAAATTAGCGGTGGCGAATACTGCACTTATCTTGAAGCAGACAAATTCTTTTCTTATCGCCGAGAGAATGTCACAGGAAGAATGGCATCGGTAGTATGGATTAACGGATAATTTGATTTCTCATCCGTGTCATGAAAAAAATGCGGTTAAAAAATAACCGCACTTTTATTGCATTTTTATCGTTGATTACATTCCAATCACCACGCAGCTAATCACGCTTTGTGCTTTTTCCTGCATTTTAACGGCCGCATTTCGATCACCGGCGGGGCCGACAACAACACGATTCCAATCCGCACTTTCATTCACTCTGGCATTTAATCCGAGTGCGTTTAATTTAACCTGCAGCGCATCAGCCTGCGCTTTATTTTTAAATGCGCCACATTGTAACCCGTAGCGGCGCTCACCCGTGCTGGCCGTTTGTGGTGATGTTAGTTTTGCCATTTGTTGTTGTGGCTGAGGTTGTGATGGCGATTGCGGTTGTGGCACCGGCTCAGGTTTTTTCGGTGGCTCGGTTTTCACGACTGGTTCCGCTTTTTTCTCTTCTTTTGGCGGCGTTACTTTTTTCGCCTCTTTCGCTTCTACCACTTGCGGTTTGGCTTGTGGTTGCACTGGGGGTTGTGTTGTTTGTGCCGGGGCTTGAACCGGTGCTTGCGCCGTTTGTGGTGCGGTTGTGGCTTGAGCCTCAGCTGCTTTGCTGCGCGCCAGTTCCGCTTGTTTTTGTTCTTCTTCCATCGCCGCTAAAATCTTACGTTGTTCTTCCGTTAAACGCATATTTTTATCCAACGATTTCGGATTATTATCAATTGGCACGGTGCGGGTTTCTAGCGCTTGAATATAGCTCCACACTTCTTCCGGACGATTCGGCAAGACACTTTTCGGCTGTGTTTTTTCCGCTGTACTGGCAGACTCCGCCACAGGCTCCGGCGCTTTTTCTTTTAATAAATAAAGCCCAAGTCCAAAAGCAACGACCACCATGGCGGCAATCATTAATAGCAAGGATTTGTTATTTTTATTTTGTTTCTTCTTTTTCTTCATGCTGCTGCGCGCAGCGTAATCACGTTGAGCCACAATAAAACCTGTTCAATTTAAAAAGATAATCATTAAAGGGATGAAATAAAAATTCGCGTAATTCTACTGAAAAATTGCCTTATTGACTACCACAAAGCGGAAACTAGCTTAAATCCAATGGATCCACATCTAAAATCCACCGCACTTTTGTTGCTTGATCGGCTTGATCTCGTTCAAACGCTGTCAAGACCTGATGTAGGGTTGCACGAGAAGGATGTTGCAACAATAACTGCCAACGATATTGTCCTGCTTTTTTGCTGAAGGGCGCCGGCATCGGTCCGAGGATTTGTAATTCCGGTGCAATATCTCGTTTCACCTGCTGTAAATATGCCGCAAACTGCGCCAATAAATGCTCTGCGTTTTCACTATGGCGGCTTTGCGCTTTGAACAACGCTTGTGAACTGAAAGGCGGCAATCCCATGGCTTTACGCAAGGCGAGGGCATTGTGGGCAAATTGGTTGTAGCCTTGTTGCAACAGGCTTTGTAACAAAGGATGTTCCGGATAATGGGTTTGTAAAAGCACTTCGCCTTGTTGCGCACCTCGCCCGGCACGGCCTGCCACCTGCATATAAAGTTGAGCCAACCGCTCTTCCGCACGGAAATCCAATGAAAACAACGCACTATCCACATTGACTAGCGCCACTAAGGTAACATTCGGGAAATGATGTCCTTTTGCCAACATTTGGGTTCCGATAAGAATTTGGCTTTTGCCCTGTTGAATATCCGCTAAATAACCTTCTAACTTGCCTTTGCGCGCTGTGGTATCTCGGTCAATTCGGGCAATGCCATAATTGGGGAAAACCGTTTTTAAGGTATCTTCTAATTGTTCCGTGCCTAATCCTGTGGTGATTAATTGGGTGGAACCGCAATTTCCGCATTGGCGCGGAATCGGCTTTTGTGCACTGCAATGATGACAACGCAATACATTGTGTTGTTGGTGATAGGTATAAGGTTTATCACAATGGCGACATTCCGCCATCCAACCACATTCATGGCACAACAGCACCGGCGCAAAACCGCGTCGATTCAAAAACAGCAACACCTGGTTGCCTTTCTCTAAATGTGCCTGCATACGTTTTATCAGGATTTCCGATAAACCGTTGCGCATTGACTGATGTTTTAAATCAATGACGTGTTGTTGAAGTGCGGTGGACTGATTGGCTTTTTCTGATAGACATAAACGCTGATATTTCCCCTGTTGCACATTATTCAGACTTTCCAAACAAGGGGTTGCCGACCCCATTAAAATGGGAATATTCAGTTGTTTTGCATACACCACCGCCAAATCACGGGCATGATAACGCCAACCGTCTTGCTGCTTAAAAGACGCGTCATGTTCTTCATCGATAATAATCGCGCCTAAATGAGCAAATTGCGTAAACAACGCCGATCGCGTGCCAATAATGACCGCACTTTGTCCGCTACGCGCACGTTGCCACACCTGCAAGCGTTGCGTATCATTTAAATTGGAATGCAACACATCAATCACCACGTTAAAACGGGCTTGGAAACGACTTACCGTTTGTGGCGTTAGCCCAATTTCCGGCACCAAGACCAACACTTGTTTACCTTGATTTAAAATCTCTTCAATAAATTGCAGATAAATTTCCGTTTTGCCGGAACCTGTCACGCCGTCCAACAACCAAGCGACAAACCCTTGGGTAAATTTCAATTGGCTGAATACCAACGCTTGTTGCTTGTTGAGCGTTAATCGATCGGCTTTATTCACGATTGGTTCACCGGCTAATTGTTGTTGCCAGGTTTGAATTTCCGGATCTTGAGCGATTTCGGTAATGTATTCTTTGGCTTTCAACGCCGACCAAATGCCGCTACCAAAGGGGTTGTTGCCTTTTTCCATTCCCTCCTTTGCCGCCAGCAATGCGTCAAGCTGTTTTTTCGAGCGTTTTAGCAAGCCTTGCGCCAATGCTTGCTCGCCAAGTGCGGTCGGTTTCCAAAAAATTTTTTGTTTTTCCACCGCACTTTCCCCTTGGCGCAGCTTCACCGGCAAGGCTTGTGACAACACTTCGCCCAACGGGGCATGATAATAATTTGCCGCCCAATTTAAGAACTGCCAACTTTCCGGAGAAAACAGTGAAGTATCATCCAGACAGGCTAGCACGGGCTTCAACTGTTCTTCTGGCACGTCCGCCTGTTCCACCACATCCACTACAACGCCAACCCGTTTCTGCGTCCCAAAGGGCACAAGCACCCGCGCCCCCGCGACAACCTTCATTGACGCAGGGAGAATATAGTCAAAATAGCGATGTAACGGCACCGGAAGTGCAATTCGGGCAAATGGCATGAATGGAAATTCAGTGAACTAAAATGGGCTCGGAATATAGCATTTTGGGGGATTATTGTCTATTTAGCGGCGGATGGGTTGAATGTCATTTTCTTTTTCTGTAAAATTCGCAACCTTACACACAAGCGTGCCATTTTAAATGGCGTAATATTAATCTCATGCGGTGTCAGGGATTGCTTTTGCGATTGGCTTGATAGCGGCATGGCTTCAACTTTGAGGTTTTCTATGAAACAAGGTATTCATCCTGAATATAAAGAAGTTACGGCAACCTGTTCTTGCGGTAACGTAATCAAAACTCGTTCTACTTTAGGCAAAGACATCAACCTTGATGTGTGCGGTAAATGCCACCCATTCTACACAGGTAAACAACGTGTTGTTGATACTGGTGGTCGTGTTGAACGCTTTAACAGCCGTTTCAAAATCCCAAGTTCAAAATAATCTCATTTTGCAAGCCCTGCCTATGGTAGGGCTTTTTTACAGGTAATCGTTAATTTTCAATTACTTTTCAAACATCGTTAATGGCATTTAACGTTTGATATTTTAGGTAGTTACACCATGTCCTATCTTCTTTTAGCCTTGTTTTTTTTGGCTGCCGTTATTTTCATTTTTAATTCTCACTATCGCTGGACGTATTTTTTTGCTATTGCGTTATTTCTCTTTTTTTTCGGGGGAATGACCTTCTTTTCCGGACAGTGGCAAAGAGGCGTGAATTTTGCATCAATACTGTTTGTCGTCTTGATGTTATTCCATCGATTAAAAATTCATTATTACAAACAGCCTTTATTGATTTCAGATTTTCTATTGGTTGCCGATTGGCGTAATTGGGAGACATTATTACATTATAAAGGCGCGATTTTGGCGATTTTCGGTTTGATCGGTTTGTTGATTTATGCCATTTTCGGTTGGGCGGATGCAGATATATTGCCGGTGTATTGGCGGATTTGTGCAGGGTTAGTCAGTGTCGCTGCTTTGGGGTTGATGTGGCATTATTCTCACCATCCTCAAGCGGTGAAAGTTTGGCTGGACTCTTTACCGGATGATGGCAGAGATGTGTTTTTAAATTTGCCGATGTCTTGTCGGGGTGTCTTTTTTAGTGTGCCGAATGTTTCCGGTGACGGTCAACAATTTCATGAAAAAATGACCGCACTTTTCACTAATAAAGCGCATTTTCAAGGAGAAACAAAGCCGGATATCGTGGTGTGTTTGCAAGAGTCCACGCTGAATCCGCACCAATTTGATTTTGATCAGCAGACGATTCCACCGCTTTCTATGTTTAAAAAACAAGAAGAGACCGTTTTTATGAGCCCGTTGCGTGTGCATACCTTAGGTGGGGCGACGTGGAAATCGGAGTTTGCTTTCTTGGCCGGGGTGCCATCCACGGATTTTGGCGCATTGGCAAACGGCGTGTTTTATTCTGTTGTTCCGCATTTAACCTGCGGGTTGGTGAAAAATTTGCGTGAGCAAGGCTATTTTTGTGTTGCCTTATCGCCTTTCACGAAAGGGAATTACAATGCAAAATCCGCCTATGATCATTTTGGTTTTGATTTAATGTTACAGCCACAGGATTTAGGCTATCCTGCGCCGTTGGGCAAAAACCTGTGGCACATTGGCAGCGATGAGATGTTGAAGTATGCCGAGATGATTTTGCAAAAACAACATCCGTTATTACAGCATGTTCAACAACCTATGTTTGTTTATGTATTAACTATGAAGGAACACGGGCCATATCATACGGATACGCCGAATCATTTTAATTTGGTTAAAGACGGCTTAAGTCAGAAAACGATTGCTTGTTTGAATGATTATACACAGCGTATTGTGGCGCTAAATCAAGCGACAGAAACCTTTTACCGCTATTTAAAACAACGCAATACGCCTTATGTGTTCGCGTATTTTGGGGATCACCAAGTGGCGTTTGATAATTGTTTACCGCCGAAGTTGGGACAATATGCGAATCCGGATTATGTGACGCAAGTGGTGGTTCGAAGTAATATGCCGTCAAGTTTTACGCAACAGCAAACGTTTGTAGATTTGGCTTTTGTTGGCGGATTATTGCTTGAGATTGCCGGATTGCCGGTTGAAGATGACTTTATGCGCGCGAATATTGCGATGCGGATCTTGAGCGAAGGAAAATTAGAAGATGCGGAAGATCAAAGTCGGGTGAACGATTATCGTCATTATTTATATCAACATCTGAAAATCGCCAGATAAAAAGTGGAAAGTTAAAAAAAACTGTACCTTCGTAGCGTGCAACTTGTTGCACGAATAATTAACCTTGATGCGTAATTCATGATTTCATCCGTAGCGTGCAACTTGTTGCACGAATAATTAACCTCGATGCGTAATTCACGATTT
>ERZ773070.463-NODE-463-length-29964-cov-5.921930_pt1 | contig 29964 bp, 27 predicted proteins | sample MGYA00580618_ERZ773070 | MGnify/ENA primary metagenome ERZ773070 (study PRJEB29015, sample SAMEA2738023) | human oral metagenome | biome: human oral; feature: human-associated habitat; material: dental | place: China | collected 2019 ... | reverse complement strand
GTTGGAACAGGGTTCCAATTCAACTGGAACAGCATTCCAGATAACATGGAACAGCGGTCTAAAACATGTTTAACACGGCGGTTAATGTAATAATGCATTATCGAGGCTTAGAAGGCGCATCTCTGGAGCAATGAAAATGCGAACGATGGAATGGCTAATTGGCGAGTTTAGGACAAGAAACCATGTCCTCTGAACAAAATTGGATAGGTAACGAAATGGCTATCTTGCCAGCTAGCATCACGCAGCAGAAAGCATAGCGATTGTGTTTTATCCCGAACTCGCGTAAGACTTTGGTTGGTCATAGGTTAATAACAAAGGCTATGCTGATTAGTGACAAGTAGGGGATGGATTATCCTATCTTATCCGTTTAATCAACTCTAGCTTTTCTAGAATGAAGTGGCGAGAAAACGTTGTTTGTAAAAATATTTCATCGTCTTTAACAAAGGCGAGGAAAAAAGTAGGTAATTAGCGTATTTTTATCTTCGTACACAAAAGGCAATAAGTTGCAATGGAGCGATTGTGTGGTTAAGAAGCTCGGTTGGGTATTAGAAATAAAAAGGGGGGATACGCTAGAAATGTGCGTATCCCCCGTGTGGGTTGTTAAGTTCTATTGTGCGGTAATGCACCTTGGATGTATTCTATTAGTTACCCGTTGTGGAGTTAAACCGCTGCGAGCAGCCAACAAATCATCTTGGTAGGTTTGTATTACCTTACAGTAGCAACAAGGTATTTGCTCGTGCTCCAGAACGATTCGGGATTGGTGATGGTGAGCACATACTCTTTGTTGGCATCCTTTTCAAGCGTGTAGCTGTCTGAGGGGTGAACCGTAAGCAGCTTAGCCGACTTAGAATAGAACTTGATTTCTTTCAGCGTACGAATGTCAATGCGCGTGAAATAAGCCTTGTTGAAGTTGTTTTGCAGAATCTTTCCACCAACAAGAATACCTTGGTCTTTCAGCTCTTTCTTTGTGCCGAATACATACCATGCGGTGTGCAATTGCTTGTCTTGGTTGCTAATGGTCTGAGCTTTCTCCGTATTATCGGTCTTTAGCTTAGTAACGTTGGTGTTGAGGTTGTTAATTCTCTCGTCCAACTCCGAAATGTGGATGTCCTTAGCATCAAGTTCTGCACGCAACTGCAACAACTGTTGGTCTTTTTCGTCAAGCTGTTTCATCAGCCTATCCACAGTTTTCTTCAGTTCTGCACCTTTGAACGAACTTTTTTCAAGCTGTGCACGCAGTTTCTTCAGCAAGGCACGGTTTTCTTCCATGCGTTGAGTGATGAACTTGATGTTCTCTTTAATCTGCTCAGACTTATTGGCACCTTCACCGTCTTTGGCGATATTAACGTGGTTTTCGGCCTCGTTAATCTGACGGAATCCATCTTGGATTTCGTTCATTGTTGCCATCATGTCATTCAACTGATTATCCCTTTGTTGGATAATTTGCTGCAAAGAGTCGTTAAGTTGCGGTTCTCCATTGGTTTTACCTTGTTTGCAGGCTGCCAGCGACAATACTGCAAAACACGCGATCACAAGTTTCTTCATAATTTTTCTCCTTTCGATTTTTTATCTTTTTTACTACTAGTTCCTGCTAATACGATTACGATTTCTCCACGTGGGGCCGTCTGTTCGAAGTGTTTAACCACTTCTTGGAGCGTTCCCCTCACGTTTTCTTCATGCAATTTTGATATTTCGCGACAAACGCACACTTGCCGTTCGGGTCCGAGTACTTCGGAAAACTGGGTGAGCGTTTTCACCAAACGGTAGGGCGACTCGTAGAACACCATGGTGCGCTGCTCGTCTTTTAGACTTTCAAGATAGGTTTTCCGCCCTTTCTTTTGGGGGATAAAACCCTCGAAACAAAACCTGTCGCAGGGCATTCCAGAGGAAACCACGGCTGGGATACATGCTGTTGCGCCTGGCAAACAGTTAACCGGTATGCCCGCTGCCACCGCTTCGCGTGCTAAGAAAAAGCCTGGATCGCTGATACCTGGCGTTCCTGCGTCGCTCACGAGGGCAATGTTCTGACCCGCTTTAAGGCGTTCGACGATACCTGCTGAAGTGCCATGCTCGTTAAATTTATGGTGCGATTGCAAGTGAGCAACCTCAATTCCCAAGTTTTTGAGCAAGATACCCGTTGTTCGGGTGTCTTCTGCCAGTACCAAATCGGCCTCTTTTAGGGTGCGAATGGCACGTAACGTGATGTCCTCCATATTGCCCACGGGGGTGGGTACAATGTATAAGATGCCCATATTGTACGCAAATATAGTAATATAAATTCCGAGTAGCAAAAAAAGGAGGTGTTTGTTTGCAATTTTTAAAACGTCTTTTTGTACTTTTGCATCAGTATGATTGATAATGTAACTGGCGAGAACCACCGCCAAGGAAGAGTGGAAGTGATTTGCGGCTCGATGTTTTCGGGCAAGACAGAGGAGTTAATACGGCGTATGAAACGTGCTGTATTCGCTAAACAACGAGTTGAAATCTTTAAGCCGGCTATCGATACGCGGTATTCGGATGAGGATGTGGTGAGCCATGATCGCAACGCCATACACTGCACACCAGTAGATTCGTCGTCGGCGATATTGTTGCTCTCAGCCGACATCGATGTGGTAGGCATCGACGAAGCACAGTTTATGGACGAAGGTCTTGTGGACGTTTGCAACGAATTAGCTAACCGCGGGGTGCGCGTTATCGTTGCTGGTTTGGACATGGACTTTAAAGGAGTGCCTTTCGGACCAATGCCTGCACTGTGCGCCATAGCCGATCAGGTGACGAAGGTACATGCTATCTGCGTTAAATGTGGTGCGTTGGCATACGTGAGCCACCGTATTGTGGAAGGAGAAAAGCGTGTGTTGATTGGCGAAATGCAAGAATACGAACCCCTGTGCAGGCATTGTTACCAGAAAGCGATGCAAGAGGGGAAAGAGTGATGGTGCTAATGCCACGGGTAAGAATGATACTGTTGAAGAGGCAGAAAGGATAAACTTGGTTGGTCGGAATAGCCTTATTCATCTTTATTATTGCCATTAGTTGTGGCTGTTTCATCGCCTCCGTTAGATACCTATAATATAAATAAAACAACAATAAATATGCTTGAAGAGAAAATAACCCTAGACAAATTGGTGCGATGGACCATTAGCGGACTGCTTATTTTGGCCGTTTACTTCGTCACCAATAGTATGAGTGAGGTGCTTTTACCTTTTTTCATCGCCTGTTTGTTGGCTTACTTGCTTTATCCTTTGGTGAAATTCACCGAGAAATACTTGCACATACGCATTCGTGCGTTGTCTATTCTCTTTGTGGTATTGGTTCTTGCGGGCTTGCTTACAGGTATAGGCCTGCTTATTGTGCCCTCGATGATTGAACAATTCGATAAGATAAGCGAGTTGGCCGCGCGCTATTTGGGCAGTTCAACCCCTGCGAGCGACCTGTCGTCGTACATTCAAAACTGGCTGCGAGAGCACCAAGAAGACATCGAACGCTTTGTGCGGAGCAAGGATTTTAATGAAACTCTGCGTACGACTATGCCCAAATTGTTCAACCTCTTAGGGCAAACGGCAAGTGTGGTGGTGAGCATCGTGGCCTCGTTCATCACCTTATTATATATGTTCTTCATTTTGCTCGACTACGAGTTTCTTACTGAGAACTGGGTGCGCATTTTCCCCAAGAAACACCGACCCTTTTGGAACGAACTGGCACAAGACGCTTCGCGCGAACTCAATAATTATATTCGCGGGCAGGGTTTGGTGTCGCTCATCATGGGTATCATGTTCTGCATCGGCTTCACCATTATCGATTTCCCCATGGCTATCGGCTTGGGCATCCTCATTGGTGTGATGAACCTGGTGCCTTACCTACACACTTTCGCTCTTATCCCTACCGCATTCTTGGCCCTTCTCAAGGCGGGCGACACGGGACAGAACTTCTGGGTTATCTTCGGAATGGCCATTTTGGTGTTCATCGTGGTGCAAATTATCTCTGATATGGTGGTAACTCCGCGCGTAATGGGTAAGGCCATGGGGTTAAATCCCGCTATTCTTCTGCTCTCGTTATCGGTGTGGGGTTCGCTGTTGGGCTTTATTGGCCTTATCATAGCCCTGCCACTTACCACCCTTATCATAGCCTATTGGCAACGTTATGTTACTAAAGAAGAGGTAGATGATGAGCCCGAAAAGCCCCAGCCAACAGCAAAAACAGAGGCCTAAAACCAAATAAAGCGGCATGCACAAATAAAAAACGTGCGAATTGTTTGCTAGATTGCTCGAAAGTGTGTACCTTTGCACTCGCAAAACAAAAGACGCTTTGTTGGAAGATCCGCTAGCTCAGCTGGTAGAGCACAACACTTTTAATGTTGGGGTCTTGGGTTCGAGCCCCAAGCGGATCACAAAAAGGGCACTCGTAAGAGTGCCCTTTTTGTGTATTTGGCTGTTATCACTCTTTTGTTCGCTCTTTTTATGCTCCTTGATTTTGGGTAACTGAAATCATATTCTCTAATGGTACATGGGAACAAAACATACCTCTCCTTTATTATAATGTTAATCGCATCTGTACCAAACAATCATTTTCACAATCTCCTTTTTCGACTTTTAATCTTTTTAATCGTAATAAATAGTAAAAGCAACAAGAGCCAGATGGAACAAAACGAAGTGGACCAAATTGTCGTTCAGTGTCTGGAAGGTAGCAAAAAAGCCTTCCGGTGGTTGGTGAGAGAATACCAAAGCATGGTTTTCTCACTAACGCTGAAGATGCTTTGCGATGAAAGGGATGCTGAAGATGCCTGCCAAGACACCTTCGTTAACGTTTGGCTGAATTTGCACAAGTATAATTCGGAGAAGGGAAAGCTCTCTACGTGGATATATACCATTGCCTCGAATGTCTGCCTCGACAAGCTTAAGCGCCGCAAGCCACAGCTACCCATGCCGTCAGACGAGTGCACATTCAGGGCTTATGCTGCTAACCCATCTCCCGAACGGCAGCTGATGAACTCGGAATGGGTATCTATTGTCGGGGTGTTGGCTGCACAACTGAGTCCCAAGCAACAACTCGTTTTCACCTTGCGTGTACTCGAAAACGTTCCGATAGAAGAAATAGAAAGTATCACCAATATGGACGCTGGGAAGATAAAGAGCAACTTATATGTTGCCCGACAGCAGATTAAACAACAATTAATACGGCTAGGTTATGAACAAGAATGACAACCTATACTCCAATATAATAATAGGACTGCAAGGAAAGCAACCTTCCCTTGAACATCCAGACGACATGATAGATGGCGTGATGGCTCGTATTGAACAACGAAACCGCCAACGCGCGTACGTTATTGTTCTTCGTGCCTGCGCCATAGCCGCATCGTTGGCGTTGGTATTTGGCATTTCGGTATGTGTTAGAACTCTGCCAAAAAACAATGATATGGCATTGCTCTATTTACAGGAAAATCTTCCACAAAAGGCTGACGGGGTGTATTTTCAGAACAAGTATTTGAAAAGAAACCAATATGAACTTATAAAACAAAGTATTTATGAAAACAAAAGATAGTTTGATACTCCTTCTTTTGGCAGCATTTATGGTTGCATGCAACAATAAGTACCAAGGAAGCGCAACCACCGTTGTAAACGAAGACGGAACATGTAGTAGAGAATTGACTTTCCAACTCGATTCGGCGCAGTTGGTTAGTGGTGTGTATAACGCTGATGAAAGCATGCTGAGGTGGGACAAGGGGTGGCAACTGACATGGGGTATAAAGGGCGATAGCCTTCGGCATGCATTCCCCGTGGGCCTTAAAGCTTATCAAGCACTCAGCAGGCAGTGTCGGAAAGATGGGTGTTCGGCGGCAGATACTATCGTGGTATATGCCAAAAGCAACTTCGCCTCTGTGGAAGAAATGGCCAAAGCAACAACGTTCATTGTGGGCTCGCTACATATCACACCGCGAATAACCTTTAAGCGCACACGAGGTTTCTTCCATACCGAGTACAGATACGAAGAAGTTTACCCCCAACAGCGTATCAATTGGCCCATCCCCATGAGTAAATTCTTTACCAAAGACGAGATTGGGTTTTGGCTCAGCGGAACACCCGACCTTGTTGGAGGCCTCAATGGTATCGAGATAGACGACATCACGCAGCACCTTAAAACCAAATATACCCAGTGGCTTGTTGCCAACGATTTTGAACTGACCTATCAGACGATACTCAAAAACTATTCGCGCATAGCTGCAAAGGCCATAGACAAACAGCGTTTTGTGGCCTTACGCGACACGCTTTTGCGAGAATATTCAAGAGAAACCGACCTAACGGCCATCTATATGTATAAATCCAAGTGGTTTAAGAATTTCTTCCATTCGGACGTTTATTCGGAAATACTCGACAATGACACATTAATGAGAGAAGTGGGTATGATCGAAAGAGATTTTCTTGCCCTGTCAATGTTCAACATCGATTACAAACTTACTTTTCTCGGTGCTGATTATCCGCCCACACTAAGCAAACTTACGGGTAACAGACTAATGGCTGGCGATGTGGTTATCTCGCCCTGCATAATCAAAAAGAACTTATGGGCGTTTGCTTTAATAGGAGCAGTGCTGATTCTTTCGCTTGTGTTATTGGTGTTAATGAGAAAGAAATGCTGAACCGTTTTTTGCAAATCGTTTTCAAAGATCTTTGATTTTTTAAGTTGTTCATCTTTTGCTTGCCTTTTCAGGAGCAAGCAAAAGATGTTTGTTTTTTGAGCGATTGAACCTCAAACGCTCTTCTCCTTTTTATCCGTTCCCAAATATTGCCGAGACGTAGTTTATTGTGACACAGTGCGATTTATCGTAGAAAAAAGTTCGGCTTGTCGTAAATAAAATGTACCTTTGTCAATAATTAAGGTGAAAGCTAAAAACGCTTGCCGCTGGTTTATGGAGAAGAAAGCCACCCCGTGGCGAGTTATCTGCCACGTTATAACGTGCAATCGTATATCAGTCAGCAGGCTATCGTACATGGCGAGGTTGGTAATATCGCGTTTTTAGAGCACACCTGACAGAACTAAAACCCAAATTTAATGATGCATGCGCTCTTAATAAGGTGTATGCATAAACAATTAAAAGCCATGCCGCCTGTAATGTAAACGACGGCTGTAACCAAAACAACACTGCAAACGATGAAGAAAATGAAAACCTACCCAGCTCTCCTTGCCCCCGCATTGCTTACGGCCGTAGGCGCACAAGCTAAACAGGTGAAGAACAATCGTGCCGACGACACTCGTCGACCAAACGTCATTATCATTTACGCCGACGACCTAGGCTACGGCGACTTGCAATGCTATGGCGCAAAAAACGTAGAAACACCCAACGTAAACCGTCTTGCTAGTCAAGGCATTCGCTTTACCAATGCGCATGCAGTAGCTGCTACCAGCACGCCTTCGCGCTACTCGTTGCTCACTGGCGAATACGCCTGGCGACGTCCCGACACCGATATCGCACCCGGAAATGCAGGTATGATTATCCGCCCCACGCAGTTTACCATGGCCGATATGTTCAAAAGTGTGGGCTATACCACCTGTGCCATAGGCAAATGGCACTTGGGATTGGGCGACAAAAGTGGAGAGCAAGACTGGAACGCACAGCTTCCTGCCGCGCTAGGTGACCTTGGTTTTGATTACAGTTACATTATGGCGGCTACCAGCGACCGTGTTCCTTGCGTGTTTATCGAGAACGGACGTGTGGCCAACTACGACCCCTCTGCGCCCATCGAGGTGAGTTATAAGCACAATTTTGAGGGCGAACCCACGGGCAAAACCCATCCCGAGCTGCTCTATAACCTTAAATCCAGTCATGGGCACGATATGAGTATCGTTAACGGAATTGGTAGAATTGGCTACATGAAAGGTGGTGGTAAGGCGCTTTGGAAAGACGAAAACATTGCCGATTCTATCACAGCGCATGCCATTAACTTTATTCGCGACAACCAAAATCGACCTTTCTTCATGTATTTTGCCACTAACGACGTGCACGTACCCCGTTTTCCGCACGCTCGTTTTCGTGGAAAGAACCCCATGGGTTATCGTGGCGATGCCATCGTGCAGTTCGATTGGAGCGTGGGTCAGCTGATGAAGGCGCTCGAACAATATGGCTTGGCTGACAACACACTCATTATATTGAGCAGCGATAACGGTCCGGTGGTAGACGATGGCTATGCCGACAGGGCCGAAGAACTGCTCAATGGACATAGTCCTGCTGGTCCGTTTAGGGGCAATAAGTACAGTTCTTTCGAGGGTGGAACGGCTATTCCCGCCATCGTGTCGTGGAAAAAGGGTGTGAAAGGTGGTCAGCAAAGCAACATTTTGATGTCGCAGATAGACTGGTTGGCATCTTTGGCACAGCTTGTAGGGGCTCGATTGCCAAAGGGAGCAGCTAGCGACAGTGAAGCCCGACTAGGAAATCTCTTGGGAACAGATACCGAAGGGCGCCCCTGGGTTATCGAACAGAGCAACACGCGTGTTCTTTCGGTACGTACACCACAATGGAAATTCATTGAACCTAGCGATGGCGAGAAGATGATTTCGTGGGGTCCGAAGATTGAAACGGGTAATAATCCCACACCACAACTATACGACCTGAGTAAGGAAGTGTACGAAAAAGACAACGTGGCCAAAGAAAATCCCGACGTGGTGTACGAGCTTCAGAACGTATTGCGTCGTGAACGGGCGAAGAAAAGGTGAAAGTTGAAGCAGTGAAAAGGTGAAAAGTGAAAGGGTGAAAAGGTAAAAAGTGGAAGGGTGAGAAAGTGAAAAGGTGAAAAAATGGCTAACGCCCCCTGCGCATTTGCCTAAATTCAACTTGTTGTTGACCAATTAACAAGTTAACCAATTAACAAGTTGGTGAGTTAGACAGTTGTCAAGTTGATAGGCACAGACATTTTTTCACCTTTTCACTTTCTCACCCTTTCACCCTTCTTACACCCTTTTCACCTCAAACTCTTGGTGTTCTAGCTTAAAAAGCGTAATTTTGCAGCGAATTATTATCAAATACAATTATGTCATACAACTTATTAAAAGGTAAGCGCGGTATTATTTTCGGTGCGCTCAACGATATGTCCATCGCATGGAAAGTGGCTGAACGCTGCGCCGAAGAGGGTGCAAGCATCGTGTTGAGTAACACCGAAATGGCCCTCCGCATGGGTGAACTAGACGCGCTGGCGAAGAAGATTAACGCTCCTGTTGTGGCCGCAGACGCCACCAGCTACGAAGACTTGGAGAATGTCTTTGTAAAGGCACAAGAACTGTTGGGCGGTAAAATCGACTTTGTGCTCCATTCTATCGGAATGAGCCCTAACGTGCGCAAGCGCCGCACCTACGATGATTTGGACTACAATTGGCTGAATAAAACGCTGGATATCTCGGCTATCTCTTTCCACAAGATGCTGCAAGCCGCTAAGAAAGTAGACGCAATCGCCGAATATGGCTCGGTTGTGGCACTTACTTACATCGCTTCGCATCGTACGTTCTTTGGCTACAACGATATGGCCGACGCCAAGAGCCTGCTCGAAAGCATTGCTCGCAGCTTTGGTTATATCTACGGACGCGAGAAGAATGTGCGTATCAACACCATCTCGCAGTCGCCTACGCCCACCACGGCAGGTAAAGGTATCAAGGATATCGACAACATGATGGACTTCGCCGACAAGATGTCGCCCCTCGGAAATGCCACTGCATTGGAGTGCGCAGACTATTGCGTAACGCTCTTTAGCGATCTTACGCGCAAGGTTACCATGCAAACGCTCTTCCACGATGGTGGCTTCTCAAACATGGGTATGAGCCTCCGTGCTATGAACCAGTACAGCAAGGACCTGGGTCCTTACGAAGACGAGAACGGAAAGATTATCTACGGATAAGTTAAGCGTTGCTCTACATCGCTTGGCTTGCATGCAAATAGCTTCGCAAAATACAGGCGACGACAATGCATCCCGTATACATACTGCAAACGCCGCTCTTGCTCAAAGCGAGGGTGGCGTTTGTTGGCTTTTAATAAGGTAACGAACTCGCGCCTAGCTTTTTACGGAGGAGAGAATTGACAGCTGTATAACTTTAAACTACACCGCTTTAGCGGGTAACACCGCAATAGCTTACAGATTATAAATGGGCATTGTATAACAACCTTATGAATTTACCGTTATGGCACATTTTAATATCATTGATAGAATATACTTTGCGGGTGAACGTCTCCATGATAGGGGGAATTGGAAGATAGACGGACCAGGTGCGATAGTTTATGTTTTACTCTTTCCTCTTTGCTCGTTGTTAGATAAATTGCATGATCAAAACCTGCTACCTTTTAATAATAAGTTCTCGTTCCTTTATGTGTTTGTTGGCTATGCTGGTCTATATTTTTGCATTTGGGCAGTGTATGTAAAGACCGGTCGCCACGTACGTGTGATGAATTATTATCGCAGTAGGGCAATAGATGCTGTCGGATGCCACTATTTCTATCTTATTTGTGGAGTTGTCGTGGGGCTCGTAATCGCAGTTGTAATTAACAAATATGGCTTTTCTTTTCCTCCAAAGTGGCTTTTATAGCGCATCGGGACAAAATAACTTGCATGCAAAGGTTTTATGCCTTGCAATCTTATGAATTTACCATTATGGCACATTTCAACATCATTGATAGAATATACTTTGCGGGCGAACGCAGCCGAGACAAAGGAGACAGGAAGGTTAGCGGGCCAGGTGCAATAACGGGTGGCTTAATCTTTCCCTTGATTGTGTTGTTAAACAAATTGCATGAGTTACACCTGTTGCCTAGTGGTAAGCTGCTCTCAATTCTTTATGGAGCTGTTCCTGTTTGTGCCCTTTTCTTCGGCATTTGGGGATATTATGTGAAGACAGGACGTCACGAACGCGTGATGAATTATTATCGTGGTAGGGCAACAGACACCACCGCATATAACTATGCCTATATTATAGGGTGGATAATAGTGTGTCTCGTTGTTACAATGATAATGGCCGAATGCAATATCTCTCTTCCTTCACGACGGGTTTTATAGCTCATTTTCAATCATTGCGGATGTATTTTTGAGTAACATCGCGAACTGTATTATAAAGTCTAATTTGGAAAAAGCACTTAATCAAAACTATTATGAAAGAACAAATAATAGAACTGTTAAAGCAAGGACGCAAGTTAGAGGCCGTCGCTACGGCACATCGCTTGGGCGTAGGCTCTTTACAACAGGCCAAAAAGTATGTAGACGCCGTGGAAAAGGAAACACTGAATGGCAATTCGCCTGACGACAACGACCGAGTGGTGCGCAGCTGGTCGGTGAAATATGATGGTGCCAAGCCCGTTTCCATTACCCTACGCGACCAGAATGGCGAGCGTCAAGTGCTGGAAGGCTCAGCAGAATGGTATAGTATCCTGGCCCAAGATGAGCTGTTAAAAGCCGCAATAATAGGCAATAACAGCACTAACGAAGATAGTTGGAACAATGGCGAATGCGAAAAAAGCAATGCAAGTGGCCTTTTTACCTGGAAATTTAAGGGCAGAACACTGAAAGAAATAATCCTTGCCGTGCTGCTAACGGTATCTGTGTTCGGAAGCTTGTTTTTTCTATTTCGCAATGGTGCCTACGGCTACTGGGGGTTGATACAACAATTGGGCTACGCTGTGTTTGTTACCTTTGCTGCGTATACTCTGTTTTGGCTTGCGTTTAAGGAAAAAGACAAGTTTTATTGGCGCATTTTAAAAGTGTTAGCGGGCATTGGTGCTTGTGTATATGTTTGTTACACTTCGGTGGCTCTGGTGAGAGATGTCTTTATTGACGATGTTAAGGTGTACCAAGGTAAGGTGGGACTAAGTACATCTACTTCTAGAAACAGAACCAATTACTACATTTATTGGGAGAAAGAAGACGGAAGCAAGCAAGAGGAACACAAAATTACTCGTGCACTTTACTACGATTTGCATCAATATAAGTATGTACGGGTGGTGTATTGGCCCAATACAGGCGTTGTAAAAAGCGTGCAACCGCTGTAGCATGCTGGTTGGTTAGCCAGCGGAATAATGTATCAGGTGCAATAAAAACAAAATGTTAGCGCTTGAAACGACAGGAAAAAGAAACATAAGCAGAAACAAAAAACACCTCATTGCCCTTTCGCGACACACGAAGATTGGCAATGAGGTGTTTTCAATTTATCCTATTACTTTAATTCTAGTTCAACAGGGCTGTGGTCGCTGCCCAATATGTCGGTGTGAATTTTGGCGTTTAGCACTTCGGACTGTAAGCGATCGGACACAAGAAAATAGTCGATACGCCACCCCGTGTTGCGTTCGCGCGCCTTAAACCTATACGACCACCAGCTGTAAGTAATCTCTTCGGGATATTTCCAACGAAAAGTGTCGGTGAAGCCAGCACCCAAAAGTTGCGTCATCTTTTGGCGCTCCTCGTCGGTGAAGCCAGCGTTTCGCCTGTTGGTCTTAGGGTTTTTCAAGTCAATTTCTTGGTGAGCTACGTTCATGTCGCCACAAACAATCACTGGTTTACGCTTATCCAGGTCGTGCAAATAGGCCTGAAAGTCGTCTTCCCATTGCATGCGGTAGTCCAGTCGGCGCAGTTCGTCTTGCGAGTTAGGCGTGTAAACCGTTACCAAGAAGAATGTGGGCATCTCTAATGTGATAACCCTTCCCTCGTGGTCGTGCTGGTCTATGCCAATCCCGTAGGTAACATTCAGGGGCTTATGGCGCGTGTAAATGGCCGTACCCGAATAGCCTTTCTTGTCGGCGTAGTTCCAAAACGATTCGTAACCATCAAACTGCAAGTCTAGCTGACCTGCCTGCATCTTGGTTTCTTGCAGGCAAAAGAAATCGGCGTCAAGCGACTTAAAGATGTTCTCAAAGTCTTTGCCAACCACGGCACGTAGGCCATTGACATTCCAAGAAATAAACTTCATATCAGAACCTACTGCTTTTTACCTTGAAGAGTGAAAGGCGCTTGAACGTTATATACCTGATTGTCGATCGTAATTCGTTCAATAAGTAGGCGCGTAACTTGCCTGTCCTTGAGGTATTCCAATAGCTGGCTTATCTTCTGGTAGTTGCCGCTTCCCAAGTTAATGCTCTGCGTAAAGGTGAGTTTTCCATCCTTATCACCCACTTTAACATCGATATCCTTACCCGCAATAGGGCTTGCCAGATAGTAGCCTTGGTTGAAATAGTTCTCCAGCATGTAGCCAGGCAATTTCAATTTCATTTCTACTTTAGCCGGCTCTGCTGCGGTTAGCTTCCTTTTCATCTCTTCTCCAGCTTGCACCGAGCCCGATATTGCTCTGACGGGAAATTTCTCGATAACGAGCATAGTATCGGCTGTGACGCTCCAAGATATGTCTGCGGAGTCTATCTTATTGTCTCCTAGACTCTTGATAAACTTCAGTTTTCCACTGTAATTTCCTACAATGGCATTCATCATTGTTGTGCGTTCAACTGAGGTGATTTGTTTAAACTTCGGTTCTTCGCCGCCGTTTCCGCCACTAAGGCACGAGCTAAGTGACAGCATGGCCACGCCACAAAAGGCGATGGCAGCCAAATTCAATGTTTTTTTCATCGTGTTCTGTATTATTGATAATTATAAGATAAATCTATATTAACGCTGTTTCTTGCATCCCATAAATATAAAAAATGTTATTTGGGACGTATTAAGTTCATAAACTCTTCACGTGTCTTGGCTTGGTTGAAGGCACCGCTGAAGTCGCTGGTGGTGGTGATGGAGTTTTGTTTCTCTACGCCACGCATCTGCATACACAGGTGTTTGGCCTCTACAACCACCATTACACCGAGGGGTTTAAGCGTGTCTTGTATGCAGTCTTTTATTTGTTGGGTCATTCGTTCTTGCACTTGCAGACGATGACTGAATATGTCTACCACTCGTGCTATTTTGCTTAGGCCCGTGATGTAGCCGTTGGGGATGTAGGCCACGTGCACCTTTCCGAAGAAGGGAAGCATGTGGTGTTCGCACATCGAGAAGAAATCGATGTCTTTAACGATAACCATCTGGTTGTATTTCTCTTCGAAAAGCGCATCGGTTAGCACTTTGCGGGCATCTTGCGTGTAGCCGCGGGTTAACACCTGCATGGCTTTTGCCACACGCATGGGTGTTTTTTCAAGTCCTTCGCGACTGGGATCTTCTCCCAAAAGGCTCAATACCTCTTTATAATGGGCAGCCAGTTGGTCGAGCCCTTCTCTGTATTCTGGTTCTAAGTTCATGTTTAGGGGTATGGCGTTTGTGGTGTTACGCCATTGGATGTCAACATTAATACTGCACCGTAATCTTTCCTTTTACGATAACCGCTTGCTTATAGCCTAGGGCTTGAATAGCGCTGAGCATGCGCGTGGCCTCTTCTATGCTGCGGTAGTTGCCCACACGGCAAATCCATCGTGGTGAATAGAAGTGCACGTAGATGGGTTGGTCGGGATAGGCAGCCTTTATTCGGTTGCCGGCTTGTTGTGCGCGGTTTTTGTCTTCGCGTGAATTACCGCCCGCAAATGCCTGCACACGATATCCGTCTACTTTGTATCCGCCCTTCATCACCTTTTTACGGGTGTCTACTACGGGGATGTTCAGGTCGTCGCCATCATCTCCAAGAGCGTTGTTCTTTTGTGTCGTTTCCCTCTTGTTAGGGTCGTTCTTATGTGCTTGTTCCATTTCGCGCTTGTCGTTAGGCAGTCGCGAAGTTGTTGCGCTACCGCTATTTGTCGTGCCGTTGGTGGCCGATGGCGTTGCGCGATCGTTGGGATTGGGGTTCGCCCACTTCCCCGCGTTGCCCTTGCCGTTAACCAACTGTTCTATGGCAGCACTCTGGGTGACGGTTACAATACCGTGCGTCTTTGTGTCGCGCCGGCGCAAATGGTCGGTAAAGGTTTGTGCCTCGATAGCTGTGACGGTACAAACCCAGATGAGAAGAAGAGTTACCAGACGTTTCATTATTGTGTAATGTTGGGGTATGCGCTGTGGGTGATGAGGCTTGCTTGTAGCCAATCCGCATGCATTCCGCGTTTGAGAAGTGGATGAATAAATAGCGAGGCGACACTCACGGCACACTTTCGTAGGCCGAAAGTGCCGCTCCGCAAAAATGTTTAGCTATTGTTTGTTACTTCTTCCAAGCGTCGATGATGCCCTTGAAGTCGGCGCATTTCAATGCTGCACCGCCAATAAGGCCGCCGTCGATGTTGGGTTTGGCAAACAGTTCGGGTGCATTGCTGGGCTTTGCACTACCACCATAGAGGATGGAAGTGTTCTCTGCCACCTCGTTGCCATACTTGTCTGCGATGACAGAACGTATGAATGCGTGTATCTCTTCAGCTTGTTCGGCCGTTGCGGTCTTACCCGTTCCGATGGCCCAGATGGGTTCGTAGGCCACGATAACGTTGGCGAACTCTTCGGCAGAGAGGTTAAATACCGAGCCTTCAAGCTCTGCTTTCACCACCTCGTTTTGCTTATTGGCTTCGCGCTCGGCCAAAGTCTCACCGATACAGAATATCACTTTCAGGCCATTTTTTAGAGCCAGCAACACCTTTTCTTTCAATATCTCGGGTGTTTCGTTGTAATATTCGCGACGCTCAGAGTGTCCTAGGATCACGTATTGTGCGCCAGTGCTTTTCACCATCTCGGCCGATACCTCGCCCGTGTATGCTCCCTGCTCCTTGTCGGCGCAGTTCTCGGCGCCCAGACCAACGAGTTTGCTATCCAAAACACCTGCCACGCTAGCCAAGTGAATGAATGGAGTGCAGATGATAACATCGCAATTGGGTTTGTCGGCAGCCAAAGCGTCGTTTACTTCTTTTGCTAAGGCCAGGCCTTCTTGCAGGTTTAGGTTCATCTTCCAGTTACCTGCTACGATCTTTTTTCTCATTTTTCTTCTTTTTATCTTTAAGAGGTTATATAATTTACTACGTTTTCTTTGTGTCCTTATCCATTTTGTCCATGTCCACAAACGATCGGCTAAGGTGAGCAAGAACAGTGGTAGTGCAAACCAAAGCACCACCTTCGTGATGCGTGCCGTTACGCTGGTGGGGTCTATTTTGCCAATGCTCAGCTGTCCTAGCGGTGCGTTTAGCCTTTCTTGTTTGGGCAGAGCGTTGTGGCTCCACTTGTTAACCACCACGCCATCTTTTATCAGTATCAGCCCAGGGTTACTCCTTATCATCGTCTTAAGCGTGGTAGCGTCGGTCGTATAGAAAGGATATTCGGCCCCAGTGAGGTCTTGCCAGCGACCGATAGCGGCTTTTCCGCTGGCAGTTAGGCACATCATGGGCACGTTATACTGTTTGGCGTACTCGTATATCTGGTCTATCGCGCCGAAGTTAGTGTCATCGGCTTGCTCCAAGAAGGGCGAAATAAGCAAGAATGTATAGCCTTTGCGGTTCAAAACTTCTTGTGTGATGTCGTCGCCTGTGGCTACGTTAACGATAGAGAAGTCGTGAATGGGCGGCACATAACCAGCTTCGGTTTGCACGGTCTTGCTGTCTATGAAAGTCCAGGTTGAATCTGGATAGTTGTCTAACGTAAATTCGCGCGTCTCACCATCCTTACTTAGAATGAAGGTGGTTTCGAATTGGGGTTGTTTTGCACCAGGGGGGATTTCCATTCCCTTACGAAGGTCGGCCCCAATGTGATAGGGACGGAAGTCGAAAGGAGGTAAGGTGTACAAGCTCCACGCGCTCGATACGATGATAAAGAGCAGCGTATAGTTGGTAACAATCCATTGGTTGCTCTTCGAAACAAATCTCACCATGCGCAGCGGCCATCTAGCCACCACCACGGCAGCCAGCAACAGCACGATGTTTTTTGCCAAAGTCTCGCCGTTGGTGAGCTGAATGGCATCGCCGAAACAGCCACAATCCTCAACGGGACTATAGATGTAAATCCACACCGTGATAAGTGTCATTACGCCAACAAAGCCCAACACCAGTTTGGAAACTAAGCGGCGCTGAATGGCGAAGAGCAGAAACACCCCCAAAGCGAACTCTGTAGCCGACAAGGTAACTGAAGCGAAGAGCGTAAACCAATCGGAAACGGTGCCCGAAAGACCCACGGCTGCCACGTAGTCGTCTATCTTATACTGCGTGCCTAGCGGGTCGATGGCCTTGACATACCCCGATAACACGAAGGTAGCAGCCAGCAACAGCCTGCACACATTGGTAAGTATATTTATGAGTCGCTTCACGTTCTAAATACAATTGGCCTGTTAATACGCCAGGCGCGGTTGGTTATCCCTTGCGGCTAAACCATTTTGCGCGCCGCATGCATTGCCTTTATAGGTCTTGGTTCTCTTTCAGTTTGATGGCCCCAAACACGGCATAGTTAATGATGTCCATGTAATTGGCGTCGATGCCTTCGCTAACGAGGGTGTCGCCGTTCAGGTCTTCCATCTCCTTTATTCGTTGCAGCTTGGTAAGTATCAAGTCGGTATAGCTGCTAACGCGCATCAGTCGCCACGCTTCATCATAGTCGTGGTTCTTTTTGAGCATCAGTTGCAGAGCCTCGTTGGCATACTCGCGATAGAGGTTCATGGCCTCTTCGGGGGTGAGATCCACTTCGTCGGCAAAGCCTTTATCCAGCTGTATCAGTCCCACGATACCATAATTAACCAGCGCGATAAACTCTGGTCTGATGCCTTCATCCACCAATGCCGTTCGTTTTATTTCGAGCGAGCGTATGCGTTTGGCCTTAATAAGGAGCTGATCGGTAAGCGATGTGGCTCTTAAAATGCGCCACGACGCGCCGTAATCGTGCAGTTTCCGTTCGAAAAGGTCTGCACACTCCTTGAGCGTGTCCTCAAACTGTATCTCTGTCATTGTTTGTTCTGCCATCGTTCTTGTTCTTTTAGGCCTTTGTGAGGTGGGGTAGGGTGCATCGGTTATTGCCAACTGGCTTGCTTTTACATTGCCGAGCGCAGCCTAATTTCTGCAAAGTTAGTGCCAGTGAGGGCAATGAAAGCTTGCTTTTACATTGCCGAGTGCAGCCTAATTTCTGCAAAATTACACATTATTCAGCAAACGACAAAAGAAAAGGCACGAGTTATCGTGCCGTGCGCGCCAATCACTGCGCCTGTTTTTTCTGAATAGCCTTCACCATTTGGCAAAGCGCCTCGTAGCGAATTTTCAACGAATCGCGCCTAACCAGTAGCTGTGCCTTACGTTGCGAAGTAAGTTTTCCTTGCTTCAAGGCCTGTTCTTGAACTTGAAGTGCCGAGTCGGTGCGTGCAATATCGGCTTGCGCCAGCTTCATCGAAGCCATTTGCCATATCCCTAGAGCCGTTTTTCGTGTGTTGATGGCTCGTGGGAAACGGTCGCGTAACACGCCGATGGAGTCAAGCACGTCTTGATAACGCTCCGCTTTATATAGGCTGTCTATCTTGGCGAGCAAAGGTGCGGCCTTCTCGTCTTCGCTTTGCTCGCAGCTCACGGTTAAGGCAAGCAAGGCCAAAAGCAAAAGTATTTTATTCATACGTTGAGTTTATGAGTTGTTGAGTCTTTGAGTTTATGAGTTATGGGTATAGAGCCTGTAAGCTATTGGGCATAGAGTATCCGAGCGATCGACATTGCAAACGGAGCTTGATGCAATACGCCTACAACGTGTCCGTTCATCTTGCGCATGGCGAAATGCCGCTTCCTCTTGCACAAATGCATCATAATGGACAAAAGTAACAATAAAAAACGAAACAGCCGTACTATCTATACGTATTTTAAGGCTTATTCCATAAAATGCACTTCATTTTGTGTTCGGCTTGTTATTACAGACCTTCGGTTGCGCCACAAACTACTATCCGAAGTCTGCACAATCTAAAAACACGTCCACAACAAGCTACTATCAACTTTTATGCGTAACTTTGCACCTACAAAAAGACTTGTATTTAGAATGAAGATATTATCCGATGCCCAACTGGCAGAACTCCTCGACCAAGACATTTTCCACAAAATAGGCGAAGCGGCAGATGCCCTTGGCGTGCCTTGCTACGTGGTGGGAGGCTACGTTCGCGATCTTTTCCTTGAACGAACGTCTAACGACATCGACGTGGTTGTGGTGGGAAGCGGCATCCAAGTGGCCGACGCGCTGTGCAAAAGCCTAGGAAAGAAGGCGCACATATCGGTGTTTCGCAATTTCGGCACAGCTCAAGTGAAGTTTCGTGGTTACGAAATTGAGTTCGTGGGAGCGAGAAAAGAGAGTTACAGTCACGACTCGCGCAAGCCCATCGTTGAGAACGGCACGCTGGAAGACGACCAAAACCGTCGCGACTTTACCATCAATGCCATGGCCGCTTGCCTCAACGCCGAGAACTTTGGAAAGCTTATCGACCCCTTCGATGGTGTTTACGATCTTGAAGACGGCATCATCCGCACACCCCTCGATCCCGATATCACCTTCTCGGACGACCCTTTGCGCATGTTGCGATGTGTGCGATTTGCCACCCAGTTGCGCTTTTTCATCGAAGACGAGACGTTCGACGCACTCACACGTAATGCCGAACGCATCAAGATTATTAGCGGAGAGCGTATCGCCGACGAACTGAATAAGATTATGATGACCCCACAACCCAGTCGTGGATTTGTGGAATTGCACCGCTGCGGACTGCTGCAGCTCATCCTCCCCGAATTAACTAGGCTCGACAACGTTGAAACACGCAACGGCAGAGCGCACAAAAATAACTTCTATCACACGCTAGAGGTGTTGGATAACATTTGCCGATACACCGACAACTTGTGGCTGCGATGGGCTGCTTTGCTGCACGATGTGGGCAAGGCAAAGACCAAACGCTGGGATCCAGCGGCAGGATGGACTTTTCACAACCACAACTACATTGGTGCGAAGATGGTACCCGACCTGTTTAGGCGTATGAAATTGCCCCTCGACTCGAAGATGAAGTATGTGCAGAAGCTTGTAGACTTGCACATGCGGCCTATCGTTATTGCCGAAGATTGCGTTACCGACAGTGCCGTTAGGCGATTGATGAACGATGCGGGCGACGATACCGACGACCTGATGACGCTTTGCGAGGCCGACATCACCAGCAAAAACCACATCAAGAAACAACGCTTTCTGGATAATTTCCGCATTGTGCGCGAAAAGTTGGCCGACCTGAAAGAACGCGACTACAAACGCTTGTTGCAGCCAGTGATAGACGGTAACGAGATTATGGAGATGTTCCACCTTGGTCCGAGCCGAGAGGTGGGAACGCTGAAACAAACGCTTAAAGACGCCGTACTAGACAACCGCGTGCCTAACGAACGCGAACCGCTGATGCAATTGTTGATGCGAAAAGCGAAGGAAATGGGCTTGGAAACGGGTAGATAAGCGTAAGGCGATAGGTTTATGTGGCCTTTATGAAATAGGAGAGGCGAGCCGCGAAAGCCGAAACTGCAATGGACTGCGCCGTGTGAACTCATATTACGCAAGGCTGTCGACGATTTTTTCCATTCCCTATATCGTCATCTGTCTAGGTATAGATAAGCTCTTTTTACCTTATAATAGGCTGCCCGTTATGTTACATGTATGATGTAACACGATTACTTGTTATATGTAACATTGTTCCACATCAACTGGAACACGATTACAGACGACAAGTAACAGGAGTACAACGCATCTGGATCACGCCGTTAGTTCCTTTCTTTCGTAACGATATGTGTGATAGTGGTTTGCGGGATGTATTTTTAAAGGGAACGATAGGTGTGTGGTTCGAGTTTCGGCAAAGGCATATAATCAGGTGGAAGATGTAGAAACCAACGCGCAAGACTGTTTCTCCAACTGCAAGTTTCTGACTTCTTGAACGTGGGTTAACGTCACTTGTTCCCATCGTTTAAAGTCGCAGGCAACCCGCAAGCACGCTCTGCACAACATCCCCGATAAGTGGAAGAAAAGTGGTAACAAACAAAAAAGGCACGAAAAAATTTGGAACTACTGAAAAAAAGCAATACCTTTGCACCGCATTTAACAGCAAAGCGATTTTTAAAATATCGACGGATAAGGAAGTTTGGGTGAGTGGCTGAAACCACCAGTTTGCTAAACTGACGTACGGGTTACCGTACCGGGGGTTCGAATCCCCCAGCTTCCGCACGATTAATAATCGCACGGTGGATTCATCTAACGGTTAGGATACAAGATTCTCAATCTTGGCATAGGGGTTCGATTCCCCTATCCACTACCATCAAAAGGGCTTTTGCGAAACGTTCGCAAAGGCCCTTTTTGCGTTAACCAATGCTAAACCGCACAGCTGAAGCAATCTTTATGCGCATCGTTCTTGGGCGTTTTGCCTTTTTTTTATATTTTTGCCATCTATAATTTGCTATCGGTTCGCAATTTCAACATATAGAGGACAGAAAGATAAAATGTAACGAAAGTGCAACTTTCTGAGCCTTTTTAACGTCTGATAAGTATGATAGAGCTAAAAGACATCAATAAAACCTATTTCGGTGCACAGCCTTTGCATGTGCTCAAAGGCATTAATCTCACTATCGGCGATGGCGAGTTCGTTTCCATTATGGGTGCATCGGGATCGGGAAAATCCACCCTGCTGAATATCCTTGGCATTCTCGACAACTACGATACGGGTGAATATCGCCTAGGAGGAACGCTCATCAAGGACCTCTCCGAACGTCGTGCCGCCTATTATCGCAACCGCATGATTGGCTTTGTGTTCCAATCTTTCAACCTTATTGGGTTTAAAACGGCTGTCGAGAATGTAGAACTACCCTTGTTTTATCAAGGTGTGTCGCGAAAGAAACGCCACACCATGGCCATGGAATACCTGGAAAAGCTAGGTTTGGCACAATGGGCAAGCCACTATCCCAACGAGATGTCGGGTGGGCAAAAGCAGCGCGTGGCTATCGCTAGGGCACTGATAACCAAGCCGCAGATAATACTTGCCGACGAACCTACGGGTGCACTCGACTCTAAAACCAGTGTAGAGGTGATGCAATTAATAACCAGCCTGAACCGAGACGAGGGTATAACGACCGTGGTTGTTACACACGACCCTGGCGTGGCAGAACAAACCGACAGGCTGATAAGGATTAAAGACGGACTGATTGTTGACGAAGGAGAAAACAAAAAGCCCCAAACACACCTGCACGTATAACCATACTTAACCGCAAGAAGCAATTATGTACACGCTCATAGCCGAAATATGGTCGACCACTCGACGCAACAAGCTGCGCACGGCACTCACGGGTTTTGCCGTGGCATGGGGCATATTTATGCTGATATGCTTGCTGGGTGCAGGCAACGGACTTATCAATGCCGCCACACAAAACATGGACCGCTTTCTTAGCACCTCGATGATGGTTGGTGGAGGAAGTACAAGTAAGGAATATAACGGCCTGCCCAAAGACCGTCCTATCACGCTGAACGACCAAGACATCAATACAACGCAAAACCAATTTAAGCAGAATGTTGAGACCGTTGGTGCAGAAATAGAATTGGGCAACCAAACCATCACGCTGGGCGACAACTACGAAACGGCATCGCTAATGGGTGTTTATCCCAACGAAATAGAGATCAATAAGCGTAAAATGCTTTGTGGAAGGTTTATCAATCAAACCGACATGGAGGAGCAACGTAAGGTTTTGGTGATTAGTAAAAGCCGTGCAGAGGGGCTGATGCCCAATAATTGGCAAGGCGTTGTGGGGCAACATGTAACGATGGGGGGCTTGGCTTTCCTCGTGGTGGGTATCTATTCGGATGATGAGAGCATGTTCCGCAACAACTCGTACGCCCCCTTCACCACCGTGCGCACCATATATAATAAGGGCGACAAAACGGAAAACATCATCTTTAGCTTTAAGGGACTAGACACTGAGGCTGCTAACGAGGCGTTCGAGCAAAGCTATCGCCGTAAGATTAACGCCCAGCACGACGCCGCTCCCGATGATGAAGAGTCCATTTGGATATGGAACAGGTTTACCAATAGCCTGCAAATGAACACGGGAACGGCCATTATACGCACCGCCCTGTGGATTGTGGGCATCTTTACGTTGCTTAGTGGCATTGTGGGGGTTAGCAACATCATGCTGATCACCGTAAAAGAACGCACACGTGAGTTTGGTATACGCAAGGCCATTGGCGCAACGCCGTGGTCGATTTTAAAGCTCATCATCACCGAGAGCGTTATTATCACCCTCTTCTTCGGCTATATTGGCATGATGCTTGGCATTGGTGCGAATCTTTGGATGGATGCTACCATAGGCAACACCACCATGGACGCAGGCGCATTTCAACAGAAAATGTTCGTCAATCCCACCGTGGGCTTCGGTGTCTGCATGCAAGCCACGCTGCTCATAGTTATCGCTGGCACCATAGCTGGCCTTATCCCTGCACGCAAAGCGGCAAAAACAAGACCCATAGAGGCTTTGAACGCGATGAATTAACATAACGCAACGGCATAAGAAAATGAGATGAGAAAGAGTAAGTGTGAGATAAATGGACGGACAAGCGCCATTGTGCCCCCGCCACGAGCCAACACTCTCACTTATCTACTCATAAACTTATAAACTCATTACCTCACACATACAATGATAGATCTCGACAGATATAAAGAAATACTCGACACCCTGACGCGCAATAAGACGCGAAGCTTCCTTACGGGCTTTGGTGTTTTTTGGGGCATCTTTATGCTCGTGGCCTTGCTGGGAGGTGGCAAGGGGCTGCGCGAATTGCTTATGTCCAACTTCAAAGGCTTTGCAAACAACTCGGGCGTGCTTATCGCACAGAACACAACAAAGCCTTACGACGGCCTGAAAAAAGGCAGGAGCTGGAGCATGTTGTATAAAGACCTGGAGCGAGTGCGCGAACAAGTGCCCGAGGTAGACGTGGTTACACCTATGATTAGTAAGTGGGGAGTAACCGCCGTGTACGACGATAAGAAGTTTTCGTGCGTGTTTAAGGGTCTGGAAGAAAACTATCAAGACATCGAAGCACCCGACATCTATTACGGACGTTATCTTAACGACTTGGACAACCTGCAAAAACGTAAGGTCTGCATCATCGGTAAGAAGGTGTACAAGACGCTTTTCCCAAAAGGTGGAGACCCTTGTGGTAAGGATATTCGTGTTGGATCGGTGTTCTTTAAGGTTGTGGGCGTGGATTATAGTCCTGGACAACTCAATATTAATGGCAGCGCAGAAGAAGCTGTAGTTGTGCCAATAGACGTAATGCGAGATGCTTTTGCTATGGGCGACACCATCCACCTGTTGTGTTTTACAGGGCATAAGGGTTACAAGGTGAGTGAGATTGTACCCAAGATACGTGCGGTGGTGGCGCGTGCACATCATGTAGACCCCACCGATGAAAAGGCTATGCCTGCGTTTAACATGGAAGCCATATTCGGAATGATGGATAATTTGTTCAACGGGGTTGACTTCTTGGCATGGCTAGTGGGCATTGGTACGCTGCTGGCAGGGGCTATTGGCGTGAGCAACATTATGATGGTGACGGTGAAAGAACGTACCACCGAGATAGGAATAAGGCGCGCTATCGGTGCAACGCCACGTAATATCCTCACGCAAATCATTGCCGAGAGCATCACGCTTATCAGTGTTGCGGGTATGTCGGGCATCGTTTTCACGGTGATGATATTACAACTGGCCGAAATGGCAAGCACCACCGACGGTGTTGTGAATACCCATTATCAGATTAGTTTCACTACGGCAGTGGGTGCAGTTGTGTTTCTTTGTGCGCTTGGAGTACTCGCTGGACTTGCACCGGCTTTGCGAGCCATGAACATTAAGCCTGTGGACGCCATGCGCGACGAATGACAAATGCGCAATCTGCGCTAACAAAACCATATCGAAATAAAAATAACAAGACATAATACATTAACAAAGGAGACCCCGATAACAACGCCGTCGCACCACGAAAGGCTAACAAGGGGAATGACGTTATGAAGAAGAAAATCATTGTGGCAGTGCTTATAGCTCTCGTGTTTATAGGTACATTTGTGTTTCTTTGGGCCAAATCGCAGCCCCAACCCGAGCAATACACCGAACTGACGGTCACTGTAAAGGACCTGAAAAAGACCACGGTTATTACTGGGCGCATTGAACCGCGCAACGAGGTGAACGTGAAACCGCAGATATCGGGTATCATCACCGAGATTATGAAAGAAGCAGGGCAACCCATACAAGCGGGCGAAGTGATTGCCAAAGTGAAGGTGATACCCGACATGGGACAGCTTAGCGGTGCACAGGCACGGGTTAGGCTGGCTAACATTAACCTGGAACAGGCCAAGGCCGAGTACGAAAGGGAGAAGACTTTGTATGATAAGGGACTGGTGGCAGCACAAGAATACGAGAAGGTAAGGCAAGTTTACCAGCAGGCCAAAGAAGAACTGTCGGCCGCCGACGATAACTTACAGGTGGTGCGCGACGGTGTTTCGAAGAGCAACGCCAAGGCTAGCTCTACGCTGATACGCTCTACCATCACGGGAATTATACTCGATATCCCTGTGAAAGTGGGTAATTCGGTTATCCTTAGCAACACGTTCAACGACGGAACAACCATTGCCAGCGTGGCCAACATGAACGACCTTATCTTTAAAGGCAATATCGACGAAACCGAAGTGGGACATGTGAAGCCTGGAATGAACATGAAAATAACCATCGGAGCATTGCAAAACCTAAACTTTACGGCCTCGTTGGAATACATTTCGCCAAAGGCGGTGGAGTCTAATGGTGCTAACCAGTTCGAGATTAAGGCTGCCGTGCATGTGGATAAGGCCACAAGCATACGCAGCGGATATAGCGCCAACGCCGAGATTGTTTTGCAAGCGGTCAATAATGCACTTACCGTGCCCGAAAGCGCCATTGAGTTTAGCGGCAAAGACACATACGTTTACATTCCCAAAGGTGAAGGAAAGGAACTTACATACGAACGAAGGAAGGTGAAGACGGGGCTTAGCGATGGTATAGACATTCAGATATTGAGTGGTCTGAAAGCTGGCGATAAGGTTCGCGGACCGAAGGTTGTTGCCCCAACAGACGCTAAAAACGACAAATAAACAACATGAGTTTATGGGGTTGTGAGCTTATTGTTTTTTTGAGTTTTAAAGTGATGAGGTCTTGATTTCGTTAGTAATCCATGGCTGGTTTAATCCCGTAAAAACGTGGAAAACAAAAACGGATGGGCTCTTCAACTCTTCAACTCGAGGCTTAAAAAGTGAAAATCTCAAAATGTCTAGTGTAAAAGGACACAAAAAAGTACAAGAAGCCAAAACTCAAGAACCAATGAACTCACAAACTCATAAACTGAAGATTAGATATTACTAACATGAATATGCTTAAACAATCACTACTTTTTGCAGCCTGCGCGATGGTCTGCACAACTGTATCTGCTAACGATGTGGAGGTGAAAACTTTTCGTTATGCAGGGCCTTTCGACCTGCCTGCACCTGTATTGGTGGATAGTGTTGATGCGCAACAAAAGACATTCGCCACTGAAACGTTACTCAACACGCCCCTGCATCTCAGCTTGGCGCAGCAAGGACGTATCGTAAACACGGGCAACGCACCGTCGTCTGTCGCTCCTTATGCCCTACACCTGCTGCAATTTAACATTCAGAATGCAGCCTATCGTAAGGTGGGTATCGAGCTGAAAGGGCTGAAACACTACCAAGTGTATGTAGATAACAAGCTGGTTTCTCCGTCAGACGTTGCCCTGCAACCGCAAACCCACAACGTGGTGATAAAATACTTGAGTCAGAAAGACTCTACATATAATCTATCCGTGCGGCTAACCAACGTGGGCGACAGTCTTACCGTGAACACCGATACACGTCGAACGCTCACGTTGAGTGACATCCAAAACGGCCTGCAATATTATCGTATAGGCTTATCGGCCAACGGACGCTACCTCATCACCAATTATTACGACGTGATGGATGGCGGATATACCCGCTATTCGTGGCGACTTACCGACCTGAAGACGGGTACTATCATGCGCGAGACAGACGAAGCGATGAGTTGGATACCTGGAACGAACCGCTTTTACACCATCCGCAAGGGGCGAGATGGTCGCGACATCATCGCCACCGACCCGCTAACGGGGCGCGAACAACCACTGGCCACTGGCATCGGAGAAGGAAATATCACGCTTGCACCCAATGGCGAGTACCTGGTACTAAGCACTTCGCAAGAAGGACCTAAGGAAGATGCCGACATCTACGAAATCACTCAGCCCGAAGACAGGCAACCTGGCTGGCGAACACGATGGAATTTGTCGCTTGTAGACCTGAAAACGGGACTGACTAGGCCGCTTACGTTCGGCTATCACAATGTGTCGCTCGAAGATATATCGGCAGACGGTCGCTATATATTATATATGGTGTCGCGCAGCAGATTGGAAAAGCGACCCACAACGGTGTCTTCGCTTTACAAGTTAGACGTGAAGACGATGCAAGCCACACGTGTAGCCCACGAAGAGGGCTTCCTCTCAGAGGCGCGTTTCTCGCCCGATGCATCGTCGCTTTTGGTTAAAGCCACCGCCGAAGCGTTTAATGGAGTGGGTAAGAACGTTCCCGAAGGCAGCACGCCAAACATGTACGACTACCAACTCTTTACCCTGAATGTGGCCAACAAGACCGTTACGCCACTCACAAAGACCTTCAGTCCCAGTGTCGAAGACTTCTCATGGAACCCACGTGACGGACAAATCTACTTCACGGCATTGGATAAAGACCAACAAAAACTTTTTCGCTTGAACCCCAAGACCAGCAAGTTTACCCGCTTCAACATGCCTGAAGACTATGTTACAAGGCTTGCTTTCGCCCGCAATGCACCAGTGGCTGTGTGGTATGGAGAAAGCGCATCTAACTCGGATAGGCTCTACACGCTCAATTTGGATAATGGAAAGAACACCCTGCTTGAAGACTTGAGCAAGCTGAAACTAAAAGACATTGACCTAGGAACATGCACGCCATGGAACTTCGTGTCGTCTCGTGGCGACACCATTTCGGGCCGTTGCTACCTGCCCCCACACTTCGACCCCAACAAGAAATACCCCATGATCGTGAATTATTACGGTGGATGTTCGCCCGTGAGCGTTTATTTCGAAAGCCGTTACCCATTGCATCTCTACGCTGCACAAGGTTATGTTGTGTATTTGGTTAATCCCAGTGGTGCAGCAGGTTTCGGTCAGACGCACGCTTCACGTCATGTCAACACTGCGGGCAAAGGTGTAGCCGAAGATATTATCGAAGGAACCAAGGCGTTTCTTAAAGCCCACCCCTACGTAGACCCCAAACGCGTGGGCTGTATCGGTGCATCCTATGGTGGATTTATGACCCAATACCTGCAAACTCAAACGGATATATTTGCCGCAGCCATATCTCACGCAGGGATAAGCGACCACACCAGCTATTGGGGAGAAGGCTATTGGGGATATAGTTACAGCGAGGTGTCGATGGCAAACAGCTATCCTTGGACGCGTAAAGACCTCTACGTAGACCAAAGTCCACTATACAATGCCGACAAGATACACACGCCCCTGCTCTTCCTTCATGGTAGCGCCGACACCAACGTACCCATTGGCGAGAGCATTCAGATGTTCACGGCCCTGAAATTACTGGGTAGACCCACGGCGTTTGTTGTGGTAAACGGAGAGAACCACACCATCATGGACTACCAAAAGCGCATCAAATGGCAAAACACCATTTTCGCATGGTTCGCCCGTTACTTGCAAAACAATTCCTCATGGTGGCAAGCACTCTATCCGGATAAGAAGTTATAACATACCCATAGTATCGTGAAATCGGGTTAAGTTCAAAGCATTGGACTTAACCCGATTTGGCGTTTATGCCCCTTTTTCATCCTCTGTTTTATATTAAAATGCTCCTTCCTGGCTAACTAACTCTATTATGTTAACTATCTTTATAGCCCAAAGAGTCAAATATTAAATTTATTTATTATCTTTGCACCGATTGTTATTAATCTTTACACTATGTTCATCTTATTCCAATTATCTGAAATATCAGAGAAATTACAGAATGATAATTTAACCTCACAAGAACTTGAAGTTGTAAGAAGAAAAGTTCCCATTACAACAGAGTGTATTAACACAGTTAATATTGGGTCAGGTGCGGATTGGATTGTCTTACTTGCAAAAATAGCATCTCCAACACTCGCCATATTGGCCTTAGGAAAGAAGATCAACGAAGGAGTGGAGGGATGGATCTCGCTTGGAAAAAGAATCCGTAGTCTTTTTAAACGTATAGATGTTATATCAATAGATTGCGATGTCGCAACCAGCCTTGCAATAACATTCATTAATCGAAGGATAAAAATTAAGAGCATAGCCAAGGTTAGTGAAACAACCGTAAACTTGACTGATCTATCCTGCATGATAAAAGGTCTTCATGGCTTAGCAAAGAAACCAGACAAATATTATATACAAGCATATCTTATCAATGATAGATTTTACTATATAGTAGGGATTAGTTCAAAAGGTGAATTGGATTTATTAAAACATTTCAAAATAGCTGATAACAGGTAGGCACTATCATAAAATCATATTAAAGATCCACCCTTATTAGCATAACAAAATTGTAATTGTACAATTAAAATACAAAGGGTCAAAGCAACTGCCTCCCTTCCCCAAATCTCACCTATAGATACAGGTGAGGTCTATAAGCGCATGAGAAACCGCAAAGGTCTAAGAACGAAATCATGACCTTATCCCGAACTGGCGTAGTAGGAACATGTTGAAAGATTATCATAAAGGAGAATGTAGTTCGCATAACAAACAATAATTATTCCTAAAAGACAAGTCCTCTTCCCAGTATTATCAGGCTATCGCACGATTAAACAGCCACTTACGACTGTTTAAAACTGTAAAAGGGGTTTATCCTTCTGTGTTCGAACACACGGGTATAAACATCCTTATTTATAAGGATTTGCAGGTACTGTCTTTAAAAGTGTGTAAGTATTCCTTCTATTCCCTCTCTTTCCATTCG
>ERZ773070.460-NODE-460-length-30035-cov-7.462742_pt1 | contig 30035 bp, 28 predicted proteins | sample MGYA00580618_ERZ773070 | MGnify/ENA primary metagenome ERZ773070 (study PRJEB29015, sample SAMEA2738023) | human oral metagenome | biome: human oral; feature: human-associated habitat; material: dental | place: China | collected 2019 ... | reverse complement strand
CAGCCGTGACAAGCGACAGGAACGAAAGGACAGAAGCGATCCCGCCCAGCGGGTAAAGCAGGCATTTCATGCTGCTGCCCGCTTCCAGACCATCGTCGAGGTCGTCGCCGTCCCAAAACATCCAGACGGAAAACGGTCTAGACGCACCCGGTCGGCCGCATAGAGGTTGCACCACTGGTCTCCCAGCCACTTGAACGCGACCTCGCGCGCGGCAGTCATCGACGCCGCGACCACCTCGACATAGCCCCTGTGATCCGGCAGTCGAAACCGCTGCGCATGATCCGGGCCAAACGTGACAACGAATTTCGTCATGATGCGACCTCGCCGTCTTCGATAATGACCGCACCGGCGTCGGCGTCGCCGACGCGTTCGATCCACAGCTGGAAATCGCGCTCGACAATCTGCTCGCGAATCGCCTCCATCGCGTCTTCGTCAAGAAGGGACCCGTCCTTGATGCGAAGCACCTTCAGCTCGGGGTTGAGAGCCATCGCCATCGCCAGCGACACCCTGATTTGCTCGGCGCTTGACGCCTGAGCGAACGGTATGCCGTTGTATGTCACGCCGTCTTCGTCAAAGCCCAACCCGTCCACAGGGAAGTTCGCGGCGGCAAGGGCCTCGGTTTTGACCCTGTCGAGGTCGGCGATCTCAGACGTGAGGTCTTCGTACTTGAGCCGCAGTGCGTTTTTCCGCTCCAGGCGTTTCCTTGCCTCGTTGTTGTCGCGGATTCGGGCATTGCGCCCTTCGACTCCTGCCAGCCTCCTGCCGATCTCGGCGAGATCCTGCACGTCGGGCAATTCTTCGAGCTCAACCTTGGTGTCCGAAAGGGCTGCTTCCGCGACGCGGATATCGTCTTCTGCTTTATCGATGCTCATTTGCAGGGTGACGATCGTCTTACGAAGCTCTCGAATGTCATCGAGATGGGCGGCGACTGAGCTTTCGCAGGATTTGCGCAGCTCATTCGTCTTCTGGGCTCTCTCGTACTCGTCAAGAAGGTCGGAGACGGACTCAACCTCCACCGGGAGAGATTCATCAACAGCGACCTCACCCAGAGCTTTGCCCTCGCGGCCGACCTCGGCGCGACGCTCGTAGACCTCCCGCCGTTTGACCGCGAGCGCGTCAAGGTCAACGTCGAGTTTGACCAGTTCGAGGAGGGTTTCGCGTTGCTTCTCGGCAGGAAGACGCGTGAATGCGAGCGGGTCGAAGCTCATAGCGCCCACGAGCCTGTCCAGCATGGCCTGAGGGGAGGGGTAGGCAGCGCCGTCGGCGGCCGTGACCTTGAGTTGTGTTCCTTTCTGCGTCCACGAGCGGGTGACGACGATGTCCCCGAGGTCGAGACGGACCGACGCGCTCTTCTCCCCTTCGCGGATTGGCAGGTGCGTTTCTTTTGAGGCTTTCCCGCCGCCTAGCGCGAGCCAGATCGCGTCGAGGACCGAGGACTTGCCTTGGGCGTTGCGCCCGCCGATCACCTGAAGGGCGCCGTCGGGACGGATTTCTACCGCGCGCAGGCGCTTTACGTTCTGTGCGCGCAGTTCGACGATTTTCATGGCAGTGATAACCTTTCAAGTAAGGAAATTGTTTGGTTTTCTTCGCCTCCACCTGTTGCCGCGGGTGGAGGCGTTCCTTTCAGGCGGCTAACAAACCGCCCAATCATTCCGATCGACGAACTCACGCAAGTCCACCAACCGGATACGAACAGCCCGACCGATCTTTGAAGCCCGCAACTCACCAGCTGCGATCAGCCCATAAACCGTTGTCTTTGAGACTGCGAGAATTTCCGCAGCACCCTCTACGGTGATCATCTGAAGATCCTCTTGCGTGCTCATCGGCCTTCTCCCGCCTTCGAGAGAAGCTCGGCAAGCTTGGCTTGCTCTGCCTCTGCCTGTGCCTTGTAGACCTGGTAGTCGCCGTAAGCGAGGATCGCCTGCTTCTCCGCGTTCTCAGCACGGCGGCGCTGCACCTCGACCTCAGCTTCTTTGGACGTTCCCATCGCTCCGTCTCCTCTCTTCCTATGCGAAAACACACGTGCGGTCGGCACACGGATCATGAGCGGCCTGCCATTCAGTCCATGCCGAATAGCCCATCGACATGGCCCCGGCAATGCAGCAGAACACCGCGAGCAGAAACGCGGCCCGCCACCAGAACGGAAACGAATACAAGAACCGGACAGGGTGACGATCGCCAAACCGGCCAACAAGCCACGCGAGAACAACCGAGGCGAGTGCGGCGACGCCGACGCCGACCGCGACCCGGCCGCCCATGCCCGACGATCGAACCCAGCGGCCGATCACAACACCGGACATGCCAGAAACGAAGCTCGCCGAAACCGAGATTGCGAAAAGCGAGAAACCACGCGCAATCACTGGCCTTCCCCTTCCAACTCGGCGAGCTGGGCTTCCAACTCGGCGCTAGTGATAATCGGTTCGATCTGGGCGTTGCGCTTGAGAAGGCCCCGCTTCTCTTGCGCGTTCTCATCGAGACGGCGGGAGATGGCCAGCGCCTCGCCGACGAGCCTGGAACGCTCGGCGTCCAGTTCGTGGATGTGCCGATTGTTGTCGGCGATCTCGCCTTCGCGTTCCTTCGCCGAAGCGATCTGACGACGCAAGGTCTCGGCAAGAAGAAGGTTCATGCCGCTGCCCTCCCGAGGAACTTGTTGATGAAGTACTGCTGGCCCTTTCCCGTTACCTTGGGGGTTTTCGAGACGGTCACGTGACCGTCAGCGTGAGTGATCGCCGTTTCCTTGATCTCGAACAAGCCGCGCTCCATCGCATACTGCGTCGGAGTGTTGTAGTCCGAACCGCGCCGTCGAACCAGGAACCCCCTCTCGCGCATCCACGCGAAGAGCCTGGTTCCGCCGATCTCCACACCATTGCCGCGAAGAATCTTCGCCAAATCACCGACAAGAATCGACGACGCCGACGACGCAACCGAATCCGCAAACAACACCTTCGGAGCGTTCTCTGCCTGTTTGCTTTCGAGGCTCTTCACTTGTTCTTCGGCTGCAATGGCGCGCGCCACGGCTGCTTTCCCTGCATCGAGGATCTGGGATATTGATTCAAGGGACGTTAGGTCGAAGTTGAGGTTGGCCCCTGTTTCTGCGGCCCTTGTTTGGACGGCGAAGTAGGCTTGTGCGGCTGCCACTTCGCGTTTGCGGGGGTCGCCGTTCATGGCAATGAGGTAGCAAGCAAACCGCGGCAGTAGGTAGTCTTCGCGCGGACGCCCTCCGCCCTTTTCGGTGACGCCAACGAAAAGGTCCTCTGGGTTGAACTTTTGGGCTCTGGCGGAAGCTTTGGCCCGGTCGATCGCTGAGACGAAGTTCCTCCAATCGGCTCCATAGCCGAGTAGCGGCATCAGCTCCCGCGCTGACCAATACTCTCCGTTTGGCCCGTCGCGTTTGATCCCGTCAAAGGGAGACGTGAAGTCGGTAGCTGCGGTGAGATCGCCGCTTCCGCGAAACGACGGAAGAACCTCATGAGTCACCCAGTTTTTGAAGGCCTTCGCGCCTTCAACTTTGGATCCGAAAATTGCCGAGTAAAGTCCGGGCTCAGAAATGGCTGCAACCTTCTGGTTGCCGCCAGGGGTACTCAGTAAATGAGTACCCTTTTCGTTCTCATCTAGTCGGCGAATCATGTTATGCGCATCGCGGTATCCGAGGACTTTCGCGATGTCGGCGGCTACGAACCAGGGCTCACCGACAACTGACAGGGTGCGGATCGTGTTGCCCTCATAGTCGAACAAGGCGACGGCGTTGGCCATTCATTTCCCCTTTCTCTTCTAGGCCGGCACGGGCTTTTCCCGCCGTGCCATAGATGTGTGCCGACCGTCAGGGGCGGTGCACGCGCACGGCCGTCGCAGCCCGGCACACCTCGTCTGCGCCACGATCACGACTTCAAAAAGCGATCACGACTTCAAAAAGGAGGACCCATGCGCAGAATGCTCTTGCTGCGCGGAGCGCCCGGATCCGGGAAAACAACATTCGCCTCGGCCCACGGGCTCACCGAGCTCACCGTCTCTTTCGACGCTTTCCGCGAGCTCGTCTACCCACGGGCGGTTACCCTCGACGGGAAACGCTCGCTCCTCGGAGGGACGGAAAAGGCGATCGCCGCCATGGCGCACAAAGCCGCCGAGCACCGCATGGTCTGCGGAGCCACCGTCATCGTCGACGCGACGAACCTGACAGCGAGAACGCAAGGGGAATGGGCAATACTTGCCCAAAAATACGGGTACACAATCGGGCTAATTGACTGCCAAGTCGGAATCTCCGACGACGAACTGCGACGGCGCAACGAAACCCGAGGAGTGAGAAAACTCGACCCGGAAAGCCTCGAAACCATGCTCACCCGGGCCCGCGACAACGCTCGCCACCCCGACGTCGTCGAAGTGACCGAGACCAGTCTCAACGACTTCTTCGCCCTGCCCGGCGCCTCGCTCGGCAGCCCAGCACGCGTCGCCGTCGTCGGCGACGTCCACTCGTGCCCCGCCGCGCTCAAGCAGGCTCTGTCCGACCTCGACGACGAGACAGTCGTCGTCTTCGCCGGAGACTTATTCGACGGCGGCCCCGACGCAGCCGACGTCTACCGCCAAATCACCAACCTAGACCCGGACAGGGTCGTTCTCGTCGAGGGCAACCACGACACCCTCATGCGCCGACTTGCCTCCGGGGCCATCGCCTGTCCGCCAGCGGCAACGTCGGCCTCTCGCAACCAAATACTCGGCCTCGCCCACACGGACGCCGACATCCTCGCCCTCCTCGACCGGGCTGTGCCCCTCGCGCGCTTCACATGCGGCGGGCAAGACTACCTCGTCACACACGGAGGCATCACCCAAACCGCCTACGCACGCCTCAACCTGCCCTCAGCGGCCGACGTGACGATCGACGGACGGCACATCGTCGACCGCGAACTCATCCTCGGCACAGGCGACCGCAGCGATATATACAGAGGCAAAAGCACCTACCGCCCAGTCGACGACGAACTCTCCATCGACGGCGTCGTCCAACTGCACGGACACCGCAACACCCACCCGAACCGGCAAGCCGGGCCGACCGGCGACGACAGCGTCGTCAACCTCGAAGCCGACGTCGAAAACGGCGGCCGCTTGCGCATGGCCCTCATCACCCCAACAGGCCTCGAGGTCCGCGAATACTCCAACAACCCCGACCAGCCCCACACATCGGCGTTTCTCGCCGCGCTCGCGGCCCACCCCCACATCCGGGCCAAACCATGCGGCGGGGGAGTCACGGCCTACAACTTCACCCGCACCGCCTTCAAACGAGGCTTATGGGACGAGAAGACCGTCACCGCCCGGGGGCTGTTCGTCCGAGACGGACAGGTTGTCGGACGCGGGTTCGACAAGTTCTTCAACCTCGGCGAGCACGGCGAAAGCCTGGACGGCCTCGCCTACCCGGTGACCGCGGCCGAGAAAGTCAACGGTTTTCTCGGCATTGCCTTCGTCCTCGACGGGAAGATCGCCGTCTGGTCGAAATCCGGTCCTACCGACTACGCCGCAGCCGCCCAAAAAGCCTTTGACCGGCAGATCGCCGGCAACCAGCGAGAACGGCTGACTGACATCATGGCGAGCGAGAACGTCTCACTCGCCTTGGAGATTGTCATCGACAGCGACCCGCACCTCGTCCCCGCAACCGGGGTCGCCGAAGTGACGCTCCTGTCCGTCATCGCCAACGACGAGCGCTTCCGCACCCGCCCTGACCTTGCCGACCAGGTTCCCATACCGCGAGCTGGGATTCTTGGAATCGCCAAAGACCGCGCGGAGCTCGACCGCCTCGTCCGCTCAGTTCGTTCTGGCACCGGCGAGGGCGCGGTCCTCACGGACGCGGCGGGGCACATGGTCAAAATCAAAACCGACTGGTACCTGCGCCGCCGCAAAGCCAGAACGGCTCTCACGCGCCTGTGGCGGGGCGCGGCGACCTGCCGAGACAATTCGCCGAGGTTGAGTCTTTCCTCAAAACGACCGGCCGGTGGGGCCGTTTGGATGAGTTTGCGGTCACGACGCCGTCAGGGAAGGCGACGCTCGACATTCCGCGGCTCCTTGACGGGCTCGACTGAGGCCGACACAAAGCCGCGGGACAGACATTCTGCGTCCGTCCCGCGGTTTGACGCGTGTCCCTACCTGATCGAGGCCAGTCGCCGGGCCGCGACAACGCGGCCGTCTACCCGAATGAGGTCGTCGGGAAAGACAAGATCTTTCCTTTTGGGGAATTGCTCGGCCACAAGCCGGGCGACGATCAACAACGTGCCCTCTTCGGGCGCGGGGATCTTCGGCCGGACGCCTGCCAGCACCGACCCTCGAACGAGCGGGACGGCAATCCCGTTTATAGCGACCGCCGTCAGGGGCCCGTCCTTGATCTTTACACGAGGAACAAGACCGCTCGAGGGAATGACAATTTCTGCCCCGTCGACTTCCAACACGACAGGATGAGGAGTCAGATTTTTTACTTTCATGGTGTTTCCTTCCGTTGACAGGCAGACGGAGCCGATTGCCCGTTCTGCTGTGCCAGCGAGGTGTGCCAATCCCGTTTGGCAGTGCACCGCACAGTACTTGTCTCGCCTAGTGAGACAAGTACCGGGGTCCGCACTCTTTCCCTACATGAAACCCCACACGCACACCCTGTATCTGACAGACAACACCAAAATCCTCCCCGCGCTCCCAGCCGAGTCGGTCGACACGATCATGACCGATCCTCCCTATAACACGCGACAATCCCGCGAATACCCAGATGCCTTCGAACCGCAAGCCTGGCGGGCAATGATGGACGCCTTCCTACGCCAAGCCCACCGCCTCCTACGCCCCTCCGGCGTCCTCTTCCTCGCCGTCGGCCAGACCATGCTCGCCGACGCGCTCAGCCTGGGCGACGCCGTCTTCGGCCCGAAGATCGCCCTGCTGACATGGACAGACCCACGCGGACACGCCGGCAACCGGTTCACACGAGCCGGAGTCGACTACATCGCAGCCTGGGCGAAAAACCCGTCTCTCGCCCAACCATGGACCGAACCCCTGCCCGGCATCGACGAATTCATGACGACCGTCGCCAAAGCCTTCACCGCCACCGGCTCAGACGAGGACGCCGCCCGCGCCGGACGAGCATGGGCACGCGCCCACCCCGAATACCCGTGGGCCGCCAACTACCCCCGATCCGTCCACGGAACCCCCGCACGTCACGCACCCCTGACAGCCCGCGGAAACCCCTACAGATACACCGTCACCCGACCCGACGGGACACGCGTCTGCCCGCCAGACGGATGGCGATGCCCGAAAACAACCTTCGACCGCCTAGCAGAAAACGGCCTCATCATCTGGAGCGGAGCCTGCCCCAAACGCCTCCTTCCCCTCGACCCAGGCAAAGGACGCCCACCGTCCCCGATCATCGAACGCGACCGACGCCAAGCAACCGACCACCTCGCCGGCCTCATCGGACGCGGACGCTTCTCCGCCCCCAAAGACCACCGCGAGCTCGCCCGATGGATCGCCATGTCCACCCCAATCGGCGGCGTCGTTCTCGACCCTTTCGCCGGATCGGCCTCGACCGGCGAAGCCGTCATGCGCCTGAACGCCGAGCGCGGCTTCCACCTGTCATCAATCGCCGTCGAAAAGAACGTCACCGACGTCGCCCGCGACCGCCTGCAAACCGTCGCGGCCCAAACCGGCGAACACCTTGACATCGCAACGTCCCCAGCCAGGCGCGCACCGGCTGCCTGACACGGCACACATCCCCAACGCCACGGACAGTCAATTGAAAGGAGCCCTGTCATGGACCCCCTGTTCGCCATTCCCGTGATCCTCGCTCTCGTCTTAACGCCCCTCATCGACGACATCGGCTTCACCTCAATGATTGGGCTGATTATCTTCGCCCTAGAAGCCTACGCCGTAGCGTCTTCGTGGGACTCCGTCGCTCCCGGAGGACGAACCATCATGCTCGCTGCCCTCGCCGCCTACGGTGCAGTCTTGGGCGTCTCGATAGCAAAAAGCGGCAAAAACCGGTCGTGAAAGACGCTTAGGAGAGTGCAGATGCCATCAGCATTCAAGGCATTGTGTACGTCAACGCTGACCATCCTCACCCTGTTTCTCGCCCCCGGCCTGGGACTGCTCGCCGGGGCATCCGTCGTCGAAGGCGTAGAAGAACTCACCGGCTTCTACAACTCCGCGGCGGCGGCCCTGACACTCCTCCTGTCCCTGGCCGCCTCTCTGTTCGCATGGTTCGCCGTGTACAACAGGTTCGAAGCAAAGGACGACGCAAGCAACGCGTTCTCCTACGTCGCCTATGACCGGCTTCGCTTCGCCCAATGGGTCCGCGCCCAACTGCGCGACGGCGAAGACTTCGACACCCTCGCCAGACGCCTTGCCCCCGACTGGAACAGCGCCCGCACCGCCTCCCAGCCCTCCCTCGAACAACGCTGCCGCCACGAAGCCGCCCATGCAACAATCGCCCACATCCTCGGAGGCGTCGTCCTCAGCGCCGACATCCGAGTCCGAGGCGACACCGCCGGACAAGTCGACTCCGTCGGACCCCTGCCTAAACGCAGCATCGGCGAAAACGCATGGATCGACATGCTCGTCTCAACCGCCGGATGGACCCAAGACTCACTCGACGAACGCCGAAACGGCTCAGCCGTCAACGACATCCAAAAAGCAAACTTCAGCGCCAACACCGTCCTGTCTGCCGACTACCGGCCCGACGGCTACTGCGGGCCCCTCACACGCGACGGACTCATCCGCCACGCCCGCACAACAAACATCGGGCTTCTACGCACCCACAGCCACATCGTCAAGGCCTTGGCAGCAGCCTTAAAAGAACACATCGAGCTCACAGGCTCCGACGTCCGCGACGTCATCGAAACAGCAAAAACCGTGACACAGGCCTGACCGGCGCGCACCAGCCCAATTGACCGGCACACCTCCCAGCCGTCACCGACAACCGAACCAGAAAGGCCACGAAACGATGATCGCCGACGAACTCATCTCACGCATATCGGCAGCCGCCAGCCTCGACGACGCTCTCCGGGAAATAGACAAGATGGTCTCCGAACACCTGTTCACCTCCCCAGCAGGAGCATCCCGCAGCTATGCCCGACTCGTCCTCGGCCCGCACCGGGCAGAGAGCCTAGCCCGAGACCGCCGCGGACACGGACTGTGGGAGGCGTGGCACGCCGAACAGAAACGGCTCCTCAAAGAGACGCCCGAAGGCCGTGCGGGCCTGACAACCCAGTGGAACTACCATGACGTTGACAACGCCCCAGCAGAGGTCCTGCGGCGACTCGGCCTGATGCTCGCCGTTCCCGAACCCGGACCCGAATGGTGGTCAATCCGCGGACCCTACTGCGGAACCACCCTCGAAGGCCTAGACGACGTCGACTGCCGACCCCGAGAAGGCGAACCGTTCCTTCTCACATGGGCCCGATGCAGCGCCTACAGGGCAGGAATCTACGACTTCAAACACCACATCAATCGGGAAGCCGGAGAAGCCCTGACAACCGCAATGGTCTTCCTCTGGGCACTCAACGGGCAACGCCCCTCAAACGAGCTCGTCGCCTACTGGTGCAGGCGCGGCTGCTACCAGCCAGACGACGCCCTCACGCTCGTCCAAAACCGCCTGGACCGCATCGAAGCCGCCCTCGCCGACGGCCCCCTCGCCGAGCCGCCCCGAGGCCCCTACGGCCCGCTCGTAGCAGCCCGCATCGTCGGCAGCACCCGATCCGGATGGGACTGCTCAGGCGGCTGGAAACGCCACCGCGACGGATGGAGCGCCTGGCGCTCCCTCGGTGGCATGCGCGTATGGGACAACGGATCCGTGCGCATCACCGTCGGCGCCCACAAGCCGCTGGTCACCTACTGGGTGCCCGACCGGGCCGACGCCGGCCTCATGGACTGCGGATCGACCTTGCTTGTCAAAATCATCGCCATGGAAAACACGGGGGATTTCATGTCCCTCATGGAAAAGAACGCAGGCTTCCGCAGAACAACCGAGGAAGAATTCCTCACCTACAACAACCAACCAAGCGAACACGCCTAGCCACAGCGCGGGCACGCCAACGCAAACAACTTCAACGGAAAGGAAAACCCAATGACCTACGCCATCACCCCATTCACATACGGCGACGCCACAATCCGCACCGTGACGGTCGGCGGCGAGCCCTGGTTCGTCGCTAAAGACGTATGCGATGCCCTCGGAATATCGAACCCGACAGACGCACTCAAACGTCTGGACGACGACGAACGGGCTAGATTCAACCTAGGCCGTCAAGGCGAAGCAAATATTGTCAATGAGCCAGGCCTATATTCGCTCATCCTCGCTTCGCGCAAACCTGAGGCGAAAGCCTTCAAACGCTGGATCACCCACGAAGTCCTCCCAGCCATTCGGCGCGACGGAGGATACATCTCGCCCTCGGCGTCAGAGCACCAAGTGAACGCCCTGATCCGCCAAGCCCAAATGAGAATGGAACTCGTCCAAGCCGCGAAAGGAATCATCGACCCAGGACACCTGGAAGCCAAAGCCCGCGTCATCCTCGCCCAAGGACTGGGCGAACTGCCGGAACTGCCGGCCGAGAACAGGCCACTATACACCTCAGACTATTTGAAGTCGAAGAACCTCTCGACACGGCGAACGAGGTCGGTCGCCCCCATGTTCGGCAAACGCGTCAAAGCCGCCTACGTCCTCAAACACGGCCGAGAACCGGGCAAATACCCGATGAACCTCCCCAACGGGCAAACACGGAACGTGTACGCCTACATGGAGGCAGACCGTCCGCTCATGGACCAAATCTGGGAACAGTACTACTCACCAACCGCAGCTTAAGTGTCTCAATGCACCTTCTGACGCTCAGCGTTCTCCGGCGGGAGGAGTGCGCCGCCGCGACCACCCTTACGATGTGACGAAAATCATAGGAGTCCCAAAATGAGAGTCTCAAATTGAAACCCCCTGCACACGCGAAGACGACACTTCATTGTCTGGGCCGAGTGCAGTCGAAAGACACTCCCCCATCGGAGGGCGACAGGCAATTGACTCCGGCGATGCTGGAACGAAGGCCGAAAGCGACTTGTTGGGACGGGCGGCGCTGCCCGCAGCAAAGCTGCGCTCAAGGTGAGACGCGGCGGCCGTTGGGGATCGCCGTCTCACATGGGACCGAAAAGAACCAAAACCAACGCGCTCGCCAAACCGAATGAAACCCCGACCTTACTTGACTTAAGATAGACGGCGTTCACAACGGTCGCGTCAGACGACGCCTGTCCGACACGACCGATCTGACACGCTCACCTAATTTTGAGTCAGAAAGGACACGCGCCGATGCCGCGCCGCACCATTTCATTCGTCAAAACAGGCTTCCACAAACGACGCGAAAGCCAGGGCGAAAGACACTACTTCAACCTCTCACACATCGACAACGAACTTACAGGCGAAAAATGTTCATACATCGACCTTCTCATTGACGTGTGGAAAGACGAGAACCTCGCTCACATCGACCTTGAGAAACTGGATCGCTCGGTCAGCCTAAAAGAAGCCCGCCGTATAGAAGACGGCGTTTTCTTGAAGGCCTCCGCAGGACATACCGGAGATCCGGGAGACGTCGTCAGTACGAAAAAGGGCAATGAACTTTCTCTCGACGATCCTGAAGGGCTCATATCCAAGCGAAGCCACTCACGCATTGTCTACCTCCAGCAAACACAAAACTCCGATCACGGCTATTTCATAGTTGAACACGGTAAAGCCGCGGGAAGCATGATGCCAATATTGATGAAACTACTGCGATACGGATTCAAAAAGACTAACGGTGATTTAACTGTCGATTTCGAGAATCAGATGACGGGAGAAGAATGGATAGAAACACAAGCGCAAGTCAAAGCCGTCAAGATTCTAAAATACAAGAAGGCCAGGTACAACGAAGACCTTGGAAGCGACTTAAGCCAACCGATGCGACTCGTTTACCAGATAGTGCCAGAGAAAGGAACGAAGTTCTTCCGCAAAGGATTCCTCGACGATTTGCTTTCAAACCGCCTGGACCCGTACGAGATCCTTGCGATACGTGAACTTGAAGAAGAGGATGAGATTCGCGTCTCGCTTGGTGACGGGGACCGTGAGCGGACCATGCTCCTCGACCCAGACAATCTGAAGACTCCACCGTTGCGTGAGATCATCTCGGAAGCCGGAAAGCCGGTCATGACCGACGACGATCTGATCACACGCGCTCGCAAGCGCGTCCAGGCCCTCTTTTTCGACGGCGGCGGGCGATAGAATAGCCAGACTTCCGACACTGAGCGAGAAGGAGAAAGAACATGCCGACAAAGACCGATGTCAGGCACATCGTGAGAGAGCACACCCAGGCAATCAAGCAAAGAGACGGGAAAACCTCGGTCCTCGACCGCCTCCTGTTGTGGGCCCTGCCATGCACAGTCGGATTAGCGGCAGGACTCTGCTCCGTCCACGTCGCCGACGCTCTGCTCGCCGTCATCTCCATCCTCGCAGGACTGTCCTTCGCGCTCGCGATCTTCGTCTTCGAGCTGCGAATGACGCTGGGCAACAAGTTCAGGCAAACCTCCTACGTCCTTGCCCTTGTCGACGACCTGTTCAGCAACGTTCTCTACTCCATCCTCGTCGGAGTCTTCACGGTAGTCCTCGGCGCCGTCGTCAAGATGTTCGAACCCAGCAGCGCGATCGAGCATGCCAGCGCACTCGAACGCGTCGGCACCGGACTCGTCGTCGCAACAGCCATCCACTACCTCGTCACCTTCCTCATGTGCCTTAAAAGCCTCCACGCAGCCTATCGCGAAATCAGAAAAGACTGACCTTCGATCAGAGAGTTCACTTTCGAGTTCTCTCAACGCTCCTAACGCGATAGTCGCAACCCGAACCTCGCCCCGTCCTTTGCTGGTTAGGCCGGGGCGAAGTTGTTGTCGCCGTTCAAAACCTCACCCAACCGCGCCGATAAACTGCCAACCACGGACAGCTCCCACATCCTCGCAATCGGTCCTCTCTCGCCCCCATGAACCCTTGCTTATAGGTAGAATCGGGATCGGCTCCTTCGAGCTGGACCAAACCTTTCACCTTCAACCCCGCCAAGGCTTCGAGTCCAGGAAGGAGGTGAGAACGATGAGGAAGACACCCTCATCAGGCAAGGAAAAAGCCCGGATACTGCGCTCATTGCTTAGAGTCACGCAGCTCCAGGCTTTTACCCTTGCCATCGTCGCTCTGGCAGCGCTCATAGCACTGCTTAAGTGACGACTCACAGTCAGCTAGGTGGACCGCAACCGCCTAGCTGACTTCCATTGTGCCCAATTGAGCACAGCCAGGCAAGAGGCGACAAGCCGCCCCGCCGCCGGAGGCGGCAAACCCAATGGAAGAAAAACAGCGCACAAACAGACTCTTCGTCCACGCAGTGGCCGACCCCAGCGGTGTGAACGCCCCTGAGACGGAAGAGAAACCCCATCGGCACGGCAAAGTAGTCCAGTCATCCCGTCTGCCTGCCCATCCCTGCAAAGAGGAAACGCTCGACGCCGGCGAACGCGACGCCCTGCAAGCCCGCCGAGACGCCGTCTGCGGCCTTTTCCGCATGGAGGTGTGCGCTTACAAGACGCCGTAGCGGTGCCGGGCGCAATACGTTTTGAAAACTTGCTCGAAAAAGGCGTCGGGCTCGCCTTTCCTGTTGATTCGGAACTTCTCGCCCCAGTTCTCGCCGTGGAACGCGCGATCGCTTTCGGCCATACGCTCCCACGCCTGCGTCTGCTTGACGTTGCGGCGGTCATTGACCATTTTAGTGACGACTACGAGTCTGTACTCGTCGATGACTTTCCCGACGGTCCAGTGTTCGCCGGGCTCGACGTTGATCTCGATCTCCCGGGTTTTCGCGATGGCCTCTTGTCCAAGGTAGCGGGACCATTCATACATCTGCGCGGCCCGCACGACGGCTCGGGCGTGCGCCGGATGTATTCGACGCTTTCTATGTGGGTAGGCGTCGCGGGCCCGCTCCCACTCGGCGCAGGCCTGGATGTCCCACTGGGCGAGTTCTCCGACGGGCGCGAGGTTGAAGCCGGGGTGCTCCAGATACCACTGGCGCATGATCCCCTCGGCGTACTCGTTGACCGCAGGGTCGTGCCGATAGTCCTGCCGGTAGTAGTTGATGTATTCGCGTAGTTGACCGTCGGTGATGGGGCAGGTCGCCCAAAACTTCGCGTTCTGCTCCCACGAGCGTGGATTGGGAGGGAACCGGTAGGTCCCCTCGGCGTTGTACTCCTCATCGGACAACTCTTCCATGAGGCTGACTCCTGACGACGTGTGCGGCATAGCCTCGAAGCGCCCGAGGAGGTCGCGCGGCTGATCCAACGCGCTCACCCCCTCGGCGCCCTTCGAGTCTGGGACATATCTCATCCTAGTGATCAATCTATGCTTTCGGCAGTGTCGTCTACTTGATTGTCGTCAATGGTTTCGCCGCTGCCGCCGTCGGTTTGCTGGTTTTCCGAGCTCTCGCCGAAGGTCTGGTTCTCGGCGGTGTCGGCCTCTTCCTGAGGATCTTCACCCTGGGAGTCTTTGCCTGCTTGGGCCAGGTTTTTCACGGCTTGGGTGAAATCATCCATCGCCTGAGCCTGTTTCTCGCGGTCGTCTTTCTCGGCGTGCAGCTTGTACTGGTGGGCCAGGACCGTGTCCTCGAGGCGTCGCCTGCCCGCCACACGGTGACGCGCATACAGCCCGGCCGCCCCCGCCGCCAGAACAGGGGACGCCCCGGCCAACAGGCCGACCCCGGCCAGCGCGGCCCCCGTCTTCGCGGTGGCTTTGCCCCCGGCCTTCGCAAGATGGACGATCGACGCGGTCGAATAGCCCAACGGGCGGGCCTTGAACGCCTTCCACGCTTCGCTTGCCCGCTGCGCAGACTGCTGGGACGCGGTCTTGCCCGCAGCCCACGCGGCCGAAACCGGAACCGGCCTGCCCTGCCCGCGAGCCTGGCCCTTGTGCGTCTTATAGGCCTGACGCCACGGATGCAGCTGGGCCTTGACCTTTTCGGCGATCTCGGACTTGCGGGCCCGCTCAAGCATCGCCTGCTGGGCCTGCTCCTCCATCCGCCGAGCGGCCGCCGATTTGGTGAACAAGGGAGAGTCCCAGCCCACGGCATGCCGGGATGTGGAATAGTCACGCGACGGGTCGATCGTGGGCCGGCGCGGCTTGTACTGCCGGGACTCAGCCAGACGGTCTTTGACCGCCCCAGACGCGCTCGCCCCGATCTTCTTCAACGCCTTGGACTGCATACGCCCGGCAATGCCGCCGCCGACGGCGCCGCCGATGCCCCCGGCCACGATCCCCTGCCCGAGCCCGCCGGCCGACGCGCCCCAACTCATCGCGCCTTTGACCGACAACGGCGACGGGATCCCCAGTTTCTTGAAACACCGGTGAAGAATGTAGGCAGCGAACGCCGGAGACGCGCCGATGACGAACGTCGCCATAAGCGAGCCTTTCCCGAACCACGGGACGAGGATCGACTGGATGATCCCCGACACGAACGCCACAATCGACAAAACGATGACCGCCAACGCCGAAACGAACGCGTAGCCGACGAACATCTTCCCGTTCTTGGCGAGTTTGCCGGTCGTGTCCTGCCCGGGGAAAACAGCCATGAGAAGAATGACGGGCATGAGCGCCGCCATCCCGATCAGCGAGAACTTGGCGACGATGATGCCCACGGCGAGAAGGCCGAAAACGACGAAAATGATGATCGAGGTCGCCAAATACGTCAGCCCCTGCATGGCGGCGTTGCCGATCGACCCTCCCTGCAACGTGTTGAGGAAACGGGCCGCCTCGCCCGAAGCGTGTTCTTCAATCTGTTCAGCCCCGTCCTTCCAGTCAAAGGCGTTGCCGAACTCACGGTCGTTCGACGAGGTCGGGTTGAACAGCGCCTGACACGCCTCCGGGGAGACGTCTTGCCCGTAGACCGACAGGGCCGGGTCGGCCTTCCACGTCCCGTCAGGCTTAAGCGTGCAGGCCGCCAGACCGACAATGGCCTTGTCGACGGCTTTCGACCCCGTATACAGCAGAGCCCGCGGGATCTGCGAGCGTGTGGCTTTGCCGGTGATGACCACCGGATAGTTCGGCAACGCCTTCGAGTAAGACGAGTTGGCGCGGTGGGCGCCGTCGTACATGGCGCGAGCCGCCTCAGGGGCTTCAACCTCGGACTGCCGGTCAAGAAGATGACAGTAGACCCGGTCGGCATAGGCGTTCGAGGAAAACTGGGTGGTTTTCCACACTTCCATCCCGGAGTCTTCCCACATGGCCGACAGGACGGCCGCCACGCGCCCGTCGGTGCCGCGGGCTTTCTCATCGGCCAAATACCGGGCCCTCAAACCGGCGACGTAGGCTTGGCAGCCGATCCCGTCATTCTTGTCGGCGTTCTTCACCTCCGGGGAGGCGATGTCAAACGCGTCGGAGGCGTCCATGACGGGGGAGAGGACGGCGTTGGAGAACTCGTTGACCTTCGCGACATACCAGGAGGCCGACCCTGCCTTGTAGCCGGTCGTCCCGCCCGTCGAGCCCGAAGAGACGAAGAAGAAAATCAAAGCGACGGCCCCCAGACGGGGGATGAACAGGCGAAGGAACCCGCCTGCGCGTGAGGCGTGCCGCAACGACCAAATGAGGAACAAGAAGGCGACGATTCCCAGAACGCCCGCCGCGGAGCCGTGCCCGACGATCGCCTGGGCCAAAGACGCGGCCAATCTGTCGATTTTGGCTGCGACGGCTTTGAGGATGTCCATCGACACGGCCTGGACCGTGAAATGAAAAGCCAGCTGCCATAGCCAGTCGGCGATGCCGAACAAGAGCCCGACAAAAGTGGACCGGTATTTCGCGCCAAACCAGTCGACGTTGATGTTCGTCAACGAAAACGACTGACGCGAATGGAAGTCTCCGGTCCCTTCAATCCACCGCACAATCGGAAGGTTGTCGGCCGCGGAAGAGGCAAGCACCTGGGAAGATTGGGCGTGCGCGGGGACGGTCAACCCTATAGCGCAGATGGCCAGAAAGACGGCCCCGAGCAGGAGGAGGACGGTGCGGCGTTCCATGCGCTTCATGCGAGCCTCCCTTCGGCGGGTGTGTTGCGCGGCGCGCGCTGCACAGGGCGGGTCAGACGCGCCCGCTGGCTCATGTAGGCCGCGTGAGCGAGCACGCCCCATGGAGCCCGATCGACGTCGGCTTCGACGCCTGCCTGGTAGATCCGTCCAGGTTTGGCCTTTACCCGCGCGGCCACGGCAGCACGCGCACGGCCTCGCAGCGAGGAGTTCTCCGCGGCCGACAGGTAGATGAACGAAACCGACCCGGCCGCAGCGGACACGATGACGGCGACCCAGGACGCGACGAGGCTGCCGAGGAGATAGCCGACGCTCGCGCACGCCAATGCGACGAGCATGTAGAGCGCCTCCCGCTTGTGCAGCCCCATATTCGCGCTCAAGCGGATGACTCGTTCGTCTTGAGCGCGCCGCCCTGTCAGCTCGGTCAGCGAATAGACCCGCGGAAGCGTTCTCTGGGCATGCTCGTCGTCCATCACATTCTCTCCGCGAGGAACTTGAAGAACTTCAACCCGGCGTTGATGACCGTGCCGATGATCGTGCCCACCACAGGCAACGCCTGGCTGTAGAGCACGAAAACCGCCCCGAGGACGACGAAGGCAAGGCCAAGTTTCTTATTGTTCTTTCCGAAGTACCGCCACAGGCCGAGGACGACAAGAATGCCCCCGACGATCCTGACGGCTTCACCGGCGCCCATAGCGTCAATAGTCGCCGGAATGCTCTGGAAGACGTTCACTTTCGTCTTCTCCTTCCATTTTTGGTGTGAAGCTTCGCTGTGAAAGTGTGCGGACACCCTCGCCGTCAAGACGACAGACGCGATTTCGTGGCAATCATCAGGGCCGACTGCCACACCTGGTCGGCCAAAGCAGGCGAACGGCGTAAAAAACCGACGACGTCGGTCTTCTCCCGATCCGACATGGCGCGTCCGTTGAACGGGGCGAACAAAGCCTCCGTCGCCTCGTCGTCGAGGCCCGACTCCCACCGGTCGGCAACAGCAAGGACCCCGCCGGGATCGGCGGCCACAGCCCTGCGTATGCCTGTCGCCCGCCGGCGGGAAATCGACTGGCATGCCACCGCCCCGGGGAAGTACGCGTTCCAGTAGACCTCGGCAAGGCCGCGTTTGTCGCCCGCCGCGACGTCGGTGTCGAAACGCTCGTCCCACGCTGCCGCCTGACGCCTGTCGTACTCGTCTTCAGCCGAAGGGACCGAACCGGCACACTCGAAGCGACGGTCCTCGGCCGTTTCATCGGGCAAAGGCCTGACCGTCACAGACCCGCGAATGTCCTGACTGGTCCCGTGCATGCGGGCCTGCTTCCTGGCGATCGCCTCGCGCTCGCGTTCGCTCAGGCTCCGCCCGTCTCGTTCAGCTTCGTCGACGGCGCGCACGTACGCCGTGTAGGCCCGGATGACATGCGAGTTGCCTTTCGACACGTCCGTGTGCAGAGAATTCGTCCGCATGTGATGCAAATGCCGCGCCCACGACCCGTTGATGATCCGGTTGAGCTCGCCCGAGGCAATCGTCGGATGGTCTGGACGGGCGGCTTTGGCCCGCTCAAAAACAAAGGCGAACGTGTTCGACTCGAACTCGCTGACGAAGTCCGCCCGGTCATGGACATAGGAATGCCCGGCCGTCTTCTTCCACGCCGCCTGACGAATCGTGCACAGGACGTAGTCCAGCTGCTCCTCGTCGGTCAGATCCAGCATGACCGACGGCCCAGCAGGCTTAAACGTGCGGTCGAACCGCCCGTCAGGTGTGCGCGGCTGGGTCAAGTATGCTGTCGACACCGGCTTCCCTTTCACTCGACGCCGATAGGGCCGATAGGGAAGTGTGCGGAAGCTGCCGATTAGGCGATTCGCCGCCGATCCGCCGCGTGAAAGACCAGCCGCTTCACCGACGCCAACGCCAGACGAAACAAGTCCGCCGCGTAAGCGCGATGACCGCAGTAGACGTCGAAGACCTCCTCGTCGAACCCACGAACAAACGGTTCGACCAACCGTCCGTCACGCGCTGTCACAGCCGAAGCAACGGAAGAATCCAGACCGGCCCACGATTCGAGCCGGTCAATTCGGGCAAGAGGAACATCGAGGTTGAACGAGAGCCCGGGCACAAGCAGACCCCACGCATCGACGGCGGCGTCCAGGCGCTCCTCATCCGAAGACACCCGGTCAAGGCGGACGCACATGTCTTCCATATCGGAATCGATCGCCACAGGCTCAGGAACAGCCGTGTTCTCCGCCGCCTCAATGGGAGCGGAAGAAAAAGTCGCGTGGAACCCTCGCGGCGGGCGGCGTCTGCGGTCAGGCCACCCATCCCGAATAGACTCCGCCAGAGCGTCGGCCTCACGAGGAGTCAACTCTCTCCCCAGCTCGGCGACCTTTTCCTCGCGTTGCCTGCGGAACTCGCTGCGCGCCTGCTTCCGCGTACCCGAAACGGCCAGAGCACGCGTGTAAAAGCGGCCCTGAGCCGCCAGCTCCATCATCGACGTCAGGACGCCGTGCATGACGCGGGAAACGTATCCGATTGAGAACGTCTCATCGATCCGCGTCCGTCGGGTGCGCCAGAGGGCTTCGCACGTGCCGGACACGAGCGTGTCGATCCAGTCGCCGACGTCGAGGGAAGGAGGACATGTCGAAGCTCGCACCCGGGCGGCAGCGTAAACATTCTCGAGCAGGCGCCGCTGCTCCGGCGGCGACGACAGCGTGAAAACGTGGTTGTTGTGATGGTTGTTGTGGTTATGCTCCATGCCATGTATGTGTGCCGAGCCCTGCACACGTGCACACGGCCACCACAATGTGAACATTTTCCTTGTAACCGTTGACAAAACGGAACCCGTCAGGGACACTGTCGGCCTCCGCAACGCACACTGCGCCGACCGTCTCAACTTTCCCGCCCGCCGACGCCGCCTGCCGCATCAGCCTCGCCCAATAGATCGCCAAGGCTCATCGTCATCGTCTCTTCAACCGGCGCGGGAACGATCTCCTTGCCTTCCCACACAGGATCGACGGCCTCCTCATCGACCTCATACTCCAAAACCCTCGGCTTACCCGAACGGCGAGCAGACAACTGAGCCGGATAAGCCTTGGCAGGATTCTCGACATACCAAACCTGAATAATCTCCGCACAGGCCGAAGCAGGCTCGACAATCCCACGCCCGCGAGGAACAACCGCCCCCAACGCGGGAGCATCGCCAGGCTGACGCAACGCAGCCATACGATCCCCATCGGTGGCCTTGCCCAACAAAATCCTCGACATATTCGTACGAACCCCAGCCCCTCCAGGAAGACCCTCCAAATCTTTGGCCTTGATCTGCTGACCGACAAGAATCAAAGACACCCCCGCAGACCGAGCCTGAGCCGCGATATCCGCCACCGCATGCCCAATCGCCGTCACCGCCGCACGCTCGGCGACCGCCGCCGCATGCTTGGCCCTCTCTTCGGCCGATGCACTCGCGGCAAGCGGGGGAGGCTTGGCGACGTTGATGAGCGAGGTGAACTCGTCAAGGATGACGACAAGCCTGGCAGGACGAACTTCCTCGGGAACGTCGGCGATGTTCGCGACGCCGTGGGCGACGGTCAGCTCGACGCGGCGGCGGACTTCGGCGTAGACGGCCTTGAGCATGGCCGCCTGCCAGGCGCGTTGAGGCTGCGGGGCGAAAGCCGACAGATAGTCGGCAAACGGCAGAAAATCGGCTCCGGCTTTCGCGGCGTCCCCGACGGCCACATCCCACCCATTGGACAGGCATCCGTAGATGACGCCTTGGACGGCTGCCGAATTGTGGGTGGGGATTCCGCCGGCCAGGCGGAACATGTGGGAGGCGTTGTCGAGCCGGACGCAGCGTACACGCCCGACGTCGTCGGTCATCGCCACTTCGTCGACGCGGACGAGGCGACCGTCGACAACCACGCATGCTCCGTGAAGTTGGGAGAGCTCGACCGTGTCGACAATGCGTGAAACATAGGAGCCTCCGGGCCGAGCAGCCTTGACGTAGGCGTCGGCGATCTCGTCGACGTGGTAGAGGCGCACAAGCCGCTTCGTCTGCCCTATTCGGGTGTGCGGGGCGGCGTCCGCAAGGAGGGCGGCGATGTCGTGCCCGCCTGGTGTCAACGCCGCTGCGAGCGCGTTCCGGTCGAGCCACTGGCCTTCGAGGCCGAGCCACCGGACATGGTCGGAGGTCATGTCGTAGCCGCCGAGCATCGGCTCAGACTGGCACAGATAGTCGAGGACGTCGTCGACGCAGTACACGACTCCGGTCTCGTGTGAGGGGGCCAGAGCGAGCACGCTCGTTCCAGGCAGGCTGTCCACGGTGGCCTTGTCGCATCCGATGAGTCGGGCGATCGCCTCGCCGGTGGCGACGTATCCCGAGGAGGTTTCCAACAGCTGCCGGGCGTTGGCGATCTGACGGTCTGCCGCCGTGACTGTTGTCGTCTCGCCGTCTGTGACCCTCCACAGATGACGGGCGTCGCATTCGACGCGTGTCCCGTCGGCGAACGTCACGCGCCACAGGCGGGCGTCCGTCCACGGGCTGAACGAGACGACTCGGGCTTCTTCCCCCTCGGCGCCGACACAGATGTCCCCTTCGGCCAAGTCCTCAATCGAGACGGGCCCGCCAGGCGTTGCGACGAGGGTGTCGGCCGCCAAAGCTTTGCCCGACCCCGTCAAGCCGATGAGCATGAGGTGGGGGTCAGACGCCGGATCCCATACGATCGGAGCGCCGTCGACGCCGGACCCGAGGGCGACCGTGTCCTTGTGGGCGTCTTGGAAACCGAAGTCGTAGTCGATCTTCCTCGGCAGAGGGTCGGTCTGGCTGGCCAGAAGGACGAACCGCGACCCGTCCGCAGGGTCGGGGGAGACGTCAAGGAAAAGGTTCGCCGACCCCGAGGCGATCCGATCGGCACGCGCCCGCACATCCGAGATCCCCAGGCCGGCAGGCAGCTCGAAAACGAACCGTTGAACTTGATCGTTGAACGGCAGCCGCTCGACGCTGACCGTTGTCGGAGTCTGGCCTGTCGGCGAGACGACTTTGGCCGCTGCGAATATCTGCTGCCATTCGATGTCTGAGAGAATGCGGCGCGCCTCGTCGTTGACGATGTGTGCCTGGCTTGGGCGAACGCCAGCGTATATCGTCGCTTCTGCGTCCCCTGGCCCGCTGGCCACGCCTAGCCACGGCGACGACAGGCTCGCCTGGATCGTCGACGCCTTCTTGTTGATCGCTTCGACCGAGACGCCGCCATAGAGCCGTATTGTCAGCCTCCACAGATGGCGTTGAGCCCTGCCGTCGGTCAAAGAGGCCGCTTCGACGAGTTCTGGGCGAGTCAGTTTGGCCGCGTCGAAGGCTTCGTTGACCATTCCCGCGAGCAGCCATTCTTCTGGGCGCACCCCTTGTGAGGCTCCGGCTGGCGGCGAGGGACATACCTCGGCGACAGACGCCCACGGGCGCCGCCCGGGGGCAGCCCACGAGACGACGAACCCCTGACTGTGGCCTTGCCCGCGTGCCCCGCGAGGATCGTGAAAACGCGTGAGAGAGGCAAACGGCGAGCCTTGCAAGGTTGCGGCGAGCTTCTTCTCCAAGCCCAGCATGCTCTCGGGCGGCTGCCCGTTGAGTGTGACGAACGGCAACCGGTACATGCGCACCCCGTTGGACAGCCGGCCCTGGCGGTACAAGCCCCACTGGGCCTCGGGAATGATTCCGGCGGTTTCTCTGATTGACGACCAGCGGCGATGCCACGCGGCGTCTTGAGCCATCTGCTGGAGGAAGGACCTGAGAGTGTCTTCGCTTGCCTGTCGTTGATGGATCGAAGCCGCCATGTCCGCTAGAGCCTGGGTGTGAAGGTCGATCTGGGCGGAGAAAGATCCCACTAAAAGCCGATCGATCGGTGCGGCGGCAACGACGTCGCAGTCGGCGAATCGCTCGAGCTGCGGGCCGTAGAAGGCTGCGAGTTCGCCCATGTTCGACCCTCCGGTTGCGCGGGCGACGGGAACAGCCCACAACGCCGCGTCCGAATCGCTGCCGTGAAGCGGTTCGGGGCGAGCGGGAATCATCCGTTTGGTCACGTCTACCCGTCCCGACATCCACGCCGCTACGCAGCGCGCCAGCATGAGCGAAACGAACAGAGCCGCCGTCTCGTCGTCAATGTCGCAGCGAGTCAGATCGGGGGTGTATCCGACCGGGCACGTGAGAATGTGCACTTTCGACGCGCTGGCCGTTCCGGGCAGCGGACTGCCGCCAGAATCGACGGCCCAGGCATGGACGACAAAGGCCTGCCACCCGGGAGGGGCAAACGTCGCCAGCTTCGGTTCGAGCGCGATGATTGCCGCACTGTCGGTCCCCGGGGCGAGGTCGAACGTATCGATCGTCAGCTGGTCCTCGAGACGATGCCGGACAAGGCGTGGAGATGGCACTCTCCCGGCGACGGCGGCGAACGCTGCCCGCCACCGCTGCCGTGCAGCCAACAGTTCACGCCACGGAGCCAGAGTCCTTGCTGCGACGACGCGGCGAGCCGCAGCAGCCCCGGCGGCCAGACCAAGCCCGACAGGGATCGTCCACGGCCACTGCCTGTCAACCCACAGGTCGGCCTTGCCGACACACCAGGCCGCGGCCAGACCGGCGGCCGAACCGGTTGCGATCCCGACGGCTGCGGATGACCGCGACAGATCGCGCAGACGAACCCCAGGTCGGGGATCCTCATGTCCTACGCGGCGTGAAGCGCTGACGGCGCCCATGACGATCGCGACGACGGAAAGCGGGCTCGTCCACCACCACGAATCGCCCGTCAATTCGAAGCCGCCGTAGACGATTCGGCCCCCGTCGTTGAGACCCGCGCTGGCAAGGGCCAGACCGGCGGCAGCCCACCACGAGACGTAACGTAAATCGACCCATGCCGGGCGGGGAAGGCCGATGCGCGCCGTCGCCTCCCGCATCCACGTATAGGCCGCATGCCGACGGGCCTGACTCGGGTTCGCCGGACTCGGCGCGCCGTCGGGGCCTCTCGCCCCGGTGAGGATCACCGGGCGCAAGCTTGCCCCGACGCCGACGACGCCTGCCCAGACGAAAACGACAAACGGCAAATGGAACGCGCAGGCGGCCGCCGTTGCCGTCACGGAGGCGACAGCGACAAGCACCGGCACGTTGACGCGGGTATCCGAGCGACGGCGAGGCATCGACCCCCCTTTATCGATACAGCAGATGCGCCAAGACGTCCGTGATAGACGCCTGAGCTTGGCGGCGTGGAAGGATCCGCGCCAGACGTTCGGCAGAGATGACGCGCATGCCGGTTCCATAGACGAACAGGCGAAGCGAGCGATCCTCGCGGGACGGCCAGACGGCGACAATCGGGCGAGCCACACGGACCGGCAAACCCGCCGCAGCGAGGTAGTCCGTGATCTTGTCCCAGGCCATGTGCATATTGCGGGAGGCAAGACGATCCTGGCTTCCAAGTCCGCGGCGAGTTTTGCCTCCGAGGGCCCAATACAACCCGGGCCGCCACATTTTGGAGTCAATGAGATAAACGGTCGAACCAGAAACGACGATATGGTCGATGTTCACCTCAAAGCCCACGCCGGGAACACGCACGTCGTGGAGAACGTCCGGCCCAGCGGCGGCAACCTGAGCCAGAAGCTCGCCTGTCTTGACCTCCCCCGCAGCCCCGGCGGCGGCGACCCCGGCATTGCGGGCCCAAGACGCGCCTGTCACACTGCCTCCAGGCCGACCAAGGATACGACCACTCACCATGGCCCAATCACCACTGCAACAACCCCGGCAACGATGACAACCCACGGGGCCCACGCATACTTGCCGCCGTTCGTGAACAACTTGACGATCGTTGCGACGTCGTCCTTGTCAGCCCGTGGTTTCATTGCTGACCTGCCCACGGATTATCGGGCTGCACAGCAGGGGCAGAGGCTCCGCCCCACGGAGTTTCCGGCTGACGCATCGGCGTCGGCGAGATTCCTGCCGGAGGCGTCGCCTCCACAGGGGCAGGCGGAGCGGGAGGGATCTCGCCCCACGGCGACGGCGCAGCGGCCGGAGCCGGTACGGGTTGGTCCTCGTAAGGCTGCGGCTGACGACGCTCAGCCGGGGCGGCCCACATGTCTGACACAGCGGGCGGACCAGCCGACCACGCCGACGACGGCACAGGCGATGTCACCGCATCGACAGGCTTGCTTGTGCGCGGAGACCGACGCCGCCTTTTCACCACCTGGGACGGGGACGATTCTTGCCACAGGCGCGCCACCGCATGCTCAGCGAAAACCCCCAAACACACGGCACACGCAAGCGCCAGAAACAAAAACAAAGCCGCAGCAACGGGAAGAGAATCGAAGAAGGCCAGGCCTCCGGCAAGCGAGGCCCACCCGCCGACGACGATAAGAAGATAAAACACGGATATTTCCTTTCACGCAGACGATGCTGTCGTCCGTGAAAGTGTGCGGAACCCTCCTACCCGCGCCCTCGCCCCTTCTTCCGCGCCCATACCACCGCCGGCGTTTCCCGCGCTGGCATCAGCTTGCCCGGCAGCCCCGCCGTGACATGCGGGGCAACCTCGACCGGAGGAGAGACGACCCCCTGACTGGCCGGACCCAAAACCCACAGCGGATAAGGATTCGCACGCGACCACGGCGGCGTCACATACGAAGACGACAAGCCCCGCTCCAGCCACGGACCGAAACCCACCCCATCAACAACCGACGCGCCGCCCAACAGGTCCACCTGCTCCCACCGACGCCCCGCCAAGTCATAACGCTCGACCGTCAAAGAAGAAAACATCCGCGTCGGCCCCTCAGGAGCGAACCACACAGGCCACGAAGCCGCATAGATCCGCCCCACAGCCCGCGCAAACCACGACGACGAATACCCCTTCTCGACCGCCTGGACGATCATCCGCTTCATAAACGACAGCGACCGAGGATTCGCCCCCACCGGCACAGCATCGACAAACACCACCCCCAAACCCTCCGGGCCTGTATGGAGAGCGTCAATCCACCGGGCGACCTTCCCGCCCATCGTGTAAGCCGACGACGCCGTCATCTCCACGGCAAAACGAGCCCCGTCACGGCAAACGATCAACCCGTCAGCCGACCGGTTCGCCTTGGCGTGAAAATCACCGACGAGATCCTTCACCAAACATTGAGCCTCACCGGCAACGACAACGTCGTGAAACGACGCCACACGCAGCAACAACTCACTCGCAAGAATGTTGTGCCGCGAATACTGCCCGCCCGTGGACAACCCGCGCCCCGCCAAGCACGCCCACCGCACAGCCGGAGGCAAACCGGACAAAAGACGCCGATGCCACCGGCGTCCCTTCGACGGGCGAACACCCACACGACGCCACTCCTCGTCAAGGGCCGCCGCCGACGCAAACGAACCCAGATCGACGATCCCGGCGCAGTGCATCGCCCACACGCGATCGAAAAGCCTCACGTCACACGCATATCCCGTGAAAGCGGCAAGCTGCTCGACAGTGACAGTCCGATAAGACAACACGGCCCCCATGACCGCCCCTATAACCTCAATGCCAGACGGATCAAGAACACGCTCCCACGCTTCATCAGCAGACACGACGCCGCGTTTGAAACGATTCTTCCCACCCGAAGCGACAATACGGCGAGTCTGCTCTCCAGAAGACCAGAAAAGCATCTCCCCGCCAGACCACCAGCCGAGCGCATAGGGGTCCGTCCGCCGAGACGGATGAGCCCACGACGGCACACCGTCAACAAGCGGCATGTCGACCGCCGGAAACGACGGATTGAACGAATCGACAGGCTGTCCAGGCCGCCCCAGGCTATTCATACTCGACACGCCCCCGCGCCCAAATGCGCGCGAACCCACTGATCAGGACTTTCCCGCCACCACACCGTAGGAGTCGTAAACGCCGGACGCGCCGCAAAGTCAACCGACGTGCGCACAGCCACATGATGCGGCTCAAGCGTGGCAATGTCAGCAGCATCCCACACCGACCCGTCAATCCCCATCTGGGCCGCGACCTCCACCGCAATCGACGCCTCATCCGCCTTGAACGAGACAAACGCCGGAAACGTCAACAAACTCGTCCGCAACTCAGGAGAAACCTGCCCCGGATACTGCGTCGCATACACCGGCCGCCTGCCATACGACCTGCCCTGGTCACGATTCCACCGCAGCGTCTCAGGCGTCGCCCGAGCCAACAACAACAGCTCATCGACGATGACAGTCGAAAACCACCCACGCTCAGACCACCCCGAACACATCCGCTCCGTCGCATTCTTCAACCGATTCGACAACAACGCCGACAACAACTCCGCCTGACCCTCGCTCATCGCATGCCCGCCAGACGGACCCGTGAGAAAAACGACATTCAACGCGTAATACAACACCGTCTCGAACGACATCGTCGACGCATCGACACGGAACAGGTGATCGAACCCCACCAACTGCGCCAATTTATTGCGCGGAGCCTTCGTCTGCTGATCACGCTGAGCAGGAGTGTGCCTGCCATACAACGTCTCCAAACGCGAAGCCACCGCCCGATGCTCCTCACACGCCCCCGGAGCCAGAAGCTTGTCACGCAAAGCCGACGCCAACGCGACCCCCGCCTCATCGCCATGCCCGCCAAGAAGCACATGCCCATAAAAAACAAACGACCCGCCAGAGGCAAACGCCGGCAACAAAGCCTTCGCCCGCGCCGCACGCAAAACCTCCTCATCAACATAATGACCAGCCCACAAGACCGTGATAAGCGCCTCCTTCGACGCCGCCCCAACAGCACCGGCATCAAAAGCCCGCTCAACCGCATCGGTCACAGCCTCCGCCTGCTCAAAAGCAGACGAACCCTCACGCACAAGCCCGACCCGCACCGGACACTCGGGATCAGCCAAATCAACCACATACAAAGGGTTCGGACGGCCAACCTTCGAGGCGACAACCTCCCACACATCCCGGTACGCCTCCACCCCCTCCCTTTTAGGATCAAAGACAATCACCGCATTATGCGCACCCGGAGCCCCCCGCCGACCAGACGGCGCAGCCTGCTCGAGAAACAAATAGCCCGCAACCGACTGCAACAGCACCGACTTCCCACTGCCCGGAGACCCCACGACAGCCAAACCCCGGGCAACGTCAGAATCAGGAAGATAGACACACCCATCCTTGTCACGCCCCACAAGCGGGCCGACCACGCCACGCAACTCACCCGGAACCTCCCGTCCCGCGCCAGCCGACGACTGAGGCGCAACAATCCCAGCAATCTGTCCAGGAGCCAACATCAACGCATAAGCATCGACAGGCCACGCCGGAACAACCTCCACCCCCTCAGCCCCATCCTCCCTGAAACGAGACATAAAACGACGAACATCGACACGAACACGCCTCGCCCTCCTCGGCGACGGAAGACAACGACGCCATCCCACCCACCGCGAACGAACAACCCCCACAGCACGCAAAACACCAACAACAAAACACACCCAAGCAGCCCACCACACCCACCGAACAACACCGTCGTCAGCAACGACCCCGCAACGCGCCGCCCCAGCCAACCCAGCCCCCGCAAGCACCCCTCCGACACCCGCCCAACGCGACGACACCCTCTCAATCACGCAATCAACGTCAAACCCCGGAATCGCCGCCGTCAACGCACGAACAACCGCCTCAGCCCGACGACGTGTACCAGCCCCCGCATAAATCGACACAAGCACCGGCGTCGACGTCGACGTCGACGGATGCGTGACCAAACCCGCCCGCACAACCGACAGCCACCTCCGCCACCGCGCCTGCTCAAAACGCGCCGGACGAGAAACAGCCACCTCCAACCACGACCCCGGCGCCAACACCGCCGCCACCGTATCCATCAAACCCACAGGGTCTAGCCCATTCTGCGACTGCGCAAAACCCAACGACTGCCGCCGCCGCGCCCGCACAACAACGACATAATCCCCCTCACCACGCCACGAAAAACCGTCAGACATCCGCACAGCCCGAGCCCCGACAGCCCGAGCCAACTGAACAACCCCCGCAACCGACTCACCCTCACCAGCCACATCAACCCCCTGAAACAAACCACGAGACGTCCGCGCCGCAACCAAACGAACATCCCCAGCCCCAGCCAACGCCGCCAAAGCCGCCGCACTCGCCTGCTGAAACGACTGCGCCGTCCCAACAACCGAGCGAACACGAACAAACCGAAAAACACTCATACACCAAAAGTGTGCGGCCCCCACCCCACAGAAAAACCCCACCACGCTCCCCGATTTCCGCGAAGAACCCACACCCCGACACCACCACAACTCCACCGAAAAACCCCGAAAAACCCCGTCCCAACACACTCTCGACCAGAAACCTCGTTTCACACCCTTTTTGAAACTGCGCCCTCGCCTCCGGTGTTGCCTCTGTGGGCGGACGTCTTGGCATCTGTGTCCTCGCGTAGTTTTCCTCCATGTGTTCGGAAAACATGGGGCTCGTCCACGCTGCGACGGTCCGCCCGGGTGGTGAGGCGAGGCGAGAACGCAGTGCGTGCGGAAAACTCGGTTTCAGCCATCGCCCAGAAATGGGTTTCTGTGCGATGGCTTTGCCAGCCTCCACACGATGTGCGTGGAGTCTGGCTTTCCTCGTTGGTTGGGTGAGACTTTGGGCGGGGGTCATGGTGTGTGGGTAAGGGGAGGCGGTTGGGTTGTGGGTTGGTTGGAATGAGGATCGGGGTGGTGGAGGTTCGTGTGATGTTGGGGGCTGGGTGGTTGGAGTTGGAGAGGTGGTGGTTTGGGTTGGTGGCAGGTTGGTTGTGGTGAGGGAGTCTGTTGGTTGAGGTGGGGGAGGTGTTCGAGGGGGTGGTGGAGGTGGTGTGTTTCGGGTGTGGGATGTCGGTTGGGCTGGAGGGTTTGATGGAGTGGGAGGAGTTTGGGGGTGTGGAGGGTTTGGGTGTGGGGGTGTTTATGGGGTGGGGTGTTGTTGTTGGTGTTGGGATGGGGCGAGAGGGTGGGTCGACTAGCGTGGGTGTGTGGCATCCGGGCCGCCTATGGG
>ERZ773070.457-NODE-457-length-30271-cov-8.415409_pt1 | contig 30271 bp, 24 predicted proteins | sample MGYA00580618_ERZ773070 | MGnify/ENA primary metagenome ERZ773070 (study PRJEB29015, sample SAMEA2738023) | human oral metagenome | biome: human oral; feature: human-associated habitat; material: dental | place: China | collected 2019 ... | reverse complement strand
ACCAGCCGTAATGCTGCACGCCCATGCCGATGTGCGGCTCGGATTTGGTGCTCATGCGCACTTTGCCTGCCGGTTGGACGCGGAAAAGGCCGGGCAGCTCGTTTTCGTCCAGCATTTGCGCCCAAGTGCTGTTGGCAAGAATCATCATCTCGCTGACCAGTGTATCGATGGGCGAACCACGTTCGCGGCGGACGACGGATACGTTGCCTTCTTCATCAAATTCGATGCTGTAATCGTATTGCGGCGCACGGTCGGGCTCGTATTTGCCGCGCGCTTTTTGCAGGGCGATGGCAAATTGATAGAACCAAATCAGGTCTTGATGGTGGGCGAACATCATTTCGCCTGCTTCATCCAAGCCGGTTTCGGCGTTGAAATGCGGCTCGATGGTTTGAATGCGCAGGTTTTCAGCGATGTTGACCGCTTCGATTTTGCAGGTCGGCGCGCCGACGTTGAACTCGCTGTCCACATCGAAATAAATGCTGATGGAAGGGCGGTATGCACCTGCATCAAGGCTGAACGCGGCGATCCAGTTTTCGGGCAACATGGTGATTTTGCCGCCGGGAAAATAAACCGTGCTTAAGCGTTCCATGATGTTTTTTTCCATTTTGTCGCCTTGTTTAATGGCAAGCGACGGCGCGGCGATGTGGATACCGACGCGTTTCATACCATTGCCCAAGTCGGTCAGGCTCAAGGCATCGTCCACTTCGGTGGTCGATTCGTCGTCAATGGAAAAGGCGGTAACGTCGGCCTTGGGCAAGTCGGGCATTTCAGGAAGCGGAAGGTCGGGGAAGCCTGTTCCTTTGGGGAAGTATTTGATTTCAAACCCGTCTTGCAGATATTGGGGAATGGACGTAATGCCGCCCGTTTTTTTCGCCAATTCGTAGGCGGAGGTTTTCAGCGCGTCGGCGGCTTTGGTAAAGGCTTTGTAGGTCAGCGACTGCTTGTCGGGCGCGTGCAGGATGGTTTTCAAATCCGCCGCGATTTCAGACGGCATCTCGCCGCGTTTCAAGGCTTCCGCCCAAGCGTCGATTTGCGCGTCTTGCTGTTTTTTGCGTTCGATGGCGGCAAGTGCTTGTTTCAAAGTTTCTTCGGGCGCGGCTTTGAACACGCCTTTGGTTTTTTTGTAGAAATACATCGGCGCGGCGTAAAGCGCAATCAAAGTCGCCGCCAGCTCGGTTTTGGTCGGCGTATGGCCGTAATATTCTTCGGCAATCGCCTCGGCGGAAAATTCTTCTTCGCCGCATACTTCCCACAATAAATCGGTGTCGATGTCCGCCGCCTGCGCCTGCGCGTTCTCTAAAAACGCCGCCATATCGCCGTCGAACTCGGCAAAGACATTATTCGCCTTCACTTTGGTGCGCTTGCCGTGTTGGGTATCGACTTGGTAGGTGGCGTCGTTTTTTTGGACAATAGAGGCAACTTTGAATTGGCCGGACTCTTCGTAAAAGATATTCATTTTTTTAGGATTTTATGATTTGTAGGAAACGCGTGATTTTAGCAGATTTGCACAAGAAAGGCCGTCTGAAAAACATACTTTCAGACGGCCTGTTCAAACGGTGGATGATTAATACTGATATGCCGCCAGTTTGCGTTTGATTTCAGGCAGGGCGGCGCGTGCGGCCTGTTCGCCCAGTTGGATGGCGCGTTGTTTTTGGTCGAAGCCACCAACCGAACCCAGCTCCAAAACCTGCGGTTTGATGACCACATTGGCTTGTCCCAATTCTTGGCGCAATGCAGTTTGACTCATTACGTTGAAGGTTTGGTCAAGATAGGAGAACATGCCTTGGCTGACGTTTTTGGCCGGACGGGCGGAAATATCGACGGCAATGATGAAGTTTGCGCCCAGTTTTTTCGCCGCGCTGACCGGTACGGGTTGCGACAGGCCGCCATCTACATATTTGCGGTTGCCGATGACGACAGGTTGGAACACGTTCGGAATCGAAGCGGAAGCGCGGACGGCCTGTCCGGCATTGCCGACGTTGAACACCACCGGTTTGCCGCTTTCAAAATCGGTCGCAACGGCGGCAAATTTGATGGGGAACTGCTGCATCGGGCGGTTGCCGACTTTGCGGTTGATGTAGTTTTGCAGTTTTTCGCCTTTGATGAAGCCGCTGGTGGACAAGGTCAAATCCACCAAATCGGTTTTACCCAAAATTTCCGCTTCCAATTCGAGGCGGTCGGGCGACATTCCCGAAGCGTACATACTGCCGACAATCGAGCCGGCGGATGTACCGGTAACGATTTTGATCGGAATATTGTTTTCTTTCAAAACCTTAATAATTCCGATATGGGCAAAGCCTTTGGACGCGCCGCCGCCCAAAGCCAGCGCAACCGTGGCTTTCGGTTTGGGTGCAGGATGCGAAACCGTATTTTGACCCTGCGTAGAAGGTTTGGATTGCGGCGCGTTGCCACTCGGACAGGCAGCCAATACCAAGACGGATGAAGTGGCTAAAAACGTTTTGAATGTGGAAAAAAGTTTATTCATGTTCAGACAGCCTTTAATATGTCGAAAGGGTTATTTTACTCTCAAATTAAGTCGAAAGGCCGTCTGAAATCAGGTTTCAGACGGCCTTTTAAATCAAGCTTAAGCCAATTCGAGCTGTTTTTCCAAGCTTTCGACCAGCTGGTCGTCCAAATTCAAAGCTTGGGACAAACGGCTCAGGAACACGATTTCCTTGCGCGACAAGTCCGCGCAGACCAATCTGGCCGCCAGATAAGTTTCGGCTGCCAAAGCCTCGTCGCTGCCGACCGCAGCCGCAATTTGCTCGATAGAGGCCGGTTGCGCATATTCAGCCTGCAGCCATGCCGCCATTTCCGCATCGTTGCCGCTTTCACGCTCAATGGCCGCGCGTTCCGCATCGTCAATCAGGCCGTCTGAAGCCGCCGCCGCAATCATCGTTTGCAAAATCACACGGCTGTGGTTTTCACCAATCAGACCGGCAGGTTGGAACGCACTTTGCGGCAATTCGTCCTGCTGGCGGTTTTGTTTCCAGTTTTGATAGCCTTTATAAGCCAGAAAACCCAAAGCAGCGACCGATCCGGCCTTGACCAGCTTCTTCGTGTTTTTCTTTTTCAACAGCATCGATGCCAAAGCACCCGTCAGCGCGCCGCCGCCGAAAGAATTGAGCGGGCTGTCCGCCACCGCTTTGCCGCCTTTTTGAGCCGCACCCAAAACCTGATTGAGCAACTGACTGAAATCCATAAAAAATCTCCTGAAAACAAATACATTGCAAATATAGGGCAGAAACACCAAAAAACCAAGCCAAAGAAAGTTAAAAGGTGCAAACAAGTTTTCAGACGGCCATAGCCGACTTTCGGTACAATCACACCATTCCAAACAATAAACCCCATCATGACCGATACCGCCCAAATCATTACCAGCTATGGCCGCCGTTATATCGTCCGCACCCCCGACGGCCAAACATATGACGCCACCACCCGCAAAAAACGCGTTGATTTCGCCTGCGGCGACCAAGTCCGCATCAGCCCCATCAACGGCGAACAAGTCGTGATTGAAGACTACCTCCCGCGCGAAAGCCTGCTCTACCGCCAAGACGCGTGGAAAACCAAACTGATTGCCGCCAACGTTACCCAACTGCTCATCGTAACCGCCGCCAGCCCCTCACCCAGCGAAGCCCTGTTGCAACGCGCCCTCCTCGCGGCAGAAGCGGCCGGCATCGACGCCGTCATTGTCCTCAATAAAGCCGACCTCCCCGAAACCGCCCAATGGCGCGAGAAACTCAAATTCTACGAAACCCTCGGCTACCCCGTGGTCGAAACCAACGCATTGGAAAACGCCGATATCCTGCGTCCCATTTTAGAAGGGCAAACCAACATCCTGCTCGGACAAAGCGGCATGGGCAAGTCCACCCTGACCAACGCCCTACTCGGCAACCAAGCCGCCCGAACCGGCGACATTTCCACCGCGCTCGATTCCGGCAAACACACCACCACCCACGCCCAACTGTACGATTTAAACGCAGAAACCCGACTTATCGACTCCCCCGGCCTGCAAGAATTCGGCCTGCACCATCTCCAAGCCGCCGATCTACTGCAATACTTCCCCGACCTGCGCCACCTTATCGGCCAGTGCCGTTTCCACAACTGCACCCACCGCGCCGAACCCGGCTGCGCCGTCAAAGCCGCTGCCGAATCAGGCGAGGCCAAACCCGAGCGCATCGAATTTCTGCAACGCGTTACCGATGAATTATTGAGATAAAGTTTTAACGGAAATAAGTGTTTGGATAAATAAAAAGGCCGTCTGAAATTTTCAGACGGCCTTTCCGGAACAGGCGATTAGGCGGCTTTGCCGCGTTTGCCGAACCAGACGAAACCGATTGCGCCCAAGACAATCATCGGGACGCTCAGCCACTGCCCCATAGACAGGCCGAGCGTCAGCAGGCCCAGATAGTCGTCCGGCTGGCGGGCGAATTCGGCGAGGAAGCGGAAAAAGCCGTATCCGGCCAGAAACAGCGAGGCGACCTGCCCGTCGGGGCGCGTTTTTTTCGAAAAAATCCACAATACGATAAACAGGCAGATGCCTTCGAGTGCGAACTGGTAAAGCTGCGACGGATGGCGCGGCAGCATGGCGTATTGTTGCAGCCATTCTGCCCACAGCGGATTGTGCGCGGCGGCTTCCATATCTTCGTAATGCGCTTGCGGGAAACCCATCGCCCAAAAAGCGTTGATGTCGGTAACGCGGCCCCAGAGTTCGCCATTGATGAAGTTGCCCATGCGCCCGGCCGCCAGGCCCAGCGGCACGCAAGGGGCCACCAAGTCGGTCACTTGCAGCCACGGGCGCTGCTTTTTCCAAGCCCACAGCATCATGGCAAGAATCACGCCCAGCATGCCGCCGTGAAAGCTCATGCCGCCTTGCCAGATGGCAAAGATTTCCAGCGGGTGGCTGGCATACCAGACCGGCTTGTAAAACAGCACGTAGCCCAGCCGCCCGCCGAGGATGACGCCCAGCACGCCCCAAAACAGCAGGTCTTCCACATCGCGCATCGTCCACGGCGCGGGCTGGGTGACGCTGGCGAAAGGCTGGTGCTTCAGCCGCAGCCTGGCTAGCCCATAAAAAAGGGCGAAAGCGGCCAGGTAAGTCAGGCCGTACCAGTGCACGGAAAGCGGCCCCAGATGCAGGGCCACGGGATCAATCTGGGGATGCTGGAGCATGAGAAGCGCGAAATGGGCGGCAAGGAAAGCGGGGCGAAAGGCAAAAGAAAAGCCAGCGCCCGCCCTGCAGGCACTGGCTCCGCAAAACGGCGCTTACTTGAGGCGCGCGAGCGTCTTGGCAACGCGCTCGCCGTAGGTGCGGGCGGTGTCCAGATCGCCTTGCAGCATCTCTTGCGCGCTGACGTCAGCCGGCGTGGCGGCCAGTGCGCCCACGGAGCCGCCCAGGGCGTTCAGATCGGCGCGGGAAGCGTCTTTCTTGTTGGAAGGCAGCAGCCCCAGGCTCACCCACAGGCCGCCGTGCTGCGAGGCCAGCGTTTGCAGGTATTGCACCGTCACCTGCTTGTCGCCGTTGAGGCTGGCGCTGTTGGTGAAGCCGCCAAACACCTTGTCTTGCCAGGCGCGGGTGAACCAGGCTTTGCTCGAAGCGTCGGCAAACTTCTTGAACTGCCAGCTGGGGCCGCCCATGTAGGTAGGCGTGCCGAAAATGATGGCGCCAGCGGCATTGAGCCGCTCCCACGCGCCTTCGGGCAGGTTGCCCTCGGCATCAATGGCCACCAGCTCGGCGCCCGCACCATCGGCCACGGCCTGCGCCATGCGCTGCGTGTGACCATAGCCGGAGTGATAGACAACGATGATTTTGGACATGCAAAGCCTCCTTTGGCTTGGGGTTGAAAGCCTTGCAGCATACCTTGCTGCGGCAAAACACTGCGCCCGGGCGGGTTGAGCGGGAAAGCCGCCGCAATTCAACGCCAGCCTGCCATTACGGCCTGCCAGAAATGCACAGAAACACGCTGGCGCAGGCGCGAACAAAGCGGCCCGCGCCAGGAAAAATCAAGGGAAAACCCTTCAGGGAAAATACCGGCATTATTGGAAAACCGCCGCAAGGGTAATCCCGGTCGCAGCGCGCTCCAATTTCATATAGCATCTCTTTCACGTGCTGGCCAGCTGGCCAGCATGTTTTCATGCCGATTTCAAGCGAAGGATTGAATGATGAAAAAGAAACTGTTGGCCCTGGCGGCTTTTTCCATGCTGGCGGGCGCGGCCCTGGCGCAGAATGCTGACACGCTGGAAAAAATCAAATCCAGCGGCACGGTAAATCTGGGCGTGCGCGATTCTTCCGGGCTGGGCTACACGCTGGGCAACGGCAAATACGTGGGCTTTCACACCGAAATGGCCGAACGCATCGTGGATGATCTGGCAAAACAGGTGGGCAAGCCGCTGAAAATCAATTACCAGGTCATCACTTCGCAAAACCGCATTCCGCTGATGCAAAACGGCACGATTGATTTTGAATGCGGCTCCACCACGAATAGCAAGGCGCGGCAAAAAGACGTGGATTTTGCCGTGACGACCTACGTGGAAGAAGTGCGCATTGCCGTCAAGGCCGATTCCGGCATCCAGAGCGTGGCCGACCTCAATGGCAAGACCGTGGCCGTGACCACGGGCACCACCAGCGTGCAGCATTTGCGCCGCCATGAACGCGGCTCCAAGCTTGAATTCAAGGAAATCATGGGCAAGGACCACGCAGACAGTTTTCTGCTGCTGGAATCAGGCCGCGCCGATGCCTTCGTGATGGATGGCTCCATTTTGGCCAAGAATATCGCCACGTCCAAAAATCCGCAGGATTTCAAAATTGTCGGCGAAGTGCTGTCGGTAGAACCCATCGCCTGCATGCTGCGCAAGGGCGACGACAAATTCCGCACAGCCATCGACGCCTCCATCAAGCGGCAAATTAACGACGGCTCGCTGCAAAAACTCTACGACAAATGGTTCATGCAGCCCATTCCGCCCACGAATGTTTCGCTGAACATGCCTGTTTCAGAAAGCACCAAACAAGCCTGGGCGCATCCCAATAGCAAGCCCATGGAAGATTACGCGAAGAAATAATCCCCCCGCGCATTTTGGCGAGCGCCCGCCGCCCTCCATGGCGGCGGGCTTTTTCATGCGCGAAACCGGAAAGCAAGACAAAAGGTATCAGGGCCATGAATATGGAATGGTCGGTTTTCTGCCAGGACACGCTCACCAATGAGGCCGTGCCGGGCTGCTTTGGCAAAAATGGCGATGTCACGTATCTGGACTGGATGTTCAGCGCCTGGGGCTGGACGGTGTCCATCTCGCTGACGGCGCTGCTGCTGGCGCTGCTGGCGGGCGCAGCCGTCGGCATGGCGCGCACGCTGCCGCACAGCCCCTGGCTGGCGCGGCTGGCGCATGCGTGGGTGGAGGTTTTCCGCAATATTCCGCTGCTCGTGCAGATTTTCATCTGGTATTACGTATTTCCCGCGCTGTTTCCGGCGCTCAAGGGCGCGCCTTCATTCGCGCTGGCGGTATTGGCGCTGGGGCTGTTTACTTCGGCGCGCATTGCGGAGCAGGTGCGGGCGGGCCTTCAGGCGCTGCCGCGCGGGCAGCGCCTGGCGGGCATGGCGCTGGGGCTGACGACTGCCCAGTATTACCGCCTGGTTCTTCTGCCGCAGGCTGGCCGCATCATCATTCCGCCGCTGGCCAATGAATCAATGAACATTTTCAAGAATTCAGCAGTGGCTTTCGCGGTTTCCGTGCCGGAGCTGACGCAGTTCGCCATGCAGGCGGGCGAAGAAACCGCCCGGCCCGTGGAGGTTTATCTGGCGGTGACGGCGCTTTACGTCATTTCGGCGCTGGCGGTGAATGCGGTCATGGTTTTCATCGAGAAAAAGACGCGCGTGCCGGGGCTGATTGCCGCAGGCGCGGGCCGCTGAAAGGGAAAAAGCCATGATGAATCTGGATTTTTCCTTCGTGGACATGGCCTTGCTGCACGGCTTCGTGTGGAAGGGCCTGCGCTTTAGCGTGATGCTGACGCTGGTGGCTACGCTGGGCGGCCTGGCGCTGGGCACGCTGCTGGCGCTGATGCGCCTTTCGGGCCAGAAATGGCTGCAATGGCCCGCCGCCATCTATATCAGCGGCATGCGCAGCATTCCGCTGGTGATGGTGATTCTGTGGTTTTACCTGCTGGCGCCCTTCATTATTGGCAGGCCGATTGGCGCGGAATATTCGGCGGCGCTGACTTTCGTGGCGTTCGAGGCGGCCTATTTCAGTGAAATCATGCGCGCGGGCATTCAGTCCATTCCGCGCGGGCAGGTTTTCGCGGCCGAAGCGCTGGGCATGACTTATTTGCAGAACATGCGGCTGGTGATATTGCCGCAGGCCCTGCGCAACATGCTGCCGGTGCTGCTCACGCAGACCATTATTCTTTTTCAGGATACTTCGCTGGTTTACGCCATCGGAGCCTATGACCTGCTCAAGGGGCTGGATGTGGCGGGCAAAACCTATGGCCGCACGGTGGAGGCCTACCTGCTGGCGGCGGCGGTTTATTTCGTGATTTGCTTTTGCCTGTCATGGCTGGTCAGGCGCCTGCACGCGAAAATAACCATCATTCGATGAGGAATATGCAATGAGCGAACCCATGATCAAAATTGAAAACGTCTCCAAATGGTATGGACCGGTGCAAGTGCTGCGCGACTGCTCGGTGAATATCGACAAAGGCGACGTGGCGGTGGTGTGCGGGCCGTCCGGATCAGGCAAGTCCACGCTGATCAAAACCGTCAATGGCCTGGAGCCGGTGCAAAAAGGCCGCATCACCGTGGATGGCACCGAAGTGACCAGCCCCATGACCAACCTGCCCCGGCTGCGCAGCCGTGTGGGCATGGTGTTTCAGCATTTCGAGCTGTTTCCGCATCTGGACGTGACGGAGAACCTGACCTTGGCGCAAGTGAAAGTGCTGGGCCGCAGCCAGGACGAAGCGCGCGCGCGCGGCCTGAAGATGCTGGACCGCGTGGGCCTGATGGCGCACAAGGACAAGTTCCCCGGCCAGCTCTCGGGCGGCCAGCAGCAGCGCGTGGCCATCGCGCGCGCGCTGAGCATGGACCCGGTGGTGATGCTGTTTGACGAACCAACCTCGGCGCTGGACCCCGAAATGGTGGGCGAAGTGCTGGACGTGATGGTGAAACTGGCCGCCGAGGGCATGACCATGATGGTGGTGACCCACGAAATGGGCTTTGCCCGCAAGGTGGCCAGCCGCGTCATCTTCATTGACGTGGGCGGGCGCATTCTGGAAGACTGCTCGAAGGACGAGTTCTTCGGCAACCCCGAAGGCCGCCAGCCGCGCACCAAAGAGTTTCTGGGCAAGATCCTGAACCACTGAGAGCGTGTTCTTCGCCGCCTGGCCGGAAGGCGTGGCCAAGGCGGATCGCGGGCAGATCAGGGAGCAGGCTTATTTGCTCCTTGATCCATAGCATGATGTCCTAGTGGAAACTGCGCCAAGCGGCATTTTTTGCCCTTTGAATTTGCTCCTCTTTCTGATGCAATCCAGCAGGCGGAGCAGCCTTGTGAATCCTTGCCCGGCCGCAAGACCCGGCTGCGCGCCGCGCTGCCTTTGGCGCTTTACTTTTCATCACCGTTTTTGGCGTGGGGCGCAAGGCGGGGCAGCCAGGCGGCCCATGACTCGGGCAGGCCTGCGCGCGATGAGTCAGACGCCGCCGCCATGATGCGGGTGATTTCTTCCTGCCACGCTTGCAGCGCCTGCTGAACTCCCTGGGTGAAGGCGGCCTGGTTTTGCAAGGCGATTTGCTGCGCTGTTTTGGCGTCGCTGGCGCGGAGCAGCCGCCAGAAGCTCTCCGTAGGCAGGGTGGCCAGCGTCTGCCAGCTGGCTGACTGCAACAGCCCTTCAATCTTGGCGGATGTTTCCGCCAGGCCCTCGGCGCTGGTTTGCTGCATGGATTGCAGCCAGTGATGGCCGCTTTCTTGCAGCAGCCGGGTCAGGCGCAATTGCAGCGCGGCGTTGGCCTTGTACAGGTCCAGCGAAATGGTTTTGTCGGTCATGAACTGCTCTCCTTGAAAAAACCTGTGGGGCGAGATTTCGCCATGCGCGCGCTGCAATGGTTTTGCGAAAACGCCGCAGCGGCGCAAAGCCGCGCCAGCCCGGCGGCCGCAAGCAGGGGCGGCGTTACCTAATTTTTCATCATTGCATAGGCCGCCTGCGGCGCGTCTGCTTTTTCTGGAGGTTTTTGCGCTCGTTTTTTCTGCTGATAGCCGGTTGGAGATGCGCCCGCCCTTTTAAAGGCAAGGGCGTTGAATCGCCAAAAACAGGAGCAAATCTGATGGGCTTCAAAAAGGCTTCAGCGCAATTTCCACTAGGACGTCACGCTATGAATTCAGGAGCTGATCCAGGCTTTGCATGCGGGGCATGGAGGCAGAGCGTGAAAGCAAGGCGCGGGGGAGCGATGAAGCCCGCATGGCGCTTTCGCGGCGCTGGCCACGCTGGCATGGGGCAGGCGGCCGCTGGGCGCTTTGCCGGCGGTTTCATGATTCGCATCGGGGCCGGCCATGTTTCGCGGCGTCCTGCCATTGAAGGGCCTGCCGCTTTTGAAAGGGTTCAGGGCTGGCCAGGCGCGGCGGGTTCTTCTGGTTCTTCTTTTTGCTGCGGCTCCAGCAGGGCGTTGATGGGCAGCAGGTCCTCTTCTTGCAGCGTGCCGCTGGCTTGCCGCAGCCGCAGGGCGCCGGTGAGCACGGCGTAGCGGGCGCGGGCCAGGTCGCGCCGGGTTTGGTAGAGCTGGGTCTGGGCGTTGAGCACGTCCAGGCTGATGCGCACGCCCGCTTCCAGCCCCGTCTGGCTGGCTTGCAGCGCGGTGAGGCTGCTTTTTTCTGCCGCTTGCAGCGCCGCAACTTGTGCCAGGCCCGATTGCAGGCCGTAGAAGGCGCTGCGCACGGCCTGGGTGACGTTGCGGCGCGCGCCTTCCAGCTCGGCGCGGGCCTTGTCTTGCAGGGAAAGGGTTTCGCGCACGCGCTCTTGCACGGCAAAGCCGGCGAACAGGGGCACGTTCACGGCCACGCCCACGCTGGCGGCGCGGTGGCGGTAGGGGGCGTAGGGCATGGTGGAGACGCTGGGGTTGCCGTTGGGGTATTGCTGCCAGCCGTAGGCCGCTTGCAGGTCCACGGTGGGCAGGTGGCCGGTTTTGGCTTTGCGGGTTTCCAGCTCGGCCACTTCCAGCGCCAGGCGGGCCTGGGCGATGGCGGGGCTGCGCTCTTGCGCCAGTTGCGCCCAGGCGTCGGCGCTTTCATGGCTTTCGGCGCCGGTGAGCGGGGTTTTGAGCAGGCCCTCCGGCAGCTGCACGGGTTGCGCCAGCGGGCGCGGCGCGGGCGCGGGCAGGCCGGTGACTTGCTCCAGCGCCAGGCGGGCCACGCGCCATTCGTTTTCGGCGGCGATTTCCTGCGCGTGGGCCAGGTCGAACCGGGCTTGCGCCTCGCGGCTGTCGGTGATGGTGGCGTTGCCCACTTCAAAGTTCTGGCGCGCCGATTCCAGCTGCTGGCCCACGGCGGCCTTGAAGGCGCGCGCCAGCTCCAGGCTGTCGTGCGCGGCCAGCACGTCGAAATACGCCTGCGCCAGGCGCGTGATCAGCTCCTGGGCGGCAGCCTGCCATTGCATTTCGGCCAGCGCCACTTGCCGTTCGCCTTGCGTGGCGGTGATGCGGTTGGCCGGGCGGTACAGCGGCTGGCTGGCGTTGAGGCTGAGGTTGCGCTGGGTGAGGCTGCGGGCGTTGTCGATGGCGCCCAGGTGCACATCCAGATGCGAGCGCGTAACGTTGCCGCTCAGCCCCGCCTGCGGCAGCAGCCCCGCGCGCGCCTGCCCCGCCCGGGCGCGCGCCGCTTGCAGCTGCGCCTGGGCGGCCTGCAAGGCGGCGTCGTGCTGGCGCGCGGCATCGTGCAGGGCCATGAGTGATTGGGCAGCGGCAGGCTGGGCGACGAACGAGGCGGCAGGCAGCGCCAGGGCGGCGGCCATCAGGGCGTGGCGAAAGAGGGCGGGCATGGCAAAGGCCGGTATGGAAAGCAGATGCGGGAAAGCAGATGCGGGAAAGCACGAATGCTATTCAACCCGCCCGCCCGCATGGCGCGGCGCGGCGAGGCGGCGGTTTCGCATCAGGCCGGCCTGCGCCGCCAGCCTGCCGCGTTCTTTACCTGGAGCAAAGCCACGAGCTGCTGCTTGCAAAATGGGCCTGGCGGATGGAACCTGCCCGCCGGTTTCCGCTCAGAACGCCGCTTTTTGTATTCGACTGTTTCTTTTTTCGCCATGTCTTTTGCTGCGCCGCTTTTGTCTCGCCTTCGTTTCATGCGCCATTGGCTGCCCGCTCTGCTGGCGGCGGCTTTTTCGGCGGCCGCGCCCGCGCAGGTGGCGGGGCTGAATGTGCTGGCCAGCGGCGCGCCTGGCGATGAGGTGGCCACGCCGCAGGTGCGCGCGCAGCTGCTGGCTTACGCGCCGCAGGGCGTGCCCGTGGGCGCGGAGGCGGCCGAAGCAGCGAACGCCGCCCGCCGCCCCGTGTGGCTGGGCTTGCGGCTGGAGCATCAGCCGCATTGGCATACCTACTGGAAGAACCCGGGCGATTCGGGCCTGCCCACCAAGCTGGAGTGGACGCTGCCGCCCGGCGTGCGCGCGGGCGAAATCCAGTGGCCGCTGCCGCAGCGCCTTCCGCTGGGGCCGCTGGTGAACTATGGCTACGAGGGCACGGTGCTGCTGCCCGTGCCGCTGACCATCACGCCTGAATTCGAGCCAGGCCCGGCCGCCGAGGCGATGGAAGTGCGCCTGCACGCCTCCTGGCTGGTGTGCAAGCAAGAATGCATTCCGCAAGAGGGCGATTTCGCCATTCGCCTGCCGCTGCGCGGCTCTTCGGCGCTCAATGGCGCGGCGTTCGAGCAGGCGCTGGGCCGCCTGCCGGCCGATTTGCCGTCTGGCGGGCAAACCGCCACGCTCAGCAGCGACGGCCAGCGCCTGCAAATGCGCATCAGCGGCCTGCCCGCCAGCGTGCAGGGCCAGCCTTTGCAGTGGTTTCCTGAAACGGGCGACATCGTCGCGGCGGCCGTGTCGCCCGCGCGCGAGGGCGCGGCTTTGACGCCCGCCACCTGGTCGCAAAAGTGGGAAGGCGATGTCTGGACGGCCAGCCTGCCCGTGGCCGACACCCGCCTTGAAAGCCCGGCTGCGCTGCCGCTGCTGCTGGCCGCCGCCGATGGGCAAAGCTGGCGCGCCCATGCCGAAGTGCAGGGCCAGTGGCCCGCCGTGCAGCCGCCGGGCGGCGTGTCGCCGCAAATGGCTGCTGCGCTGCAAGAAGGCGCTGCCGCGTCCGCTTCTTCGCCCGCTTCTTCGCCCGCCCCTTCGCCTGCTGGCGCAGCCGCCGTGCCGGCCCGCGTGTTTTTCTTTGCCCTGCTGGGCGCGCTGCTGGGGGGCATGGTGCTCAATCTCATGCCCTGCGTGTTTCCCGTGCTGGCCATCAAGGTGATTGGCTTTGCCCGGCATGGCGACAACTTGCGCGCCCAGCGCGCCGGCGGGCTGGCCTACACGGCGGGCGTGGTGCTTTCTTTCGTGCTGCTGGGCGGACTGATGCTGGCGCTGCGCGCGGCCGGGGCGCAGCTGGGCTGGGGCTTTCAATTGCAGTCGCCACTGGTCATCGCGCTGCTGGCGGCGCTTTTTGCCGTGCTGGGGCTGAACCTGGCGGGCGTTTTCGAGTTCGGCCAGTTTCTGCCCAGCCGCGTGGCCAGTTTGCAAGCCGAAAACCCCGTGATCGACAGCTTTCTCTCCGGCGTGCTGGCCGTGGCGGTGGCCTCGCCCTGCACGGCGCCTTTCATGGGCGCCTCACTGGGGCTGGCCATTGGCCTGCCTGCGGCGCAAGCGCTGGCCATCTTCGCCGCGCTGGGGCTGGGCATGGCGCTGCCGTATCTGGCCGCCAGCTGGCTGCCCGCGCTGGCGCGCTGCCTGCCGCGCCCCGGCGCGTGGATGGAGGTGTTCAAGAAATTCATGGCCTTTCCCATGTTCGCCACGGCCACGTGGCTGCTGTGGGTGCTGGGCCAGCAAAGCGGCATCAACGGCGCAGCCGCACTGCTGATGATTCTGGTGGCGCTGGCCATGCTGCTGTGGGCGCTGGGCCTGCAAGGGCGCGCGCGCATCGGCCTGACCGCTTTTGCGGCGGCGGCCCTGATCGGCCTGCTGGCGGGCATCGGCCCCAACGTCACCCACCTTGAGGAAAGCGCCGCAGCAACAGGCAGCGCGGCCAGTGCGGGCAGCCGCTGGCAGCCCTGGTCTGACGCCGCCGTGCAGGCCGCGCTCAGCGAAGGCCACCCCGTTTTCATCGACTACACCGCCGCCTGGTGCGTGACGTGCCAATACAACAAGAAAACCACCCTCGCCAGCCAGCAGGTGCTCGATGCCTTTGACGCCGCTGGCGTGCGCACCTTCCGCGCCGACTGGACGCGGCGCGACCCCGTCATCAGCGCCCATCTGCAAAGCCTGGGCCGCAGCGGCGTGCCCACCTACGTGCTGCAAGCCAAGGGCCGCCAGCCCCAAATATTCAGCGAAGTCATTGGCGTCGATGAAATTCTGGCCGGCCTCAAGGCGCTCGAAGCCGCGCCATGAAGCCGCTCAAAGCCCGGCCGCAGGCGCGCAGGAATGCAGGAGCGGAAAGGCAGAAGCAGAGCAGGCCGCCAAAGCCGCATATTCGCTCCCGAATCAATAGCGTGATGTCCTAGTGGAACGGGCGCAAAGCGGCATTTCAGCCTTCTGTGTTTGCTCCTGTTTTTGCTTTGGCCTGGGCGGGCGCTCCAGCCGCCGCCAGCGTTCGCGCCAGATAGCGGCCCGTGTGGCTGGCCGAGCAGGCGGCCACGGCCTCGGGCCTGCCCTGAATGACCAGGCTGCCGCCGAGCGCGCCGCCTTCGGGGCCGAGGTCAATGAGCCAGTCGGCGGTTTTGATCACATCCAGGTTGTGCTCGATGACGACGACGGTGTTGCCCGCATCGCATAGCTGCTGGAGCACTTTGAGCAGCATCTCGATATCGGCAAAGTGCAGGCCGGTGGTGGGTTCGTCCAGCACATACAGGGTTTTGCCCGTGCCCCGGCGCGAGAGTTCCAGCGCGAGCTTGACGCGCTGCGCCTCGCCGCCCGATAGCGTGGTGGCGCTTTGGCCCAGGGTGATGTAGCCCAGGCCCACTTCCAGCAGGGTTTGCAGCTTGCGGGCGATGGCGGGCTGGTCCTTGAAAAAGGCGTGCGCCTCTTCCACGGTCATGTCCAGAATCTGCGCGATGTGGCGGCCCTTCCACTGCACTTGCAGGGTTTCGCGGTTGTAGCGCTGGCCGTGGCAGATGTCGCAAGGCACATACACGTCGGGCAGAAAATGCATTTCCACTTTCACCACGCCGTCGCCCTGGCAGGCTTCGCAGCGGCCGCCGCCGCTGGCTTGCGGCACGTTGAAGGAAAAGCGCCCGGGGCCGTAGCCGCGCTCGCGGGCGGTGGCCGTTTCGGCCATCAGCTCTCGGATGGGCGTCATCAGGCCGGTGTAGGTGGCCGGGTTGCTGCGCGGGGTGCGGCCAATGGGGCTTTGGTCCACGGCAATCACTTTGTCGAAATGCTCCAGCCCCTCGATGGCCTCGTGCGGGGCGGCTTCGGTCTGCGCGTGGTTGAGCTGGTGCGCGGCCACGGCCAGCAGCGTTTCATTGACCAGGGTGCTTTTGCCCGAGCCTGAAACGCCGGTCACGCAAGTGAGCAGCCCAATGGGAATGCTGACGTTCACGCCTTTGAGGTTGTTGCCGCGCGCGCCGACGATGCGCAGCGCGCCCCGGTCGGCTTGTGCGGCTTTTGCAGTTTTCGCGGCCTGGCCGCCCGCTTTTCTGCCGCCCGCCTGCTGGCCTGCCTCTTTGCCCCCTTCTTCGCCCGCTTCTTCGCGCAGGCAGGCCGGCAGGGCGCGCCGCCGGGGCACGGCGATGCGGCGCGCGCCGCTCAAGAACTGGCCGGTCACGGACTGCGGCTGCCGCGCCACTTCTTGCGCCGTGCCTTGCGCCATCACGCGGCCGCCGTGCACACCCGCGCCCGGCCCCATGTCAATCACGCAATCGGCGGCGCGGATCATGTCTTCGTCGTGCTCGACCACCAGCACGCTGTTGCCCAGATCGCGCAAGTGCTGGAGCGTGGCGATGAGGCGGTCGTTGTCGCGCTGGTGCAGCCCAATGGAAGGCTCATCGAGCACATACATCACGCCCGTCAGGCCACTGCCGATTTGCGAAGCCAGGCGAATGCGCTGCGCTTCGCCGCCAGAAAGCGTTTCGGCGCTGCGCTCCAGGCTCAGATAGCCCAGGCCCACGTCGTTGAGAAATTTCAGGCGGCTGCCGATTTCCCGCACCACCTTGTCCGCAATGTCCGCGCGCGCGCCTTGCAGGCGCAGCGCGGCAAACCACGCCTGCGCGCCGGCCAGCGTGGCGCGGCTGATTTCGTGAATGGCGCGGGCGTCCGCCCCCTCGCCCACCGTCACGCAGCGCGCCTCGGCGCGCAAGCGCGCGCCGCCGCATTCGGGGCACGTCTGGCGGCTGCGCAAGCGGGCCAGCTCCTCGCGCACCACGGCGGAGTCGGTTTCGCGCCAGCGGCGGGCCATGTTCGGAATCACGCCTTCAAACGGGTGCTTTTTGCGCGCCGTGCGCTGCGCCTGCTCCCCGGAAGCGAAGGTGTAGCTGAAGCTGATGGCTTCTTCGCCCGAGCCGTGCAGCACCACCTGCTGCACGCGCGCAGGCAGCGCCTCAAACGGCGTGTCCACACTGAAGCCGTAATGCCGCGCCAGGCCCTCCAGCATGGCGAAGTAAAAGGCGTTGCGCCGGTCCCAGCCCTTGATGGCGCCGCCGGCCAGGCTCAGCGAAGGAAAGGCCACCACGCGCTGCGGGTCAAAAAAATCCGTGCAGCCCAGCCCGTCGCACGCCGGGCAGGCGCCCGTGGGCGAGTTGAAGGAAAACAGGCGCGGCTCCAGCTCCGCCAGCGCCCAGTTGCAGCGCGGGCAGGCAAAGCGGGTGTTGAACAGATGCTCGCGGCCGCTGTCCATCTCCAGCGCAATGGCGCGGCCACCGGCCAGGCGCAGCGCGGCCTCGAAACTCTCGGCCAGGCGCTGGCGCTGCTGGGCCAGCGCTTCGTCATCACCCGCGCCGCGCACCTTGATGCGGTCGATCACCACGTCGATGTCGTGCTTTTCGGTCTTTTTCAGCGCGGGCACGTCCGCCGCTTCCAGCACCTGGCCGCCCACGCGAAAGCGCACGTAGCCCGCCGCCTGCATCTGCGCCAGCAAATCGGCGAACTCGCCTTTTTTGCCGCGCGCCACAGGCGCCAGCACCATCAGCTTCGTGCCTTCGGGCAGGGCCAGCACGGCATCCACCATCTGGCTGACGGTTTGCGCCTGCAAGGGCGTGCCGTGCTGCGGGCAGTGCGGCACGCCCGCGCGGGCGTAGAGCAGGCGCAGGTAGTCGTGAATTTCCGTCACCGTGCCCACGGTGGAGCGCGGGTTGTGGCTGGTGGCCTTTTGCTCGATGGCAATGGCCGGCGCCAGGCCCTCGATCAAGTCCACATCCGGCTTGTCCATGCGCTGCAAGAACTGCCGCGCGTAGGCCGAAAGGCTTTCCACATAGCGCCGCTGCCCTTCGGCGTAGAGCGTGTCAAAGGCCAGGCTGGACTTGCCCGAGCCGCTCAGCCCCGTGATGACCACGAGCTGATCGCGCGGAATGTCCAGATCAATGTTTTTCAGGTTGTGCGTGCGCGCGCCGCGCACGTGCATGGCCCGCTGGCGCAAGGCGGCAGCCAGCGGCAGGCCGTCACCGGCGGGGGCAAAAGCAGGAGATTTCGGAGTCATCGGCGGCAAAAAAGCAACCGGCCATTATCCGGGGCGCGGGCCGCCGCACCCTTGGCGCAGCAGCAGGCGGCAAGCCGTGGCAAGCGGGCGCTTTCACATCAGAAATAGGAGCAGATTCAAGGGGCTTGAAAGCCGTGAAGTCCTAGTGGAACCTGCGCAGCCCGCTATTAAAGAAGGAGCAAATAAATGCGCTGGCCGCTCATGGCACGAGCGCTGCCAGCTGCTCGGCCTCGCGGGCCGCTTGCAGGGCGTGCAGCACTTCGTCCAGGTCGCCTTCCATCACGGCGGCGAGTTTGTAGAGCGTGAGGTTGATGCGGTGGTCGCTCACGCGGCCTTGCGGAAAGTTGTAGGTGCGGATGCGGTCGCTGCGGTCGCCGCTGCCAATCAGGCCCTTGCGCGTGGCCGCTTCTTTGGCGGCGCGCTCGCTGCGCTCTTTTTCCTGCAGGCGCGCTTGCAGCACTTGCAGCGCGCGCGCCTTGTTGCTGTGCTGGCTGCGGCTGTCCTGGCATTCGGCCACCAGGCCCGTGGGCAGGTGCACCACGCGCACGGCGGAATCGGTTTTGTTGATGTGCTGGCCGCCCGCGCCGCTGGCGCGGAAGGTGTCGATGCGCAAATCGGCCGGGTTGAGCGTGACGGCGGCAGCCTCGTCCGGCTCGGGCATCACGGCCACGGTGGCGGCGCTGGTGTGGATGCGGCCTTGCGTTTCCGTCACGGGCACGCGCTGCACGCGGTGCCCGCCCGATTCGTAGCGCAGGCGGCCATACGCGCCTTCGCCCGCCACGCGCAGCACCACTTCCTTGTAGCCGCCCAGCTCGGCGGGCGATTCGCTCACCACTTCCACGCGCCAGCCCTGCGTTTCGGCGTAGCGGGTGTACATGCGGGCCAGATCGCCCGCAAACAGCGCCGATTCGTCGCCGCCCGTGCCCGCGCGGATTTCCACGAAGGCGTTGCGCTCGTCATCCGGGTCTTTGGGCAGCAGCAGGCGCTGCAACTCGCCCTCCAGCTGCGCCAGCTCGCTTTGGCAGGCGCTGATTTCTTCCTGCGCCATCTGCTGCATTTCCGCGTCTTGCGCGGCGTCTTGCAGCAGCGCCTGTGCGGCGGCCAGATCGGCTTCGCGCTGGCCGTAGCGCTGCCAGCGCGAGACCACGGCGCTCACTTCGGTGTGCTCGCGCGACAGGCGCATGAACTGCGTCATGTCGGCCATGATGTCGGGCCGCGTGAGCAGAAAGTCGATTTCGGAGAGGCGCTCGGCGCGCCGCGCGAGCTGCTGGCGTATGGAGTCGTGCATGGGGCGCGGATTGTCGCCGGGCCAGGCGGGCATGCCCATCAGGGATGAAGTAATCTCCCCGCCCGCATCTTTTCTGCGCCACGCCCCGCATCAATCTCCTCATGGACAAACTCCTCATTCGCGGCGGCCGCCGCCTGCAAGGCGAAGTCGTCATCTCCGGCGCAAAAAACGCCGCCCTGCCCGAAATGTGCGCCGCGCTGCTCACCACAGACCCCGTGCGCCTGACCAACGTGCCGCGCCTGCAAGACGTGGCCACCATGCGCCGCCTGCTGCAAAGCATGGGCATGGACGTGCAAACCGTGGGCGAGCGCGGCGGCATGCGCTTTCACTGCGCCGGCCCGCTGGAGCCGCGCGCGCCCTATGAGCTGGTCAAGACCATGCGCGCTTCCATTCTGGCGCTGGGGCCGCTTCTGGCGCGGCTGGGGCATGCCAGTGTGTCGCTGCCCGGCGGCTGCGCCATTGGGCAGCGGCCCGTGGATCAGCACATCAGCGGCCTGCGCGCGATGGGCGCCGAAATTGAAGTGGCGCACGGCTACATCCAGGCCCGCCTGCCCGCCGGACGCCAGCGCCTGCAAGGCGCGCGCATCACCACCGACATGATCACTGTCACCGGCACCGAAAACCTGCTCATGGCCGCCACGCTGGCCGAAGGCGAAACCGTGCTGGAAAACGCCGCGCAGGAGCCGGAAGTGGCCGATCTGGCCGAAATGCTCATCCGCATGGGCGCGCGCATCGAAGGCCACGGCAGCAGCCGCATCCGCGTGCAGGGCGTGCAGCGCCTGCACGGCTGCGAGCACGCCGTGGTGGCTGACCGCATCGAGGCGGGCACCTTCGCCGTGGCCGTGGCCGCCACGGGCGGCGATGTGCTGCTGCGCCACGCCCGCGCCGAACACCTGGGCGCCGTGCTGGAAAAACTGCGCGAGGCGGGCGTGCGCGTGCAAGAAGAAAACACGCCCGAAGGCAGCGCCCTGCGCGTGCAAAGCGAAGGCGCGGCGCATCTGAAGGCGCAAAACTTCCGCACCAGCGAATACCCCGGCTTTCCCACCGACATGCAGGCGCAGTTCATGGCGCTCAATTGCGTGGCGCAAGGCCACAGCGCGGTGACGGAAACCATTTTTGAAAACCGCTTCATGCACGTGAACGAACTGGCCCGCCTGGGCGCGCGCATTCACGTGGAAGGCCGCACGGCCGATATAGACGGCGCGGCCAGCCTGACGGGCGCAACCGTCATGGCCACCGATTTGCGTGCCTCGGCCAGCCTGGTCATCGCCGCCCTGGTGGCCGAAGGGCAAACGCGCGTGGACCGCATCTACCACCTGGACCGGGGCTACGACCAGATGGAAGAAAAGCTGCGCGCCATAGGCGCGGACATCGAGCGCGTGAGCGCCTGAGAGCCTGCTTTGAGGCGGCCCAGGCCCGGCGCTGGCGGCCCGTTTTTATACGCTCCTCAACCGATAGCAAACTCTCCAGTTTCCACTAGGACCTCAGGCGATTTGGGCGGCCTGAATTTGCTCCTGTTTCCAAAGCAAAACGGGCTGTCTGCACGCGGCGGCCCGCTTTGACTTGGCAAGACTTCACACAATCACGCCTCTAAAATAAACAATTTTTAATGGGGCGTATCCGCGCCCCGCTTTTTTGCAGAGAAACCAGCATGGCCATTGAACGCACTCTTTCCATCATCAAGCCCGATGCCGTCGCCAAGAACGTCATCGGCCAGATTTACGCCCGTTTTGAAGGCGCCGGCCTGAAAGTCGTGGCCGCCCGCATGGCGCATCTCTCGCGCCGTGAAGCCGAGCAGTTCTACGCCGTGCACAAAGAGCGCCCCTTCTTCAAGGATCTGGTGGACTTCATGGTCTCCGGCCCCGTGATGATTCAGGTGCTCGAAGGCGAAGGCGCGATTGCCAAAAACCGCGAGCTGATGGGCGCAACCGACCCCAAGAAGGCCGAAAAAGGCACCATCCGCGCCGATTTCGCCGACAGCATTGACGCCAACGCCGTGCACGGCTCCGACGCGCCTGAAACCGCCGCCGTGGAAGTGGCCTTCTTCTTCCCCGGCATGCAAATCTTCTCCCGCTAAAAAAACCTTGAACAGGCAAAGCGCAGCGGCTGGCCCCATGACTGAAGAAACCGTCAATCTGCTCGACTTTGACGCGCAAGGGCTGGCCGCCTTTTGCGAAACGCTGGGCGAAAAGCGCTTTCGCGCCACCCAGCTTTTCCGCTGGATTCACCAGCGCGGCGCCAGCGACTTTGCGCAAATGAGCGACCTGGCCAAATCGCTGCGCGACAAACTGGCGGGCCGCGCCAGCGTGACGGCGCTGCGCGCCATCAAGCAGCACGAATCGCGCGATGGCACAGTAAAGTGGCTGTTCGACGTGGGCGGCGGCAACGCGGTGGAAACCGTGTTCATCCCCGAAGACGACCGGGGCACGCTGTGCATTTCCTCGCAAGCGGGCTGCGCCGTGGGCTGCCGCTTTTGCTCCACCGGCCATCAGGGCTTCAGCCGCAATCTCACGTCGGGCGAAATCGTGGCGCAACTGTGGTTTGCCGAGCATTTCCTGCGCCGCAAGCTGGCAACCGATCAGCGCGTGATTTCCAACGTGGTGATGATGGGCATGGGCGAGCCGCTGCAAAACTACGCCCGGCTGGTGCCCGCCCTGCGCACCATGCTCGACGACCATGCCTACGGCCTCTCGCGCCGCCGGCTGACGGTTTCCACCTCTGGCGTGGTGCCCATGATCGACCGGCTGGCCGCCGACTGCCCCGTGGCCCTGGCCGTTTCGCTGCACGCGCCCACGGATGAACTGCGCGACGCCCTCGTGCCGCTGAACCGCAAATACCCGCTGGCCGAGCTGCTGGCCGCCTGCACGCGCTACCTGGCGCATGCGCCGCGCGACTTCATCACTTTTGAATACTGCATGCTGGACGGCGTGAACGACCAGCCCTCGCATGCCAAGGCGCTGATCGCCCTGATGCGCGCCCACGCCGCCGACGGGCTGCGTTGCAAATTCAACCTGATTCCGTTCAATCCTTTCCCGCAATCGGGCCTGCTGCGCTCGCCAGCGGCCAGCGTGCAGGCGTTCGCGAAGATGCTCAATGACGCGGGCATCGTCACCACCGTGCGCAAAACGCGCGGCGACGACATCGACGCCGCCTGCGGCCAATTGGCGGGCGACGTGCGCGACCGCACCCGCGTGGCCGAGCGCATGGCGCGCCAGCACACCGTGGTGCTGCACCGCATGCCGCGCCTGACGCCTGCCGCCCCCTCCGCCGCCCAGCCTGCCGCCGCCCGGCGGGCGGCCTCAGCCGATTTCATCTGAAGGAGCCTCTGTCATGAATGCCATGCCCGCTTCCCCGCTTTTTCGCAGCCTGGCGCTGGCCGCCGCTGCGCTGGCGCTGGCCGCCGCCCTGGGCGGCTGCGCCACTTCAGGCAGCAAAACTGGCATGGACGACGCCGTTTCCGCCGGCCTGATCACGCCCGACAACGAAACCGACGCCCGGCGCCGCGCCCGCACGCGCCTGGCGCTGGCGGCCAGCTACTTTGAAAACGGGCAGACCGCCGTGGCGCTGAGCGAACTCAAGCAGGTGCTGCAAATCGACCCCACCTTCCCGGACGCCTACAACCTCTCGGGCCTCATTTACATGTCTCTGGGCGACATGCCCATGGCCAGCGCCCAGTTGCAGCGCGCCCTGTCGCTCAATCCGCGCGACAGCAACACCTTGCACAACCTGGGCTGGATGTACTGCCAGCAAAAAAATTACGAACAGGCCAGCCAGATGTTCGACCGCGCCGTCAGCAACCCGCTGTACCCGGAGCGCGCCAAGACCCTGATGACCAAGGGCATCTGCGAGGCCCGCGCGGGCGACCGCACCAAGGCCGAAGCCACGCTGCTGAAAGCCTACGAGCTGGACCCTGGCAACCCCATCACCGGCTACAACCTCTCGCAGCTGCTGTTCCTGCGCGGCGACCTGGAGCGCGCGCGCTTTTACATCCGCCGCCTGAACAACAGCGAACTGGGCAACGCCGAATCGCTATGGCTGGGCATCAAGATCGAGCGCCAGCTTGGCCACACGGAAGCCGTGCTGCAACTGGCCGACCAGCTGCGCCGCCGCTACCCCAGCTCAAGCCAGCTGGTGTCCTATGAGCGGGGACGCTTCAATGAGTGAGCTGGCACGGCAGGGCCGCGACAGCGCTCCGGCGCCGCTGCCTTTGCGCGAGCAGGCGACCGCGCCCGCCCCGCTGGAGACTGACGCGCCGGCCGCCAAGTCCGAGCCGCCCGATGCGCCCGCCGTGCGCGCGGGCGTGATGCTGCGCCAGGTGCGTGAAGCCGCTGGCATCGACGCCGACCTGCTCGCCAATGCCCTGAAAGTGCCGCTGTACCGCATTGAGGCGCTGGAAGCCGGGCGTCTGGAGCTGCTGCCTGACATCACCTTCGCCCGGGGCCTGGCCGCATCCATCTGCCGCCACCTGGGGGGCGATGCCGCCGCCGTGCTGGCCTGCATGCCCACCTCGCGCCACGGCCTGTACAGCCCCGCCAGCAACGCGGGCTATGCGCCGTTTCACCGCGCCAGCGACCGGCCCGCATCGCTGCTGTCGCACTTGTTCAGCCGCCCGGTGCTGATCATCCTGGCGCTGCTGGCGCTGGGCGCGGCGGCGCTGTCTTTGCTGCCCACGCTGCCCATCCGGCTCAACGCCCCGGCGGAAACCGCGCAGGACGGCGCGCGCGAAGACGGCGCTCACGCCCCCGCACCCGGCATGGTGGTGGAAGCCGTCAGCGAACACTCTGCCTCGCCGCTGGCGGCCCAGCCGCCTCTCCAGCCGGAGCCGCCGGCTTCCTCAACGCCCGCTCTTTCTGCGCCCGCCGCAGCGCCAGAAGCCACGCCCGCCGCCGCAGAAGCCGCGCCGGTTGCGCCCCAGCCCGCCGCCCCATTCATCGCCTTCGCCGCCACGCAGTCCACCTGGGTGAGCGTGCGCGACGCCAAAGGCAAAAACCTGCTGGACCGCACCCTCAAGGCGGGCGAGCAGGCCAGCGTGACCGAAGGCGAGCTGCCGCTGGCCGTGAAGATCGGCAAGGTTGATGGCGTCAGCGTCACCGTGCGCGGCGAGCCGTTTGACGCCAAAGCCCTGGCTCGCGGCAGTGTGGCCCGCTTTGAAGTGAAATAAGGCCCTTTTGCCGCTTTCACCGGCCAGAAGCGCACTGCCGCCAGGCCGGATTTCCACGATGCCTGAAACCGCCTTCGCCCAACCCATTGCCATCGTCCAGCCCGCCGCGCGCCGCTCGCGCCAGGCGCGCGTTTGCTGGGGCGCGCGCGTCGTCACTGTCGGCGGCGATGCGCCCGTGCGCGTGCAATCCATGACCAACACCGACACCGTGGATGCCATTGGCACCGCCATCCAGGTCAAGGAACTCGCGCAAGCCGGCAGCGAAATGGTGCGCCTGACGGTCAATACCCCTGAGGCCGCCGCCGAAGTGCCCCACATCCGCGAACAGCTCGACCGCATGGGCATCGACGTGCCGCTCATTGGCGACTTCCACTACAACGGCCACCGCCTGCTCACCGAATTTCCAGGCTGCGCCCAGGCCCTGTCCAAATACCGCATCAACCCCGGCAACGTCGGCAAAGGCGACAAAAAAGACAAGCAGTTCGGCCAAATGATCGAAGCCGCCCTCAAGTGGGGCAAGCCCGTGCGCATTGGCGTGAACTGGGGCAGCCTCGATCAAGACCTGCTGGCCGGCCTGATGGACGCCAACAACCGCCGCGCCCAGCCGTGGGAAGCGCGCCAGGTCATGTACGAGGCGCTCGTCACCTCCGCCATCGAATCGGCCGATCTGGCCGTGCGCCTGGGCATGGCGCCCGGGCAAGTCATCCTCAGCTGCAAAGTCAGCGGCGTGCAAGACCTCATCGCCGTCTATCGCGAACTGGCCCGCCGCTGCCGCTACCCCCTGCACCTGGGCCTGACCGAAGCGGGCATGGGCGCCAAAGGCACCGTCGCCTCGGCGGCCGCCCTGTCCATTCTGCTGCAAGAAGGCATCGGCGACACCATCCGCGTCAGCCTCACCCCCCAGCCCGGCGAAGCGCGCACGCAGGAAGTGCTGGTCGCCAGCGAAATCCTGCAAGCCATGGGCCTGCGCGCCTTCGTGCCCAGCGTCAGCGCCTGCCCCGGCTGCGGCCGCACCACCAGCACCACCTTCCAGGAGCTAGCCAAAGACATTGACGACTACCTGCGCGCCCAAATGCCCGTCTGGCGCGACCTGTACCCGGGCGTCGAGCGCCTGAAAGTCGCCGTCATGGGCTGCATCGTCAATGGCCCCGGCGAAAGCAAACACGCCGACATCGGCATCAGCCTGCCCGGCAACGGCGAATCGCCCGCCGCCCCCGTCTTCATCGACGGCGAAAAAGCCATGACCTTGCGCGGCGATCACATCGCGCAAGACTTCCAGCGCATCGTGGAAGACTACATCGCCGCCCGCTTCGGCAATGGCAGCCCCGCTGCGGCAAAAGCCGCCTGAAGCGAAGGGCGTTATTTCGCTTCTTTATCAATAGCGTGACGTCCTAGTGGAAAGCGCGCAGAACGGTATTTTCTACCCCTGAAATTTGCTCTTGTTTTTGACAAGAGACGCAGATGCGGCGCAGAACGCAGGTACACCTGAAGCCGCTGCCCACGCCCAGGCCGCCGCAGATTTTCAGAATCTTTCAACCCTTGTTCGAAGCCTGGCCGTAAAGGGTGGCGAATCAGAGTGAAATAAGATGGCGGAGATTTTGGTTTGCGGCATGCTGTTTCTCCTTGTTTTAGGTTTCAGGTGACCTCGTCAGGATTTCCGCATCCTGCCAGCCAATTGCCACAACAGCAGCACTGCCAACATGACAAACGTCAGCATGCCCGCCGCAGATTTGACAACGGTAAAAAATGGAGCGGCGGCGGCAATTTGCAGTGCTTCGGGGCAGGCAGAAACCACGGCAATCAGGCAACAATTCTCCAGATAATCCGATACCGCCGAAACAACGGGCAGCGGCAGCAGCCGTTTTTTCAATATGCCCGAAAGCGCGCTCCCGCCAACAGCAGGCTGGTCAGACGAAGATAGGTATAGCCGAACAGCGCGGGATAAACCATGTCGGCGGCCATCTGGCGGTACAGATAAAACCGCCTGCACTCTGCCCCCAAGTTACCCAAATAGGTTTGCAGATAAACGCTGCCTTAATTGCACAGCAGCATATCGAGCAAAGTCAGGCTGTTCGAAAAACGGCTCAGTCCGGACTGTTTATAAAACAGCAACAACAAATAAACGGCGTTGGTAACTCCCAGCCAAAGCCAAACAAGATGCAGGTGTTTTTTCATCAAACCCCTGCTTTTATTTTTGGAAACTTTTCAATCCGCAGATGGGCCTTGCTGCCCGCTTGCGCCCGACAAAACGTTTGCAACGCCCAAGATCGCCCGAGGCCGCGCTTTTCGCGCCCACGGGCGTGGCTTGGCCCAGGCGCTCAGGCTGCCATTACCAGATATCGGCCTGCGGCACGCGGCCTTTGAGCTGCGGGTGGGCCGCCAGCCGGAAAACCGGCTCTTTCGAGCCGGCGCGCAACTGCGCCGAATAGTCTTTGAGCAGCATGAACACCAGCGGGCACAGCAGCACGATGGCTACCAGGTTGATGAAGGACATGATGCCCATCGACAAATCGCCCATGTCCCACACCAGCCCCACTTTGGCCACCGCGCCGAAGTACACGAAGGCCAGCACCGCCATGCGGAAGATGGCCAGCGTCAGGCGATGGCTGTGCAGGTACTGCACGTTGGACTCGGCGTAGGCGTAATTGCCAATCACCGAAGAAAACGCAAACATGAACAGCACCACCGCCAGGAAATACTGCCCGAAGCCCCCCACTTGGCTCTCCAGCGCCGATTGCGTGAGCTGAATGCCCGTGAGCGCGCCATCGGCGGGCATATCAGACAGCAGCACGATGAAGGCCGTGCACGAGCACACCACGATGGTGTCCACGAACACGCCCAGCATCTGAATCATTCCTTGCGAGACCGGGTGCTTGACATCCGCTGCCGCTGCCGCGTTGGGCGCCGAACCCATGCCCGCCTCGTTGGAAAACAGCCCGCGCTTGATGCCCAGCTGCATGGCCTTGGCCGCTGCGCTGCCTGCCAGCCCGCCTGCGGCGGAGCGGAAGTCGAACGCGTTGTCAAAAATCAGGGCGAACATCTGCGGCACCCTGTCCAGATTCATGGCAATCACATACAGCGCCATCAGCAAATAGGCCGTCGCCATGATGGGCACCAGCGCTTCTGAAATGCGCGACACGCGGCGAATGCCGCCAAAAATGATGGGCGCGGTGATGATGATGAGCACCGCGCCCAACGCATGGCGGTACACCTGCCAGTCTTGCTCGCAAGCGCCGCTGCCGCTGGCGCAGCCCGCCGCCGATTTCACCGCCTCGATGATCGTGTTGGACTGAATGGCGTTGAACACAAAGCCAAAACACAAAATCATGCTGAGCGCAAACACCGTGCCCAGCCAGCGCTGGCGCAGGCCATGCGTGATGTAGTACGCCGGCCCGCCGCGAAACTGGCGGTTGCCGTGGTCGCGCACCTTGAAAAGCTGCGCCAGCGACGACTCGGCAAACGCCGAACTCATGCCCAGCAGCGCCGTCATCCACATCCAGAACACCGCGCCCGGCCCGCCCGTGGAAATGGCAATGGCCACCCCGGCGATGTTGCCCGTGCCCACGCGGCTGGCCAGCCCCGTCACGAACGCCTGAAAGGGCGTGATGCCGTGCCCGTGTGCGTCATCGCCATCGCTGCGGCTGCCCAGCATCTCGCGCACGCTGCGCCCCAGCAGCCGCAACTGCACAAACCCCGTGCCCAGCGTGAACAGCACCCCCACGCCCAGCAGCATGTAAACCAGCCAGGTCCACAAAAAATCATTGCCCAGATTGATGCCGCATTGCAGCGCATCCAGCGCGCCGCCCCCATGCGGACTGGACGCCATGCACTGCTCAAAGGCCCCGGTCACGTCAGCCATATTGCTTCCTTTTGTTGGTGAAAGGGGGCGATGGTAGGGCCTGTTCGCAGTCTGGTATCACGCTGATAACACTGGCTTCAAATTAATTATGACAATTCATACAATTTAGACCGAATAACTTTACTCTCATTGATTCCAAATTTCTGCACTAGCGTTTTTGTCAGATCAAGAAACCAGGCTTCACTCTGTGGATGCACTATGATTTTGTCAAAAAAATTATCCGGCTCAATTGGAAGACTTTCTTTTTTGCAAATCATGCGCACTTCTCTCTCATGTTCAAATGATTTTCTCTTATAAAAAAATGGAGCGCAGCTATGATTAGTCTGCTTCACCTTGTCCCATTCTCCACCAGAAAAATTTATGTATGTAACCCGACTCACGAAACAAAGTTCAGGACTCAGTGACAGCTTTAAGTCCAGCAAATTGCCTGCCGTGATTTTAACAGCAACCCCTTCTTTTGAAGAATACAAATCCCACATAGCTGCCGATTCGTATTCACACTCGTACCAGCAAGAAATAAATGTTTCTTTTTTTATTTCTTCCTGCGAAAAACGTGCCTTTTCCTTATTCTGCAGCCAGCTTTCTTTCGATATTCCTTTTTCTTCATACAATCGATCATACATGCGCCCTATCTCAGGATAGCTCACCTCAAAAGGATCATTAAATGCACTTGCTTTTGATAAGTGTATTCGTTGCGCACTGAGAATATCAACAAATTTCGCAAAGCTCATGTATCGCCAAAGTTTTGCGTTTCTTGTCGGCTCTTTAATAAAAGCCAAGTGATCTATTTTTTCCATATCAATCTTCCTTTCAGGATTTCAAAAGCTTTTCCACCGCCCGCCCCGTGTGCGTCCCCGCTTTTACCACATCTTCCGGCGTGCCGGCGGCGACCAGCTGGCCGCCGGCGTCGCCGCCTTCGGGGCCGAGGTCGATGATCCAGTCGGCTTCGGCGATGAGATCGAGGTCGTGCTCGATGACGATGACGCTGTGGCCTGCATCGACCAGGCGGTGCAGCACGCGGATGAGTTTTTCCACGTCCTGCATGTGCAGGCCCACGGTGGGTTCGTCCAGCACGTAGAGGGTGTGGGGCGGTTTGCGGCCGCGTTTGCCGATGTCGTCGCGCACTTTGCTCAGTTCAGTGACGAGCTTGATGCGCTGGGCTTCGCCGCCGCTCAAGGTGGGGCTGGGCTGGCCGAGGGTGAGGTAGCCCAGGCCCACGTCGCGCAGCAGTTGCAGCGGGTGGCTGATGGCGGGCATGCTGGCGAAGAATTCGACGGCTTCGTCCACTTCCATTTGCAACACTTCGCCGATGTTTTTGCCGCGCCAGGTGACGGCCAGGGTTTCGGGCGAAAAGCGCGCGCCGTGGCAGGTTTCGCAGGGCACTTTCACGTCGGGCAGGAAGGCCATTTCGATGGTGCGCATGCCCTGACCTTCGCAGGCGGGGCAGCGGCCTTCGCCGGTGTTGAAGGAAAAGCGCCCGGGGCCCCAGCCGCGCGCGCGCGCTTCCAGGGTGTCGGCAAAGAGTTTGCGCACGCTGTCCCAAAAGCCAATGTAGGTGGCAGGGCACGAGCGCGGGGTTTTGCCGATGGGGGTTTGATCGACTTCGAGCACGCGGTCGATGCCGCCAAAGCCTTTGAGGTCGGCGCAGCCCGTGGCGCTGCCTGCGCCACTGTTTTGATAGCTGCTGGCGCTTGATTGGCGTGCGCTGGAGCGGGTTTTGGGCGTTGTTCCGGCGGCGGCCTTGCTGGCGAGCAGGCGCTGCACGCTGCTCAGGAGCACGTCGCGGGCGAAGGTGGATTTGCCGCTGCCGCTCACGCCGGTGACGGCGACCAGGCGCTTGAGGGGCAGGGCCGCGTTGATGTGGCGCAGGTTGTGCAGGCTGGCGTTTTGCAGCCAGAGCCAGCCGGGTTCGCTGCTGACGGGAAAGTCGCCCAGCGTTTGCAGGGCCTGGGCCATGCGGGCGGCGGCAGGCGGCTGGCCTTTGCCAGCGTCGCTGCGGATGGCCTGGCTGGCTTCTTGCACGCTGGCGGGCCAGTTCACTTCGCGGCGCGGGTGCAGGGGGTGGCGCATGGCCTGGCGCAGGTAGCGGCCCGTGGCGGATTCGGGCGCGGCGGCCAGGGCGG
>ERZ773070.455-NODE-455-length-30281-cov-9.469199_pt1 | contig 30281 bp, 18 predicted proteins | sample MGYA00580618_ERZ773070 | MGnify/ENA primary metagenome ERZ773070 (study PRJEB29015, sample SAMEA2738023) | human oral metagenome | biome: human oral; feature: human-associated habitat; material: dental | place: China | collected 2019 ... | reverse complement strand
GCGGGCTCCTCCCCTCGGTCGCCCAGGAGCTCGGCCTCCTGCCGGGGACGCCCGTCGCCCAGGGCTGCCCCGACGCGTGGGCCGGCCAGATCGGCCTCGGCGTCGTCCAGCCGGGCAAGACCGCGATCATCACCGGATCCTCCCACGTCATCACAGGCCAGAGCGCGACCCCGCTGCACGGCAAGGGCTTCTTCGGCGGCTACACCGACGGCGTCATGCCCGGCCAGTACACCTGCGAGGGGGGCCTCGTCTCCTCGGGCTCCGTGCTCAAGTGGTTCAAGGACAACTTCTGCCGCGACCTCACCTCCGCGGCCGAGCGCCTGGGCATGAACCCCTACAAGATCCTCGACGAGCGCGTCTCCGACATGCCCCCCGGTTCTGGGGGCCTCATCATCAACGAGTACTTCCAGGGCAATCGCACGCCCTACACGGACTCGAAGGCCCGTGGCATCATGTGGGGCCTCAACCTGTCCACCACGCCCGAGCAGGTCTACCACGCCATCGAGGAGGCCGTCTGCTACGGCACTGCCCACGTGCTCAAGGCATTCAAGGACGCGGGGTTCGCCTCCACGGAGCTGGTGGCCTGCGGAGGAGCGACGAAGTCCCGCGACTGGATGCAGATGCACGCCGATGTCACGGGCGTGCCGATCACCCTCACAGAGGTCGGGGACGCCGTCGTCCTGGGCTCGTGCATCCTCGCGGCCGTCGGCTCGGGGCAGTACCAGTCCATCCCCGACGCCGCCCGGAACATGGTCCACGAGACCGAGCGCATCGAGCCCCGCGCCGATGTCCACGAGGAGTACCAGTTCTACTTCAACAAGTACATGGAGACCTACCCGCGGATGCAGGGCCTGTCCCATGAGCTCGTCGACCACCTGGCATGAGACGGGAACAACACGAACGAAGGAGTTTCACCTATGACCTCGCTGATTGACAGGGCGCTCGCCACGGCCACCGACACGAAGGAGATCGCCTTCGGGACGGGTGTCCTGGACCAGACCGGCCCCATGTTCGCGCGCCTGTTCCCAGGCGCGAAGGTCCTGGTCGTCGCGGACGGGAACACGTTCGCGGCGGCCGGCGGCCCCGTCGTCGACTCGCTGCGCGCCGCGGGCGTCGAATTCGCCGAGGAGCCCTACGTGTTCCCCGGGACCCCCACCCTCTACGCCGGTTACGACAACGTCGAGGTCCTGCGCGAGCACATCCGCCCCCTCGAGGACGCCGTCGTGTGCTCGATCGCCTCGGGCACCCTCAACGACCTCGCGAAACTGGCGTCGGGGGAGCTGGGGCGCCCCTACATGAACGTGTGCACCGCTCCCTCGGTGGACGGGTACGCGGCCTTCGGGGCCTCCATCGCCAAGGACGGCTTCAAGATCACCCGGAACTGCCCCGCGCCCAGGGGCCTGGTCGCCGACATGCGCGTCATCGCGGCAGCCCCGGCGCGCCTGCTGTACACGGGCTACGGGGACCTCATCGAGAAGGTTCCCGCCGGGGCCGACTGGATCGTCGCGGACGAGCTCGGCATCGAGCCCATCGACGACTACGTGTGGTCGCTGGTCCAGGGGCCGCTGCGCGACGCCCTGAAGGACCCCGAGCGCATCGGCGCCGGCGACGAGGCGGCGGTGGAGGGCCTGGCCGAGGGCAACATCATGTCCGGTCTGGCCATGCAGGCCGCGCAGTCGTCGCGACCCGCCTCGGGCGCTGGGCACCAGTTCTCCCACACGTGGGAGATGGAGGGGCACGGCCTCGACTGGGAGCCGCCCCTGTCCCACGGGATGAAGGTCGGCGTCGGCACGGTCGCCTCCCTGGCGATCTGGGAGGAGGCGCTGCGCATCGACATGGACGCCCTCGACGTCGAGGCGGTCGTGGCCGCCGCCCCCACCGACGAGGAGGTCGCCGCGCGGGTGCGCGAGCTGCTGGTCCCCAAGATCGCCGACGAGGCCGTCGGCCACGCCGTCGGCAAGAACCTGCAGGGCGAGGAGCTGCGCGAGCGCCTGCGCCTCATCCAGAAGGTGTGGCCGCGCGTGCGCGAGCGGGTCGCCGACCAGCTCATGACCCCCGGGGAGGCTGCCCAGCGCCTCGACGCGGTCGGCGGGCCCAGCCACCCGGAGGACATCGGCATCGACATGGCGCGCTTCCGCGCCACCCACTACAAGGCGCAGATGATCCGCTCGCGCTACACGATCCTGGACGTCCTGACCGACACCGGGATGCTCGACGCGGTCGTCGAGCGCCTGTTCTCACCCGAAGGCTACTGGGGGCGGCGCCCCCACACGGAGAAGGAGGCGTGACATGACTGCCGCCCACACCATTGGACTCGATTTCGGAACCCTGTCGGTGCGCGCCGCCGTCGTGCGCGTCGACGACGGCGAAGTGGTCGCGGACGCCGTGCGCGAGTACGCGACCCCCGTCATGGAGCGGGCGCTCGCCTCGACGGGCCAGGCCCTGCCCCCCGACTACGCCCTCCAGGTGCCGGGCGACTACCTGGTCGCCATGGAGGAAGCGGTGCGGGGCGCCATGGCGGACTCGGGGGTGGACCCCGCCGACGTGATCGGCGTCGGGCTGGACTGCACCAGCGCCAGCGTGGTCGTCACGGACGCCGACGGCCGGCCCATGTGCGAGCGCGAGGAGTTCGCCGGCGAGCCGCAGGCGTACCTCAAGCTGTGGAAGCACCACGGCGCCACCGACCAGGCCAGGCGCATCGTGTCGCTGGCGCGCGAGCGCGGCGAGGCGTGGCTGCCGCGCTACGGCGGCACCCTCTCGCCCGAGATGCTGCTGCCCAAGGCATTGGAGCTCTTCGAGCGGGCGCCCCAGCTGTACGCCCAGACCGCCGAGATCCTCGACATCGTGGACTGGCTAACGTGGCGGCTCACCGGCGCACTGGCCTACGCGGCGGGCGACTCGGGGTACAAGCGCATGTACCAGGACGGCGCCTACCCCTCCAGCGAGTTCCTGGAGGCGCTTGCCCCCGGCTTCGGCGGCGTCTTCAGCGAGAAGATGAGCCACCCGATCGTGCCCCTGGGCTCGCGGGTCGGTCCGCTGAGCGCCGAGTGGGCGCGCGCCTTCGGCCTGCCCGAGGGCATCGCGGTGGCCGCGGGCAACATCGACGCCCACGTGCAGTGCGTGTCGGTGGGGGCGATCGCGCCCGGTTGCCTGACGGGCATCCTCGGCACGTCCTCGTGCTGGATCCTGCCCTCGGCGGAGCTGCGCGAGGTCCCCGGGGTCTTCGGGGTCGTCGACGGGGGAGTGAGCGAGGGGGCGTGGGCCTACGAGGCCGGGCAGAGCGCCGTGGGCGACATCTTCGCCTGGTTCGTGGACAACCACGTTCCCCAGTCCTACTTCGACGAGGCCGCCGGGGCGGGGGAGTCCATCCACGAGCTGCTGTCGCGCAAAGCCGCTGCCCTGCGCAGCGGCGAGAGCGGTCTGGTCGCCCTGGACTGGTGGAACGGCAACCGTTCGACGCTGGTGGACGCGGACCTGTCCGGACTCATCATCGGCCAGCGCCTCACAACGCGCGTCGAGGAGACTTACCGGGCGCTCCTGGAGTCCACGGCCTTCGGGGCGAGGATGATCATCGAGAACTTCGAGGCCCACGGCGTGGGCGTCGAGGAGATCCGCATCGCGGGCGGCCTGCTGAGGAACCCGTTCCTCATGCAGATGTACGCCGATGTCACCAAGCGCCCCCTCCGGGTGGCCAGGACCCTCCAGGCCGGGGGGCACGGCAGCGCGATCTTCGCGGCGGTGGCGGCGGGGGCCTACCCCTCGGTCGCCGAGGCGGCGGAGGCGATGGCCGGGCTGGCCGACACCGTGTACCTGCCCGATCCGGCTGAGTCCGAGGTCTACGACCGCCTCTTCGCCGTCTACTCGCACTTGTACGACTACTTCGGGCGCGAGACGGAGATCATGCACGACCTGCAGAAGTTGCGAGCCGAGCGCGGCTGGGGCCAGGGCTGAGGCCCGACTGGCGCGGCGCCCGGCGGGACTCCCTCCGGGCGCCGTCCCGTGTCCGCCTGAAGCGGGTTGCCGGGCTGGGGCTCGTTCCAGACTGCGGGGTGCGCGCCGTCTTGGGCAGGCTCCGCCCGAGGAAGCCGGGGCTTTGACCGTCCCACTGTGTGCCACCGGGCACACTCCACTGCGGGCCGTGCGTTATGGTGGATGCCACACGCACGGCGCCGCTGCCGATCGTGCCGGGCCGTCGGCAGTGCCCGGCCTCGAGCCGATGGGAGGAACCATGGACCACGACCGCGAAGCCCAGATGCTGCGCGCCGCGCAGCTCTACTACTACGAGAACCTCACCCAGGGGGCCATCGCGGACAGGATGAACTGCACGCGGTGGACCGTCGGGCGCCTCCTCGACGAGGCACGGGCCTGCGGGATCGTGGTGATCAGCATCAACCACCCCCGTTCCCGTGTGCCGGCGCTGGAGAAGCGCCTCGTCGAGGCGTTCGGGCTCAGCGAGGCGATCGTCGTGCGCCAGCAGAGCACTCCGGCGGGCACTCTGGAGTTGGTCGCCACCGCCGCGGCCGACTACATCACTGCGCTGCGCCCCCAGCCCGAGTCGATGGGGATCGCGTGGGGGCGCACCCTCACGGCGGTCGCCCGGGCGATGCCCGAGGACTGGGCGCACGGAGTGGACGTCTACCAGACCTACGGCGGGTTGACGCGCTCGAACGACGACGTGGTCGCCGACTCGATCGGGCTGATGGCCCGTCGCGCCCGAGGCGTGGGGCACATGCTGCCCGCGCCTGCGATCGTGTCCGACGTGGACCTGGGGCGGCGCCTGCGGAACGAGCCGTCCGTGGCGCGCACGCTGGGGGTCGCGCCGCGCTCGGACATCCTGGTCTTCTCACCGGGCGTCCTCGAGGAGGAGTCCGTGCTGGTGCGCTCGGGCTTCCTCACCGAGCGGGGGATGGAGCGCCTGCGGGCGATGGGCGCGGTGACGGATATCTTCTCCCGCTTCCTCGACATGTCGGGCGAGCCCGTTTCCCGCGAGTTGGAGGAGCGCACCATCGCGATCCCCTTGGAGGCCGTGCGGCAGGCGAAACGGTCGGTCGCCGTCGCCTCTTCCCTGGTCAAGGCGGTGCCGATGCTGGTCGCGCTGCGCTCCCACCTGGCCACGGCGGCAGTAGTGGACGAGGAACTCGCCAAGGAGATCCTCCTGCTCGGGCGATTGGGGGCCGAGGGCCACTAGGGCGCTGCACGGGCGGCCGCGCACGTCTTTCCACGCCCTGGTTCGCCGCTCCGTGCGCCGGGTGCGCCGCTCCGCGCGCTGGGTTCGTCGCTCCTCCGCGCCCTGGTTTCGTCGCTCCTCCGCGCGCTGGTTTCGCCGCTCCGCGCCCTGGCCGCGCCGCCCGGCACCGAGGCGCCGCCGGCGGTCCGCCATTCCGCCCCTCCCCCGAAGTGCGCACACAAGGGGCCCGAATTAGACAACACCGCTCGCACACAAGGGCTTGATTCCGCCCTTGTGTGCGACGACATGTTGCGTAGTTTCGTCCGTTGTGTGCGTAACCGGGGCGGCCGAGGCGAAGCGGGACATCGCGTCGGCGCGCGGCGCCCTCTCGGATCTGCGGGCCGCCGCAGCCGGGTACGCGGGGACCCTGTAGGCCCCGCTGGTCGCAACCGGAACAGCGCGTTGATCAACGGATCGAGCACGCCTGCCCGCAACCCGCGCCGAGTCCCGGGCAGGGGCCCCTTGGCCGCACACATCAAGGTGTTCAGCTTTACCACCGTCTCCGCAGTCCTCGCCGAGATCAGGACGTTCAGACGAGCTCGAACGTCGCTCCAGCGGAATCCTGGTGTACCTCAACTTCCCGAAGCGGCTCACCGAAGCCACGGGCGGTCCCCTCGGGCGGATGATGGGAACGGCCCCTCGGGGTTCGGTAGCCCGCCAACTGCATCATTCGCAGCCCCCACGGAGGCGGAGGAATCACATCCGCCGACGCCCCTCAACAAGAAGAGCTGAATCGTTAAACCTATGCAGATCTGTAAATTATCATAGGCCTGCGGGACGAACTGGGTAAGACTAAATGGTCTTAATAATGTAATTGCAGCCCTTATCTGGATCGTAGCTTAGGTGGTCGTATTCAAGTGACAACTGTGCGCCGCGGTCGCTCGTGTTGTCGCTGAATGAAATTAGGTCATCATTAGGCGTTGGATTGCTGGCAGAGTCGAGACACCTAATTTTCCTGACGTCGATTAATAGACTGTTGGAATTGTGTGCGAACGTGCAGTGTGAAACATCGATCTGCGCGGTCTTGATACAGGGGTTGTCCGGAAACTCGTTCTCCCATTCGGCAATTTCCAGTCCGCCGGATGGGTCGTCATTGTGGTAATAACGGTCTACTGCTTCCATGTCGGGCTCAAGCACTGCTCCAAGTTCATAATTTACATTGCGGATGTAGAAATCAGAGGTAAATGTGGAATCTATAATGCTGATGAGTGCTTGGAATATTCCTCCTGTGATCTCTAGGGATCCAAAGTAGCAGTTTACAAATCGTATCGTCTCGTATCTTTGTCGCCGTACCCCTTGTGCCGCTATCTTGAGCGGGGATTCGAAGCGGCAGCCTTCTGTGAAGGTGATTGCGGTTCCTCTGGGAGAGTCTTCTATCGGTCCCGATAAGGGGAATAGGAGTTGGGGGTTAGCCTTATCGCGGCTTGTTTGGAACGCTGATTTTGAGAATTCAGCCTGTGTCATGAGCTCTGGGAACTGGTCCAGGTGTAGTTCGCAGCTCGAAACCTTCAGCGAGGACAATAACTTTGCATACGCCCAGGAGAGTCTGACCAGCGTGGTGTTCGACATCACTACGTCTCGATGGAAGGTTGAGTGGGCAAGGTTGAGTGTTTGGTGGATGGCCGTGTTGGATAGGATTAGCGGGGTGTGGAACTCGGTGTACGAGAGGTTGAGATTGCATGTTTGCCAGCGCGCTTTTCTTGGGTCAATGTTGTTCTGATTGACCCTTTCGAGTAGCGCCGAGATGATTTCGTCTTGAATTGAAGCGTGTTCTTTCTCCGTTCCTTCTGACTCGATGAGAAAGCCCTCGTGTCGTATCTGGCTGCACAGCATTGTTACGATATGCTGCTGGAACTGCTCTTTTTCCTCGGTCGGTGTTCCGTCTTGTTCGGAGGTCATGTCGGCCAGTTCCACGAGGAGTTCCACTGCTCCAAGTCGGCTCCCAGGATTATTCGAGGTCAGTAGGTGGTAGGCTTGTTCTCTTCGCCTCCAGTACTCCTCGCGCTTGATGCTCGCAGCCTGTTCTGCGTCGTCTTCCTGTTTCTTCTCTTCGAGTAAAGCGTTGTCGTGGCTGCGCTGCTGCCATGCTGCGAAGGCGAACCCAGCTCCGGCGACTGTTGCGCAGAGCTTCATCGCTTCGGCTGACGGCCAGTGAGCGGTTCCCCTCCAGAAGGCGGCCAGGGCGCCACTGGAGGAGAGGAGAAGGCCTGCTATCGCTATGGGCGTCCACCAGCGCATGAGGTAGTCCGGCATGGGAGTGAGGCGTGCGCCGCTGTCCTTGTTCGGTGAGCTGTTCGCGGTGTCCCGGGGTGAGTTAGAATCGGGGTTCTGCTCGTCGCCGGCGTGTTCCATGGTGGCTCCCGTGCTCATTGGATGGTTGTTCCGCATCCTAACACGCTGTGTAGCGTGTGAATCTCGGTCATCTGTGGCGGAGCCGCATCGGTGCTCGACCTTGGCCTCAGCGCCCGCGCTGATTCCGCACGGAGCCTCTCGCGAACGGAGGCTCGGCCTCGTTGGTGGGTGGGAACGTGGCTAGACTGGCGCCCATGACTGAAAACGCGCAGCTCGTTCTCACCCTGTCGTGCCCGGACCGCCCTGGCATCGTCCACGCCGTCACCGGCGTCATCGGCGCGGCGGGCGGCAACGTCATCCAGTCCCAGCAGTTCGGCGACCCCGGCACGGGCACCTTCTTCATGCGCGTGGAAGTGGACTCGCCCGCGGGTCGCGCCCCCGTGGAGGAGGGCCTGGCCGACGTGGCGCGCCAGTTCAGCGCCGACTACCGGGTCGACGAGCTGGGGCGGCGCCTGCGCACCATCATCATGGTCTCGCGAGAGGGCCACTGCCTCACGGACCTGCTCTACCGCCAGCGCACCCAGGGCCTGCCCATCGAGGTCGTGGCGGTGGTGGGCAACCACCCGGACCTGGCGCCCGTCGCCCAGTTCTACGGCGTCCCCTTCCTCAACATCCCCGTCACGAAGGACACGAAAGCCCGCGCCGAGGAGCAGCTGCTCGACCTCGTCGCCTCGGAGAAAGTGGAACTGGTGGTGCTGGCGCGCTACATGCAGATCCTCTCCGACGGCGTGTGCCGGGCCATGGAGGGCCGTGTCATCAACATCCACCACTCCTTCCTCCCCTCCTTCAAAGGCGCCCGCCCCTACGCCCAGGCCCACGAGCGCGGCGTGAAACTCATCGGCGCCACCGCCCACTACGTGACGGCCGACCTGGACGAGGGCCCCATCATCGAGCAGGACGTGACGCGGGTCAGCCACGCGGACTCCACCGCCGACATGGTCGCCCTGGGCCAGGACGTGGAGCGGCGGGTCCTCGCCCAGGCCGTCCGCTTCCACGCCGAGCACCGGGTCCTCATGAACGGCACGAGGACCGTCGTCTTCGCCAAATGAGGCGCGGCTTCCCCGAGAGCCCCGGGGCTCGGCCGCGCTCTGGACCGCCGCTCAGGGCGCGCCTGGTCACTTTTGGGCCCCCGCGCGCCCCGGCGTGGACCGGGACGGCGTGGTCGGAGCAGGTTTCGCGTGATCTTTCGGGCATTTGCTCGGTAAAGGTGAGTTGACCGCCTGATAAGTGGCACACTTGATGGGTGGATCAGACACGGACTACAGCCAAGCCCGTCACCGGATACGTGCCCGGTGGCTTCGACATGTTCCATCAGGGGCACCTCAACATCCTGCGCGCCGCGCGCGAGCGCTGCGACCGCCTGGTGGTCGGAGTCACCTCCGACGAGGCGCTCATCCGCATGAAAGGACGGGCTCCCGTCATCCCCCTCAAAGAGCGCTGCGACCTGGTCTCCTCCCTGCGCTTCGTCGACGCCGTCGTGGTGGACCTCGACCAGGACAAGCGCCTCGCGTGGCGCCTGCAGCCCTTCGACGTCCTCTTCAAGGGCGACGACTGGAAGGGCACTCCCAAAGGGGCCAAGCTGGAGGCCGAGATGGCCGAGGTGGGCGCCCGCGTCGTCTACCTGCCCTACACCCCCTCCACGTCGTCCACCAAGCTGCGCCGGTTCATCGCGCCCGAGGACTTCTCAGACGACGAGGCGGCCGCGGCAACCGACGAAGCGAGCGCGGCAGGCGCCCAGGCCCCCGCGGCAAACGCCCAGGCCCCACGTTCGGCAGCCGACGAGGCCCCCGCGGCAGTCGACGAGGCGGGCGCCGGGGCGGCCCGGCCCCTGGCCGAGGGGGCGGTGCGATGAGCGGGTGGCAGCCCCCCTCGGGCACGTGGGCCCAGCGCTTCGGCCAGTACCGCCGCGAGCTCGGCGCCGCACAGAAGCCCGGCGACGGCGTGCCCGCCTACATGCGGTGGGTCAACCGCTCGGGCGCCAGGGTCGTCGCCGCCGCGGCAGCCGCCTGGGGGTGGACCCCCAACTTCGTGAGCCTCGTGTCCGTGTGCCTTTCCGCCGCGGGCATGGCGCTCCTGGTCGCCCTGCCGCCCGCGTGGTGGACGGGGATCCCCGTCGGCGTCCTCCTGGCCGCGGGCTTCCTCTTCGACTCGGCCGACGGCCAGGTCTCGCGCGTCACCCACGCCTCGTCGAAGACGGGGGAGTGGATCGACCACGTCGCCGACGCCTTCCGCAGCCCCGCCATCCACTACTGCGCGGCCGTCGCGCTCATGTGGCACCAGCGGGAGCAGTGGTGGCTCGCCCTGGTCGCCCTGGTCTACGGGTGGGTCACCTCCGGGCAGTTCATGAGCCAGATCCTGGCCGAGCAGTTCGTGCGCGCCGCGGGCCGCAAGCAGACCCGGGGCGGCACGCTGCGCAGTTTCATCCTGCTGCCCACCGACCCGGGGACGCTGTGCTGGTCCTTCGTCCTGTGGGGGCTGGGGACGCCCTTCGCCGTCCTCTACACGGCGCTCGCGGCCATCGCCTGCGCCCACAGCGCGATCTCCCTGCGCAGGCGCTACCGCGACCTGCGGGCCCTGGACGCCGCGGAGCGCCGCTGACATGCCCCGCCTCTGCGTTCTGCTGCCGGCCCGCAACGCCGCCGGAACGATCGGCCGCGCCGTCGCCTCGACCCTGCGCGCCATGCCCTCCGACTCCGAACTGGTCGTCGGCGACGACTCCTCGACCGACGCGACCGCGGAGCGCGCCCAGGAGGCCGCCGCCGGGGACCCTCGCCTGCGCGTCCTCCCCATCGCCCCCGGCGAGGGAGGGGTGGCCCGCGTCCTCGGCCAGCTCATGGCGGCCACCGACTCGTCCCTGGTGGGGCGCATGGACGCCGACGACGTGAGCCTGCGCGGCCGCTTCCGCCGGTGCGGGGCCGCCATCGGGCGCGGCGACGACATGGTGTTCACGCAGATCGTCGAGCTGCGCGGGCGCCGTCCGGTGCCCCGCGCCCCCTACGCCATCGGGCCCGACGAGATGCCCTGGCACCTGCTGCTCACCAACCCCGTGTGCCACCCGACGATGGTGGCGACCCGGGACTGCCTGGACCGCGTCGGCGGCTACAGGAACGTCCCCGCCGAGGACTACGACCTGTGGCTGCGCGTCGCAGCGGACGGGGGCGCGATCCGCCGTCTGGCCGCGTGGGGGCTGGTGTACAGGATCCACCCCACCCAGGTGACCGCATCGCAGCGGTGGAGGGCCGAGTCCTGGAATAATGAGCTCCAGGCGCGCGCCTTCGCCGACCTCGCCCAGCGGCTCACCGGCCGCCCGCTGCCGAGGCTGGTGACCATTCCCCAGATGCCGGCCAGCGGCGCCAGCGCCGCCCTCGACGACTTCGAGGAGGCCTTCAGGGCGGGGCTGGGCGCCCTGCCGACACGCGCCGCGCACCGCTTGGAGCGGCGACTCAACGGACGCATCCGCTGGGTGCGGGCCCGGATGCAAGGAGATGACCAATGATCCTCACCAAGCCGCCGACCGGGGGCCAGGAGATACTCCGCCACGCCTTCGCGCGCCGGTGGAAGTCCATCGTGGCCGCCACCCTGGGCGGGCTCGCCGTCGGGGCGGGCGCGGTCTTCGCGCTGCCCGTGGACCACACGGCGACCGTCACCATGACGATCACGCCGCCCGCGGCCACCCCCACCCCCGTGGCGAAGACCTCGATCAACTCCACGGACATGGTCACCGAGCTGGGGATCGCCAAGTCCGCGAACGTCCTCGACGCCGCTGCCACGGCGATCGGCGGCACAGACGCGAAGACCCTCCTGGCCGGCATGGAGGTGTCGGGCGACACCAACGGCACCATCGTGCGCATCGAGTACAGCGCCCGCAGCCGCGACGAGGCGGTGGCCGCGGCCGACGCCATCGCCGCCGCCTACCTCAAGGAGCGCACCGCCCTGGCCGAGGCCCGTGCCGACGAGATGCTGGCGGGGATCACGGCGCGCGTCGACGAGCTCAACGCCGAGCTCTCCCAGATCCAGGCCCAGCAGGCGGCCCAGGAACCGGACGACGAGGACGCGGGCTTGGGCAACAACGCGCGCGGCGCGCAGCGGAACCAGCCGGTCCAGCAGACCAGCTCCGCCGACACCGCCAGGATCGCGCAGCTGCGCGCCGAGATCGACAAGCTCATGGACCAGGCCGTGCAGCTGGCGCCCTACCACGTCACCGCGGGGCGCGTGCTGACCGCGGCGGGGCAGTCCGAGGACGCCACGTCGCCCTCGGTGTCGCGCACCCTCCTGGTGACCACGGCCGTCGGCCTCTTCATCGGCCTGGTCGTCGTCTTCGTGAAGGAGACCCGCGCGCGCTCCCTCATCTCGCCGTCGCAGCTGGCGGATCTGACCGCGCTGCCCGTGTGGAGCCGCGAGAAGGGCGCCGAGAACGAGTGGGAGTCGCCCACGCGGATGCTCGCCATGACGATCGACCGCGAGCACTGGGTGGACCTCATCATCGACCCCACGGACCCGCAGGCCCGGACCCTGCACTCGACCCTCACCCGGTCCCTGGCCGAGACCCGCGTGCCCTCCCCGCGCCTCATCGACATGACCCAGCCCCTGGCCGGCCTGCTCGACGAGGTGCGCCCCTCCAAGCACGTCCTCATCGCGGTGCGCGGCGGCGACGCCCTGGGCCCGATCCACGCCCTCCTCGACGAGCTCGCCCTCATCAACCGCGAGGTCAACGCGATGCTCTACCTGGGCGAGGCGGAGGAGGCCGCCTCGGCGCCGCGCCCCGAGCCCGCCGTCCACTCCGCCTACGGCGGCCCCGCCGAGGTCGTGCCCCCCGGGAGGCACGCGGGGATGACCAGTTCCGACGACCCCGAGGAGACCCTCATCCAAGCGCCCATCGGCGACGTGCCGCGCCACTCCGACAAGGCCGTCATCAACGCGGAGCTGGCTGAGATCCAAGCGGAGCGGGGCACCTACGAGATCCCCACGCAGACGGTGACCCGCAGGGTGGAGGGCAAGCGATGAGCGCCGCCGATCCCCACGGCTCCTCCATCTGGCACGTCGACCGCACGGCGCGGGTGCGCGAGCTCGTCTCCGGCGACCCCGGCATGGAGCGCGCCCTCGTCCTCGTGCGCGAGAACGGGCGCAACTGCGGCGCCGTCGCCATCGAGGGCACGGCCGCGCCCGAGTCGGACCCCGCCGTGGCCGCGGTGCCCTCCGCCCCCAGGCGCGGGTGGCGGGAGGGCGCGGGCGCGACCGTCCCCGCCACCGTCGTCATCTGCACGACAGGGCGCTCGGACCTGCTGGCCGCCTCCGTCAAAGCGGTCCTGGCCCAGGACCACCGCGACTACCGCGTCGTCGTCGTCGACAACGCGCCGACCACCGGATTGGCGCGCACCGCCCTGAAGGGCATCGACGACGAGCGCCTCACCATGGTCAACGCCTCGCGGCCCGGGCTCTCCCGGGCGCGCAACCGCGGCGTCCTGGCGGCGACCGGCGAGGTCGTGGCCTTCACCGACGACGACGCCATCGTCGACCCCCACTGGCTGACCGCCCTCGTCGACCCCTTCACGGCGAGCGCCCTGGTGGGGGCGACCACTGGGATCGTCCTCCCCCTGGAGCTCGCCCACGCCCCGCAGCGCTGGTTCGAGAGCCGGGGCGGCTTCCCCAAGGACTTCACGCCCCGCGTGTGGGCGAAGGGGAGGATCCCCGACGGCGTGAGGGGCCTCGGCGAGGCCGGGGAAGGCGGCCCCCTCTACCCGGTGGCCACGGCCCGCGTCGGAGCGGGGGTGTGCATGGCGCTGCGCCGCGACGTCCTCATGGAGGTCGGCCCCTTCGACCCCTCCCTGGGGGCCGGGACCCCGACCCGCGGGGGCGAGGACCTCGACATGTTCGCCCGCGTCCTCGCCCACGGCGACGTCATCGTGCACACGCCCGACGCGCTGGTCCACCACCGCCACCGCGTGGACCACGAGGGCCTGGACGCCCAGGTGCGCGGCAACGGCTCGGGCATGTCCGCCCTGCTCACCAAAGCGGTCCTGGCCCGCCCCTCCACGGCGCTCACCCTGGCCTCCCGGGCCCCCGCCGTGGCGGCGCGCCTGCGCCCCGGATCCGCGCGCGTCGCGGGCACCGACGACGACGTGCCCTCCGGCCTCACCCGGTCCGAGGTCAAGGGCTTCCTCGAGGGCCCGGTGCGCTACCTGCGCTCGCGCCACGCCAACCGCCTGCGCCCCAGGAAACGCCCCTCCTCCGGCCGGGCCGACGGGGCGGAGGGGGCGCCGGAGGGCCCCGGGGACGGGCGGGGCTGACGTGGCGGAGATTGCGGCGTCGCGCCGTGGGATCTGGGCCAGACCCGGCCCGGCCTTCATCGGCGCACTCAGCGAGGACGCCCTGCAGCTGCCCGCGTGGCCGTTCATCGTCGCCTACTCCGGGTACTTCCTGTGGTGGGCGATCGGCGCCGGGGACCTCATGTGGCCGGTGTTCGCGATCATCATGATCGTGTTCATGCTGGGGCGCCGGGGCCTGCGCTTCCCGCCGGGGACTGTGATCTGGCTGTTCTTCCTGGTGTGGGTGCTCGCGTCGATGAGCATGCTCGACTCGGTCGGGCGCCTCATCGGCGCGTTCTACCGCTTCGCTCTGCAGATGTCGCCCCTGGTCTTCGGGATCTACGCGTTCAACGCGCGCGCCCGCCTGACGCCGAAGGCACTCATGGGGACGCTGTGGGGCTTCCTGGCGTCGGCCGTGGTCGGCGGGTACTTGGCGATGGCGTTCCCCAAGCTGCGCTTCAACACGCTCATGTACTACGTGGTCCCCAAGGCGCTGCACTCCAACGACTTCGTGTCGGAGTTCGTGCGCAGGGGGACCACGCAGTGGAACCCAGGGTCGTGGGTCCTCTCGGATCCCCGTCCGTCTGCGCCCTTCATCTACGCGAACACGTGGGGGAACGTCTTCTCCCTGATCTTCCCGCTCGCCGTCATCTTCGCGGTCATCTCCTGGCGGGAGTACGCGCGCCACCGCTACCTGCACGCCCTCGTGTGCGCCGCCTCGGTGGTGCCCGCGGCCGCGACCCTCAACCGCGGGATGTACATCGGCCTGGTCGTGATCGCGGCGTGGGTCGGTTTCCAGAGGGTGCGCGACGGGCGGTGGCGGACGGTGCTCGTCGCGCTGTTCCTCGGCGGGGTCGGCGCCATCGCGTGGCTGTTCACCCCGGCCTCGCAGTCCCTGGTGGAGCGCCTGCAGTCGTCGAGCACGACGGTCGACCGCTTCACGAACTACGTGGAGACCGTGGCCTCGCTCAAGGAGTCCCCGCTGCTGGGCTTCGGGGCACCGCGCCCCGCGTCCGTGCCGTGGCTGCCGTCGCTGGGCACCCAGGGCCAGTTCTGGACGGTCCTCTTCTCCTACGGGATCGTCGGCGCCCTCCTCTTCCTGGCGTTCTTCGCCAGGATCCTGCCCAGCGTGTGGAGGGCGAAGGACATCTACGGCTCAGTCCTGGGCGGCATCGTCATCGCCACCCTGGTCGAGCAGTTCTACTACGGGATGAACACCGGGCTCATGGTCTCGGTGCTGGCCGTCGCCCTGCTGGCGCGGCACCTGGAGGAGGGCACCGAGCCCCTCACCGACTACGACGTGGCCGGGCCGGCCGCCAAGACGCCGAGGGGAATGTGGAAGAACCCCGTCCGCCGTGCGGAGGGCGAGGTCTTCTCGGAGAGGATGCTGGACCGGGTCAACACGTCGGATCGTCGGGGAAGGAGACCCCGGATAGTTTCCAGGAACCGCCGTCGTTGACGAACGAGAAATCAGTGAGGGCCCGCATCAGCGAGGTGTCGTCCGTCAGCGGCGACCCGGCGTCGTTCGTGACGGTGACCCCGGTCGAGTCGACGCAGGCGCGCACTGTGGCGGTCGTCCCGTCGGACGCGGTCACGTGGGCGTCCTCGATCCGGGGGGTCCCCGACACGCGCGTGCCGTCCGTGTTCCACTCCTGGGCCTGCGCGTCGAACTCCTCCAGCGCGGACTCGGTGAGGATCGAGGAGAGGTCGGTGGCGATCGCGGTGGAGGGGTCGGAGTACGCCTGCCACATGGAGGCCAGGACGAAGTCCACCTGCTGGGACGCCTCGTCGTCGCTGGCCATGCCCGCGCCCGCGGTGTTGGCCGGGCCGGCCGACTGCGGCTGGATGGTCTTGGGCACCGACTGCGGCACCGCAGCGGGATCGGATTCGGCCCCGGAGGCACCGGGGGCGGACTGCGACGTGGTCACGGACCTGCCGACCAGTGCGAAGACCACGCACACGGCGGCGACCAGGATGACTGCGAGGCCGACCCAGGCCGCGACCAACCATTTCCCGGTGAGTTTCTTAACAGACATGGGCGCCCTTCTTCCGTTGAGGATTCTCGGTAAGTCCTACCAGTGAGTAAAGATAGTCCCACAACCTCGGTGATTACGAAGCGAGAAGGAGAGCAAATGAGTGACGCGCATCAATCCCGGAGGAACCTCGCGAGGGGTGGAATCGTCGGATTCGTCGGCGCGGCCGCGTCCGCGGTGCTCGGTTTCGTCTTCACGATCGTGCTCTCGCGCGCCCTGGGGACCACGGGGGCCGGCGTCGTCACCCAGGCCACGGGCGTGTTCGCCATCGTCATGGCCCTGGCCAAGGTCGGCCTGGACTCGACGGCCATCTACCTCATGCCGCGGCTGTCGGTCGATTCGCCCCAGGAGATCCGCGCCTCGTTGAACTACATGGCGTCGGTGGCGGTCGGGGTGTCGCTGTCGGCGGTCCTGGTCCTGGAGGCGGTGGCCCCCATGATCTGGAGCGCGGAAGTGGCGGGGGCCGTGCGGGCGGCCGCGTGGTTCGTGCCCATCGGCGCCCTCTCCCTGGTCGCCTCGGCCGCGCTGCGGGCGCTGGGCAACATGCGCGAGTACGTCCTGGTCCAGAACCTGCTGCTGCCCGGGCTGCGGCCCCTGCTGGTGGCGGTGGCGGCTGCCGTCGGCGGCTCCTACGCGGTGGTCTCCGCCGCCTGGGCGCTCCCCTTCGTCCTCGTCCTGGTGTGCGCGTGGGCGCTCCTGGCCCGGCACATGCCCGAGGCGGGGGGCAGCCGCTGGCCCACGCGCCAGCGCCGCCGCCGCATCGTGTCCTTCGCCCTGCCCCGCACCCTCACGGCGGGCCTGGAGCAGGCCCTCCAATGGCTGGACGTCCTGCTGGTGGGGGTGCTGGCGGGCAACGCCGCCTCCGGCATCTACGGGGGCGCCATCCGCTTCATCCAGGCTGGGCTCGTCGTCGACACGGCCCTGCGCGTCGTCGTGTCCCCCCAGTTCTCCAAGCTGCTCCACCAGCGCAAGATGGAGGAGCTGGCGTCCCTGTACTCGACCGCTTCGGTGTGGCTGGTGCTCTTCGCCACCCCGGTCTACGTCCTCATGGCGGTCTTCTCCCCGGCGCTCATGCGGATCCTGGGCGAGGGGTTCGAGGCGGGGGCCGGGGTCCTCGTGGCCCTGTGCGCGGGCTCTGTGGTGACGTTCATGGCGGGGAACATCCATTCGCTGCTGATCATGAGCGGGCGCAGCGGGTGGGCCGCGGTCAACAAAATCGTGGTGCTCGGCCTCAACGTCGTCGGCAATGTGGTGTTCATCCCGCGCTTCGGGATGCTGGCGGCCGCCGTCGTGTGGGCGGTGTGCATGGTGGTGGACGCGGCGATGGCGTCCGTGCAGGTGGCGCGCTTCATCGGAGTGCGGCCCGACCTGGGCGAGGTCGCCCTGCCGGTGGTGGGCGTGCTCGTGTGCGTGGGGGCCCCCGCGGGCGCGGTGGCGCTCGTGGCGGGGCGCGACAGCCTGGTGGGCCTCGCGGCGGGGTGCGCGGCCGGGGCGCTGGGCTTCCTCGCGCTGTGCTGGGCGGGGCGCTCGCCGTTGCGCCTGGTGGGCCTGGGGGCCTTCGCCCGCGCGAGGAGGAGCGGCGAATAGGGCCTTTACCAAGTTGCAACATATTTCGGTGTCCAGGACCTGACCAGCCGGTTGATCACCGCGTGATTTGCGTGTAAATATATTGCCGTTAACACGCCTCGTTCACTCTTGAATGCTAAGGAACAGCCGGAATGTCGCGCCGTCTACTGGGGGCCCTGCTCGCCCCCGCCGCCCTACTCACATCATTCGCACTCGCGCCCATGGCCGTGGCCGACCCGGGCGGCGGCAGCGGCAGCACAGGGGGAGCCGCGGCCGTCCACGACGGCCTCAGCGCCCAAACGGCCGCGGCCTCCTGCTGGGACATCAAGACGCAGAACCCCGCTGCGGCCGACGGCGCCTACTGGCTGCAGACCCCCACGATGGACACCCCCGGGCAGTACTACTGCGATCAGACCACCGACGGCGGCGGCTGGGTGCTGATCGGCCGCGGCCGCGAGGGCTGGGAGCCGTGGACGCAGGGGAAGGGCGACCGCAACTCCCTGACCGCGCGCGGGCGCACGGCGGCGGACATGGCCGTCGCCCAGCTGTCCACCAAGGAGGTCAACCAGCTCATTGGAAACGGGTCAGTTTCCAGCCTCGAGGACGGCGTGCGCGTCCTGCGCTCCCTGGATCCCCAGGGCTCGTCCTTCCAGGCCCTGGATCTCAGCTTCCCCCAGATGACGGACTTCGTGTGGTTCTTCAAGATGGGCCACCCCGTCAACGCGACCTTCAACCACGGTCCCGTCGTCTCGTCGAGGGCCTACTCCCGCTTCGGCTACGACGACGCGTGGAACGCCAACAACACCTACCCGTCGTGGGCGAACGGCTTCACGATCGGGTTCGGCTTCGGCCCGGGGGCCCAGAACTACCCCGGTGACACGGCCTCGGCGGGATCCTTCTTCCGCAAGATCCGCCAGACCGTCTTCCCCTACTCCGAGGTCTACCTCCGCCCCCGGATCGCCTCGGACTCCTCCGACTTCACCCGCATCCCCGACGAGGGCGCGGCCGCTTCCACTGTGACGCGCGCCGTCTCGGAGTTCGCGGCCCCCACCCAGTGGGGCGTGACGGGCAACCTCAACGGCTCCTACGCCGAGGGCAACATCCAGGTCCAGGCTTTCGAGCAGGTCGGCACCACCATGTTCGTGGGGGGCAACTTCACGGGCGTGCGCTCCGGCGCTGACGGCGCCATCACCGAGTCACGGGGCCTGGCCGCGTTCGACGTCAACACGGGCGCCTTCACGGGTATGGCCTTCAACTTCAACAACCAGGTGAAGGACCTGCTCACGCTCCCCTCGGGCAAGCTGCTCGCAGTCGGCGACTTCACGTACGTCAACGGCGAGGAGCACGTGGGCACCGTCGTGCTGGATCCCGCGACCGGCCAGATCGACCCGGACTGGAACCTCGCCATCATGAACGCGATCGGCTCGCACCGCGTCTCGGTGCGCACCGCCCGCTTCTACAACGGCCAGGTGTACCTGGGGGGCACCTTCACCCACCTGCGCCTGGGCGACATGGCGAAGGTCTACGCGCGCAACGCGGGCCGGGTCGGCCTCGACGGGCGCCCCGACCGCTCCTGGAACCCGGAGTTCAACGCCTCGGTGCTGGCCTCGGACATCAACGAGCAGAACGGCGCGTACTACGCCGGCGGGCACTTCACCCGCGCCCACGGCGACCACGCCTGGTACGCGGCCCGCCTGTCCACCGACGCGGGAGCCGCAGTCGACCCCTCCTTCGACTTCAAGCCGAGCACGGTGACTGCGGGCAAGTACCAGCAGACCATCACCTCGGTGGGCGACCGCGTCTACATCGGCGGCTCCGAGCACTCGCTCTTCAGCTACGACGCGGCCACGAACCAGCGGCTCTCCGCCTCGATCATGATGAGCAACGGCGGCGACCTGCAGGCCAGCGCGGCCTCCCCCAACGGCGTCATCTACGCCTCGTGCCACTGCTCCGACGCCGCCTACCAGGACGCCGAGATGTGGACCATCGAATCGAACTGGACCCGGGCCGACGACATCAAGTGGGTGGGCGCGTGGGACACCGCCACCGGCAAGAACATGCACTGGACCCCCTTCGAGATCTCCTCGCAGCGCAAGACCGGCGCGTGGGCGCTCACCGTCGACTCCAACGGCAACCTGTGGGCGGGCGGCGACTTCACCCGCACGCACACCTCGGTGGCGCGCACCCAGTGGAACGGCGGCTTCGCCCGTTTCGACGCCCGCGACACGACTCCGCCCGAGGCGCCCGCCCAGGTGCGCACCGCCGCCTCCACCGAGGCGACCGTGACGCTGTCGTGGACCCCGGTGGCCGACGCCGACGCCTACGAGATCCTGCGCGACGACCGCACGGTCGCCCAGGTCAAGGAGCCGACCGTCGAGCTCGCCCGCGCCGGTGAGAACCGCTTCTTCGTGCGCGCCGTGGACGCCGAGGGCAACCGCTCCGCCACCAGCCCCGTCTACGTCCCGCCGGCCTTCGGCGAGCACGACCCGTCCGACCCCGTCCTGGTCGACGACGGCGCCACCTGGTCCTACCGCTACGAGGAGTCCGCCGCCGACGAGGCGTGGGCCTCGCCCGACTACGACGACTCCGCGTGGCCGCGCGGCGCCGCGCCGCTGGGCAGGGGCGATGACCGCATCGCCACGGACATCCAGACCGCGCCGCACAAGACGTGGCCCATCACCAGCTACTTCCGCACGCACTTCACCGTGGCCGACCCCTCGGCCGTCTCGGGGGTGAACGTCGACTTCGTCGCGGACGACGGCGCCATCGCCTACGTGAACGGCGCCGAGGTGGGCCGCCAGCGCCTGGGGACCGGTGGGGTCTCCTACGAGACCCGCGCCGACGCCGCCCCCACCTACGACGCGGCGCAGGCCGACCGGACCACGGTGTTCGTGCCCGCCGAGCGCCTCGTCGCGGGGGACAACGTCCTGGCCGTGGAGACGCACGTGAACTACCGCAAGGCGAAGTCCGTGTCGATGCAGGCCCGGGTCGAGCGCGTCGAGCGCAAGCCCGGCGGCTCCGACAGCTCCCCGGCCCCGTCGCCGTCGCCCGGCGCGACGAGCTCGCCGGTGGTGGACGCCACCGGGGTGACCGACGGCGAGATCATCTCCTCGGGCACGCAGTGGAGCTACTGGGCCTCGCAGTCCGAGCCCACGCCGTACTGGGCCTCGCCGTCCGGCGACATCTCCGACTGGTCCTCGGGCGCCAGCCCGATCGGCTGGGGCGACCCCGACGCGGGGACCCCCCTGTCGATCGAGAAGGGCGATCGCGCGATCACCAACTACTTCGCCGCCGACGTGGACCTGGGGCCCATCACTGGCGACGCGAAGATCACGCTCAACGTGAGGGCCGACGACGGCGCCGTGATCTACGTCAACGGCTTCCAGTTGGCGACCGTGCGCATGAGCGAGGGCGCGATCACGCACTCGACCTTCGCGAACCAGGCGGTCACCGCCAAGAGCGCCGCGTCCAACATGGTGACCGTCGAGGTGCCCGCGTGGCGGCTGGTGAACGGCATCAACCGCATCGGCGTCGAGGAGCACGTCAACTACCGGGGGACGCCGTCGATGACCTTCGACCTGACGGCCTCGCTCAAGCGGTGGTGACGCGCTTCAGCGCAGAGCACAGTGAGTAAGCGCTCAACCGAGTGGTAAGAACTCGGTTGAGCGCTTCTCCCACCCGTGGGAAAATGGCGATGTCCGACTCAACCTTCCCGCAGGTCCCATGAGAAACAGTCACCGCATCCCCCTCGTCGTGATCGCCGCGGCGACCGTCGTCCTCAACGGGCTGGGGCACGTGCCCTCGCAGTCCGCGTCCCCCGCACCCGTCCGCGACGGGCTGTCCGAGGCGGGCGCGGCCGCCTCGTGCTGGGAGATCAAGCAGAACGACCCCAACGCGCCGGACGGCACCTACTGGCTGCAGACCCCCACCATGAACGCGCCCGGACGGTTCTTCTGCGACCAGACGAGCGACGGGGGCGGATGGGTCCTCATCGGGCGCGGCACCGACGGGTGGGAGACCTGGAGCCAGGGCAAGGGCGCGGCCTCCGCGCTGGCCAAGCGCGAGCGCAGGCCCGCGGACGGGACCGTGCAGCTGTCGCACGAAGCCGTCAACGGCCTCCTCGGCTCCACCCCCGTCTCCGAACTGCCCGACGGCATGAGGGTCGTGCGCGCCTACAACGGGCGCGGGACGTTCTGGCAGACCATCAAGATGCGCCTGCCGAAGATGGCAGACTTCGTGTGGCCCTTCAAGTCCGCGCACCCGGTCGTCTACTCGATCGACGGCGGCGAGTGGACGACGGGCGAACCGATCTGGTCCAAGTTCGGCGACGACCTGGCATGGGGCATGGTCGACATGACCGCGACCGCCACGTCGAAGTACCGGGTGGGGTTCGGCTACGGCCCCGGCGCGCTGCTCAACGCGGACACCTCCGACACCAGTTTCTTCCGCAAGGCGGGGTTCACCGTCGAGCCCTACGCCGAGGTGTACCTGCGCCCGCAGCTGCGCTCGGACGACGCCTACGCCCGGATCGCGGACTCGGGAACCCCGGCGCAGGCCATCGCGCCGACGGTCTCCGAGTACGCGGCGCCGATGAAGTGGGGCGTGACCGGCAACCTCAACGGCTCCTACGCGGAGGGCAACGCCCAGGTCCAGGCCTTCGAGCAGGTCGGCTCCACCATGTACGTGGGCGGCAACTTCACGGGCGTGGCCCGCGTGGGCTCGACGAAGGCGCAGACCTCCGGCCTGGCGGGCTTCGACGCGTCGTCGGGGGAGTGGAACGGGCAGTCCTTCGCCTTCAACAACCAGGTCAAGGACCTCGTCGAGCTGCCGGGCGCGCGCCTGCTGGCGGTCGGCGACTTCACGCGGGTCAACGGCGAGGAGCACGTGGGCACGGTCGTCATCGACACGGCCACGGGCGCCATCGACTCCTCGTGGACGCTGAAGCTGCGCAACGCGCTGCGCTCGGGCACGGTGTCCGTCAAGGCGGCCCGGGTCACCGGCCAGCACATCTACCTGGGCGGCCTGTTCACCCACGCCTCCAGCAATGGCGGCCGCAGCGCGTACGCGCGCGGGGCGGTGCGCCTGTCCCTGTCCGGGGAGCCCGACCGCTCGTGGAACCCCGAGTTCAACGGCTCGGTCGTCGCCTTCGACGTCGACGAGGCGGGAGGTTACTTCTACGCGGGAGGCCACTTCACCCGGTCGCAGCGCGGCGCGGCCCCCTACGCCGCGCGGGTGTCCACTGCGGCGGGCGCCGCCCTGGACTCCTCGTGGACCTTCGAGCCCTCGTACTTCGACGGGATGTACCAGCAGGGGGTGGCGCTGACGGGCGGGCGCGTGTACTTCGGGGGCTCCCAGCACTCGCTCTTCGGCTACGACACGGCCACCATGAGGCGGACCTCCGGTTCGATCGCCATGCAGAACGGCGGCGACATGCAGGCGGTGACCAGTGCCGGGAACGGCGTGGTCTACGCCTCGTGCCACTGCTCGGACTTCGTGTTCCAGGACGCGTACCGCTACTACGAGCTGGGCACCAGCTGGACCCGCGCGGACGAGATCCGCTGGGCGGGGGCGTGGGACGGCGCGACGGGCCGCCAGCTCGGGTGGACCCCCTACCGCCTCGCGTCGGCGCGCTCGACCGGGGCGTGGGCGCTGGAGGCCGACGACTCCGGATCCTTGTGGGTGGGGGGCGACTTCACCCGTTCCTTCACCTCCAAGTCCGCCAACCAGTGGGCCGGCGGCTTTGCGCGCTTCGCGCCGCGGCAGGCCCCGCCCCTCCCGCCAACCTGGCGTCCTCGGGCGCGGGCGACGGCAAGGCGGCGCTCACCTGGGACGCCGTGGCCGGGGCGGCCTCCTACGAGGTCCTGCGCGACGACCGCACGGTGGCGACCGTGCGGGGGACTTCGGCGAGCGTCCCCATGGGCGGGGAGAACCGTTTCTTCGTGAGGGCAGTGGGCGCTTCGGGCTCCCGCGGCGCCTCCACCCCCGTGCTCCGCGTCGCCGCCGACGGCGCCCAGGCCCCCGCCGAACCGGGCAGCTCCCTGGTGGGGGACGCCGCGCAGTGGCGCTACCTGTGGAAGGACTCGGCGCCCGACCAGGCGTGGGCCTCCGCCTCCTACGACGACTCCGCCTGGACGACGGGCACCGCGCCCATCGGCTACGGCGGGAAGGGCCTGAACACTGTCCTCAAGCCGGGCGCCCCCGCCTCGCGCCCGATCACCCTCTACGGGCGCACGGCCTTCACGATCAAGGATCTGTCCAAGGTCGGCGGAGTGGAGGTGTCCTTCGTGGCCGATGACGGCGCGGTCGCGTACGTCAACGGAGTGGAGATCGGGCGCCAGCGCCTCGACGACGGCGACGTGTCCTACGGGACCCGCGCCTCCTCCGCGCTGTCCACCGACGCGGCGCGGGCGGACCGCCAGACCGTGCAAGTTCCCGCCTCGGCCCTGGTCGAGGGGGCGAACGTCCTCGCCGTCGAAGAGCACGTCAACTACAGGAACGCCCCGTCGCTGACCATGTCTGCCACGGTCACCGCCATTCCCGCTGGCGCCTACGTGCCGCCGGTCCCCTCGCCCCCCAGGCGCAGCGCGCCGCCCGCCCAGTCCGGCGGCGAGCCCCAGGACCCCCCGGCCGACGAGCCCCTCAAGCCCCTGGACGCCTCGCACGTGAACTTCGGCAAGGCGCTCTTCTCGGGCGAGCAGTGGTCCTACTGGACGGACGCGAAGGCCCCCGACGCCGCGTGGGCCTCGACGGCCGACCTGTCCAAGTGGCAGCACGGTGCCTCCCCCCTGGGGTGGGGCGACGCCGGGGCCGGCACTGACTTCGGCGCGGCCAAGCGGCCCACGACCGCCTACTTCGCCCGTGACGTGAAGTTCGGCCCCATGCCGGAGAACGGCACGCTCACCCTCCACGTGCGGGCCGACGACGGCGCCGTCATCTACGTCAACGGCACCGAGGTCGCCCGGGTCCGGATGCCCTCGGGCACGGTCACGCCGCGGACCAAGGCGTCCAACGGGGTGACCGTGTCGGAGGCCGCGGACGCCATGGTCGAGGTCGTGGTTCCGGGCAACCTGCTCACCTCGGAGATCACGCGGATCGCCGTGGAGGAGCACTCGGCGGGGGCCTCGGACCCGTCCCTGACATTCGACATGTACGTCACTTTGGAGAGGTGAGGCTGTGAACGGAGCCCAGCGCGAGGCCGCCAACCCCGACGCGGAGCACCACCACGAGATCGCGCGCATGGTCCTGGTGGAGGGGCGGGCGACCACCTGGCTCAACCACTGGTCGCTGCTGCACGCCGATTTCGACCAGTTGCGCAAGATGGACGCAGTCGGCGTCGACGGGACGCTGCTGCAGATGACGCTGGGGCGCATGGGTCACCCGGTGGTGCGGTCATCGGCGGACCTGGTCCTGCCGCACGTCTTCAACCAGATGGAGGCGGGCGCGCGCGTCGCCCTCATCGGCGCCGCCCCCGGCGTCGCCGAGCGCGCCGCGGCCAGGCTCAGCGCCTTCGAGGTCATGGTGGTCGACGGCTACGCGGGCCTGGCGGGCCTGCGCCGCTCCCACGCCCGCCTGGTGGACTTCGATCCGCGTCTGGTCGTCGTCGGCCTCGGCGCCGGCCTGCAGGAACTGGTCGCCGCCAAGGCCCGGGACTGGATGCCCCGCGCCAGCGTGTGCACCGCCGGGGGGTGGATCGACCAGTTCGCCGCCTCGGACCAGTACTTCCCCGACTGGGTGCACCGCTGGCGGCTGGGCTGGGCGTGGCGCATCGCCCACGAGCCCCGGCGCCTGCTGGGGCGCTACACGGTGGAGGCCGTGGACTTCTTGGCGCTGGCGCCCCGACTGGTCGCGCGATTGGAGGACATGGGGGAGTTCGGGGAGTACGGGCTGATCGCCCGCTAGCCCCGCAGCCGCGGGAGCGCGCCGGCCCCGGGGGCAGTGGGCCCCAGGGCGCCGTTCTTGTTGTATCCGTCACCCCTGCGTCTGCGCGGGGCGCGCGGCGGGGTGTTGTGGGATCTGTGTGGGATCAGCGGTTTCGCAACATTGGTCCCATCAGCCGCATTCACATGCGTGTTAAGTATCACGTTTGTTGGTAATTTTACTGCTATACACTTTCTCGGTATATATGAAGGTCGGTCCCATCTCCGAGAACGGTGTCACCATGCGCTCAACCCACATGCCCGCAACCCGATCGCGCTGGCGCGCCCTCGCGCGCCTCGTCCCCGCGCTCCTGGCAGCGCTGCTCGCGTGCTCCCTGGCGCCCCTGCGGACCGACGCCGCCGACATCCGGCGCGTCGGGGACATCCTTTCGGCTATCGGCGGCACCGTGTACATCCACGACAACCCCGACTGGTCCAAGGGCCAGTACTGGGCCGACGGCGCATGGCACTCCTTCGCCGACCTCGACCCCGCGGACAAGAACACCCAGGACGGTCCCATCGCCGAGCTCGACAACGGGTGGAAGATCTACTGGGCGCACTCCTTCAACGGCAACGGCGGCGAGTACATGATCTGGCGCTACCCGGACAACGGGCAGCTCGGCGTGAACGGGAGCCGCTGGCCGGGCTTCAAGATCCGTTTCAACGACATCGGCTACACGGCGGCCGGCGACCCCATCGACGCCGTCCTCGACTTCGAGTACGTGTTCGCCTGGCAGTACGACGGCAGCGCCGCCCACCCGATCCGCGAACCCTCGTGGTTGACGCCCTTCGAGATCACGAGGGGCTACGGGCCGCTGACGGCCGCCTCCTCGCAGGACCAGAACGCGGCGCCCATCGGCATCGACCTCGAGTTCGACACGGCGCTGGTCCACGCCGGGACCGACACAGCCATCGACGAGTCCAACGAGATGGACGTGCTCTACTGGGACATCGACCAGCCCGTGCACCAGGGGCCCGACGGGGCCGTCGTCAACAACTACTCCAGCGACTGGCGCGAGGGCGTCCACTTCGTCAGCGGTTACAAGGACCCCTCCACCATCGGCGACACCTCCGAACTGGTCGTCTCCGACTCCAACACCTGGTTCCGCTCGGGCGGCAACGACAGCTCGCCGACCCCCACCGACCGCTCCTCCGTCATCGGCAGGACGGGGCCGCGGTTCCGCACCGGATGGCGGGGCTACGCGTGCTCGACCGGCATCGGTTACGACACCAAGGTCCGCGTTTACCCGCAGTGGCCCGCCCCCGTCAAATCCGAGCCCGTCCAGATCGTCCAGCGCGGCGGGACGGCCACATTCGACGTCACCGAGGTCTTCCCCTACGTGGCGGACTCCAACAAAGCCGATTCCCTCACCCTCACAGACACCCTCGACCCCGCGCTGGACGCCTCCCGGGCATCCATCACCGTCCTGAAGGGGCCCGCGGGCGACGTCGACGTCACCGACAACTGGACCATCACCACCTCCGGGCAGACGGTCACCGCCACCGCGAAGAACACGGGGCACGGATACGCCGAGGGGCGCCACGTCTTCCGCATCACCGCCCCCGTCCGCCAGGACGCCGACCTCAGTGCGCGCACGACCGAGGACGTCGACGGCACCCGCTACTGGCCGCTGCCCAACCAGGCGTCCATGACGGTCAACAACGAGGCGAAGCCCTCGAACACCGTGAAGGCCCTGGTCCCCTACGAGGCGGAGGGCGAGGTCCGCCTCCAGGCGACGAAGGCCCTCACCGGCGCCGCCCTCCAGGCCGGCCAGTTCACCTTCGAGCTGCGCGGCGCGAACGGGGACGTGATCAGCACCGCTGCCAACGAGGCCGACGGCACGGTCGCCTTCCCGGAGATCCCGTACACGGCGGCCGACATCGGCAAGACCCACTCCTACACCATCGTCGAGCGCGACGGCGGCGCCCCGGGCTACGTCTACGACACCCACGCCGAGGCGGTGACCGTCACCGTGTCCGACGCGGGCGGCGGCGTCCTCAACGCCACTGCCTCCTATGACGCCGACGGCGCCGTATTCTCCAACGAGTTCAGGCACGCGCTGGGCGTAGTCAAGCGCTCGGCCTCCGACGACGCCCTGGGCGGGGCCGTCTTCACCCTCTACGAGGACGACGGCGACGGGGCGCACACAGCGGCCGACCCCGTGGCCACGGTCTACTCCGACCCTCAGATGACCACTGAGATCCTGGGGGCGGAGGCCACCACCGGCGCCGATGGGACGGCCGTGTACCACGGGCTCCGCGCCTCGACGACCTACTGGCTCGAAGAAACCCGGGCCCCCGTCGGCTACAACCTGGACCCCCGCGCCCACGCCATCACCGTCTCGGCCAGTGGCGAGGTCACCACGACCGACGCGGCGGGCGCCCCGGCGCCCCTGCCGCTGGTGGACGGGACAGCGACGATCACCATCGTCGACGAGCCGCTGCCCGTCCTGCCCGCCACCTCCGGTCCGGGCGCCGTCCTCATCGTCTTCGCCGGATCGTTCCTCACGGCCGCCGGCGCAGGAATACTCCTGACGCGCCGCTCGAAGCGCCGCGCGTCGATGTGAAACACCCGTGTTCCACAACCCGCTCCCGCAGGGAGCCCCCGTCCCCGATCACACGACACAGGACCCAACTATGACACGCACTCCGAAGACACTCTGCGCCCTGGCCGCAGTGACGACCGCCATCGTGCTCGCGCCTGCCGCCGGCGCCGCGCCCACGAGCCCCACCGACGTCCCCGACTCCCCGCTCCGGGTGTCCGGACTGCTCCCCGGCGACACGGTGAGCGCCTTCCGCATCGCTGACGCCGACATCGACGCCGCGAACAACCTCACCTACACGATGGCCCCCGGCCTGCCCAGCGCCTACGACACGATCGAGGAGATCGCGGCCGTCGCCTCGGACGGCACGGCCTTCTCGCAGGGCAGCGCCGCGCAGAACGCGGCGGCCGCCATCGCAGCGGCCCTCACCGCTCCCGAGGCGAGCGCGGTCGCCCCGGACTCTGCCGCGGACCTCACCCTGGGCAGCGGCTACTACCTGGTGCGCGTCACCTCCACCAGCGGCCAGACGCGCGTCTACCAGAACATGATCGTCGACGTCACCCCGTCGGTGGTGAACGGGGCCTACGCCGCCAGGGACCTGGAGCCCATCCAGGTGAAGACGACCGACGTCAGCATCAACAAGGGCGTCGGCGAGGCGGGCGCGGACAGCACCGACGCCTATTCCGTCGGCGACTCGGTCCCCTTCACCGTGACCACGGCCGTCCCCTCCTACCCGGCGGACTCCCCGAACGCCACGTTCACCATCTCTGACGCGCCGACCGCGGGACTCGCCATCGAGACCGCCACGATCTCCATCAACGGGGCAGCGGCCGCCACCGGCGCCGATTACACGCTCACTGCCTCGGAGAACGGGTACACGATCACCTACGCCAAGGACTACGTCCTCGCCCACCCCGGCGCCCCCGTCGTCATCACCTACAAGGCGAAGCTGACCGCCGACGCCTACTCCCGCAGCGCCGACGACCTCACCGGCAACACCGCCACCGTTGCCTTCAACCCCAGCCCCTACGACGCCGGCACCGCGACACCCTCCGACTCCGCGACCGTGAAGACCTACGGCTTCGTCTTCAAGAAGGTGACGCCCGCGGGCCAGCCGCTGCCCGGGGCGGCCTTCACCGTGACCCTGGCCAACGGGCAGACCCTCACGTCCACCTCTGACGCCAACGGCTACGTCTACTTCGAGGACCTGGCGGCCGGCGACTACACCGCCGTCGAGACCCACGTTCCGAGCGGCTACCAGAAGGCCCCCGACGTCTCCTTCCAGCTGAGCGCCGCCACCGCCGCCTCCGACAACCCCGCCACCGCGGCCGTGGAGAACAACTACCTGGTCTCCGCCGCGGACGTCACCGATCCGGAGCTGGTGGCGCTGCCCATCACGGGCGCCAGCGGGATCTTCTTGATCGTGGGCACCGGGACCCTGCTGCTGGTCCTGGGATCGGCCATGGTCCTGCGCTCGCGCAAGCGCCCCTGAACCGGTTGTGAGCAGCCGCAACGCCCGTCCGCCCCGGAGCGGAGCCGCCGATGTGACGGCCTCCGCCCCGGGGCGGGGGCGAGCGCGCACCCTCGCCGCCCTGGTCGTCGTGGCGCTGGGGATCGCCCTGGTCAGCTACCCCTTCGTCAGCGACTGGCTCAACAGGCGCGCCCAGAACGCCGCCACCGGTGCGCAGGGCGAGGCGGTCGCCTCGGCCGCGCCGGACGCGCTGGCGGCGCAGCGGGAGGCCGCCGTCTCCTACAACGAGCGCCTCCTCCGGGGCTCCGTCCGCGTCACCGACCCCTTCGACGAGGCGGGCCTGCCCCCCGGGAACGCCGAGTACGACTCCGTCCTCGACGTCGCCGGGGACTCGGTCATGGCGGAGCTCGTCATCCCCGCCATCAACGTCGACCTGCCGGTCTCGCACTACACCTCCGACGAGTCCCTGTCCAAGGGGGCGGGCCACCTCGCCAACACCTCGGTCCCCATCGGGGGCCCCTCGACGCACTCGGTGCTGGCCGCGCACACGGGCCTGCCCACGGCTCGGATGTTCGACCGCCTCGACGAGTTGCGGGCGGGGGACTGGTTCGTGATCCGCGTCCTCGGCGAGGAGCACTTCTACGAGGTCGCCTCAACGGAAGTCGTCGAACCGGGCGAAACCTCGTCCCTCGCGGTGCAGCAGGGGCGCGACCTGGTCACCCTGGTCACGTGCACCCCCTACGGCGTCAACAGCCACCGCCTGCTCGTCCACGCCGAGCGCACCAGCGCCCGCGGCCAGTGGGATTCCGGGGCGCCTCCGGGACCCGTGATCGCCGATGTGCGGCCCGGCATGTGGGGGGCGGCCGCC
>ERZ773070.453-NODE-453-length-30378-cov-100.004386_pt1 | contig 30378 bp, 19 predicted proteins | sample MGYA00580618_ERZ773070 | MGnify/ENA primary metagenome ERZ773070 (study PRJEB29015, sample SAMEA2738023) | human oral metagenome | biome: human oral; feature: human-associated habitat; material: dental | place: China | collected 2019 ... | reverse complement strand
CAGGCACCATCTGGGGACCCACAGGACCCGCCTGGGAAGAATAAAACACCACACCGAACACTGGAAAACACCATTCTTCATCAGTTCCCTGAAAACGCAGAGCACTCCGGGTCGGCCGGGGCTGTTGGAAGTATGGTGCGTGGGGGTCTGGTCCGAGAGGGGGCGGTCGTGGCTGATGCGACCGGACTGTCGGGCGAGGGGATGGTTGATCCTGTGACGGGAGGGGTCGTCGATCAGGGGATCTCGCCGGGTGTTCGCCGGCGCGGGTGAAGGGGCAGGTGAGCCCGGTCGGGTCTGGTGGCCTGCTGGGCCGGCTCACGTAGGACGTGCTCGGGATCGTGCTGAATGCTGAGCCGACCGGGCAGGCCGGGCACGAGCACGGTGGCGCCCCGGTCGGTGAGGGCATGCGCGCCGGGGCCCGGACGAAGGCGGTGCTCGCCGGGATCGGGCCGGTCGAGACCGGGGTGCCTCGTGATCGTGACGGGCCGGTCGGCCCGGTGGTCGTGCCCGAGTGCAGGCTCCGTCTCGACGGGGTCGATCAGATCGTGCTGCCGTTGACCGTGCGGGGTTCGACGACCGGGGGGCGCCGTGCGCTTCGACGAGGCCTGTGGGGCGGAGGTGTCCGAGGACACGGTCGGTCGGGTCGGCGAGGAGGTCGTCGGGGGACTCGCCGGATGGTCGGGCGGGTCGCCGGGCGCGGTCCGGCCGGTGGTCCTCGTCGACGCGATCCGGAAGTGGACGCGATCTGAGGGTGAGGGTCCGTGACGGGCGGGTCCGCGGCACCCTGTTGCGTGTCGTGATGGGTGTCACGACGGGCGGGGTTCGTGCCGTTCCCGGGGCACGGCGTCGGGACCCGCAGGGTGGTCTGCTCGACCAGCGCGATCGCATCGGTCAGGGCCCGCTGCCGCGGGGCCGTCCCGGGCACGCGGACACCCCGAACGGGCGAAGCGCCTCCACCCCGTGACGAGGCCGCCTGACCCCACCGGCGGCGGGAGGGCGCGCCGGACGATGGGGCGGGGGCCCGCGCTGAACGCGTCCGCGACCACCCTCGCCGGACGGTTCGAGGGGAACCACCCACTGATGAGAACCACCGGACCCCACACACCATTCAACGAACAGACCCCTCGTCTGGTACCCAACGGGTTGGAGCAGGGCTGGTCGCCGCGCCAGATCAGCGGATAGCTGACACGCGAGCACCCTCACCGGCGAGACGGGCGGATGTCCGCCGAAGCGATCCATCAAGCCCTGTACCGCCAGTCCCGTGGATGGTTGAGGGTGCTGGGTGGGGAGTCTGCGCCGTGGTGGCACGGCCCGGGTGAGCCGAGACCGTCGGCAGGTACCGCATCCGGGACGTGCCCGGCGGGTTTCGATCGGGCGCGTGCGGCGGCTCAGACGGGCCAGGACGGTGCGCCCGGTGGCAGACCGGGCCCGCCGACCGAGCGGGCTCCCGGCGGCCATTGCGCCGGGCGCCCGAGAACCGGCTCGGGCGCCCGGACACGCCCGATGCATACTGACCGCATGCACGCACTGGTCTGGGTCACCGCCGCCCTGGGGGCGGTCTGTGCAGCACTGTGCGCACTCACGATCGTGCTGCGCCGCCGCCTCGTCCTGCTGCGCGCCGACAACGAGTACCTCCGCGGAGCCGTCAGGCACCGCATGGAGCGTCCCCAACTCTTCTCCCACGAGGTACGCACCCCGCTCGCCCTCATCCGGGGCGCCGCCGAGCTGCTCCTGGAGGGAGCCCCCGGCCCGCTCACCGAACGCCAGCGGGAGTTCATCGAGACGATCGCCGACAACAGCGCGCAGATGACGCAGCTCTCCGAGACGATGCTCACCGAGGCGCGCATCGAGGCCCAGCTGCTCACCCTGCACCGCGAGCGCATCGAGATCCGTTCGCTCGTGCGTCAGACGATCTCGCAGCTGCGCCACTTCACGCGCATCCCCATCGAGCTCGACAACACCGGCCCGCGCATCGTCCTCGACGGGGACCCCGCCCTGCTGCGCCAGGCGCTGTGGAACCTCGTCAACAATGCGGTGCGCCACGCGGGCCCCGGCGCGGCCATCACGGTGCAGGTCACCACGGCCGACGACACCGTCGTCGTCGCCGTCACCGACGACGGGTCGGGCATGACCGAGGCCGAGCGCGCCCGGCTGTTCCGGCCCTTCAGCGCGCCGATCGGGCAGGACGAGGGGCGCGGCACCGGCCTGGGCATGCTCGTCGCCCAACGCGTCGTCGCCGCACACGGGGGCCGCATCCTCGTCGACACCATCGACGGGCGCGGCACCTCGATCCTGTGCGCTCTGCCGCTCGGGACGGCCCCCTGGCCCGGCACAGACGCTCCCCCGACCGCGCCGGGCGCCTCCGGGGCGACGGCCCGCGAGCGGGAGGCGGCGCCATGAGTCCCACGGCCCTGGTCGTCGACGACCAGACGCAGATGGTCTCGATCGTCGCCTTCGCCCTCGAGACGCAGGGCTTCACCTGCCTGACAGCGCACAGCGCCGAGCAGGCATGGGCCGTCCTGACCCGTCGGCGGGTCGACATCGTCATCCTCGACATCATGCTGCCGGGCGCCTCGGGCATCGCCCTGTGCGAGCGCATCCGGGCCACGAGCGGGACGCCGGTGATCCTGCTCACCGCCAAGGACAGCACGGACGACCGCATCGCCGGGCTCCTGGCCGGCGCCGACGACTACCTCACGAAACCGTTCAGTCCCCGCGAACTGGCCCTGCGCGCGCAGGCCGTCCACCGCCGGGCGCAGGGCGGCGCCGGGGACGGGCTCCTCGTCAACGGCCCGCTCGTCATCGACACCGTCCGGCGCCGGGCCACCTGGGACGGCAGGGTGCTGCACGTCTCCGACGTCGAGCTGCGTCTGCTCACCGCGCTGGCCCGCCACAAGGGGGAGGTCGTCACCTGGAGCACGCTGCTCAACGAGGTCTGGTTCACCGAGTCCGGCAGTGGCGGCCGCGAGATGATCAAGACGACCGTCTACCGCCTGCGCCAGCGCCTGGACACCGAAGGGCGTCCTCTCATCGTCACCGTTCGCGGCATGGGCTACCTCATGCCCGACCAGGACCCCCGGTGAGACGCCCGAACCGCGCCCGGCTGCTCGCCCGGATCGGCGGGGCCCTCGTGCTCTGCCTCGTCATGACCGCCTCGGCGACCATCGTCGTCTCCCATGCGCGCGGCCCCCATCTGTCGGTGCTGTGCTCCTCGATCGAGGACCTCTGCCAGGAGTGGGGCCGCGTCTTCCGCGAGCGCACCGGCATCACCGCGACCATCACCCGCCGCTCGGCCGGTGAGGCCCTCACCCTCATCAGCCAGTCCGACAACCAGTTCGACCTGTGGATGGGCGGGCCCGCCGAGATGTACGTCCTGGGCGCCGAGCGGGGCCTGTTCCTCGACCACGTCCCGGCCGGCGCGGAGCACGTGCCGGACGGGCGCAAGGATCCGGACGGCGCGTGGACCGGCATCTACCAGGGCGTCCTCGGGTTCTGCTCGAACAGCGAGGTGCTCGCCCGGGCCGGACTCGACGCGCCGCGGCGCTGGGACGACCTGCTCGACCCCCGTCTGCGGGGCCTCGTCTCGGTCCCGAACCCGAACCTGTCGGGCACCGGGTACACGATGGTCGAGACCCAGGTGGCCAGGCTCGGCTCGGACGCGGCGATGGACTGGCTGTCGCGCCTGGACGTGAACGTCCTGCAGTACACCTCCTCGGGCCTGGCGCCCTCGGGGGTGGTGGCGCGCGGCGAGGTGGCCGTGGCCGTCACCTTCACCCAGCACTGCGCCAAGCAGATCGACCAGGGCCACGACGAGCTGACGATCACCTACCCGGATGACGGCACCGGCCACGAGATCGGCGCGATCGCGGTCCTGGCGGGCACCGACCAGCCTGCCGCCGCTCAGCGCTTCGAGGGCTTCATGCTCTCGGCGGACGGCCAGTCGCTGGGCGGCGAGACCGGATCGAGCCAGTTGCCGGCCCGCGACGACCTCGGCCACGACGAGCGGCTCGCCCTGCCGTCCGGGACGTCCCTGGTCGAACTCCCCCTGGCGGAGGCTGCGGCGCGGCAGAGGGAGCTCATCGGGCTGTTCGACGAGAGGGTGCTGTCGTGAGGCGGCGCGGCCGGCCGCCCCGCGCCCCGCGGCGGGGTCCCGCCGGCGGACGGGCGCTCGTCGGGGCGTTCCGGGGTCTCGGTGCCGCGGCGATCGGGGCCCTGCTGTGGCCGGCGCTGACGGTGCCGTTCGTCCCGGCGGGGCGCGCGGCCCTGGCCGACGCCGTCGTCCACCAGCACCGCCTCGTCGTCGACACGCTCGTGCTGGCCCTCGTCACGGCCCTTGCCGGGACGATCGGCGGCGCGCTGACGGCCGGCGTCCACCACCACTTCCGCTTCCGCGGGCGCGGGCTGCTGCACCTCATGCTGCTCAGCCCGCTGCTCCTGCCCCCGGTGGCACCCGCCATCGCGCTGCTCGAGCTGTGGGGCCACAACGGGTTCGCGACGCGCCTCCTCGGCTGGCGCTCGGTGCCGGTCTACGGCTTCACCGGCCTCGTCATCGCCGAGGTGATGACGCTGCTGCCGCTCGCCCATCTCATGACCCTCGTCGGTCTCTCGAACCTGGACGGCTCCCTCACCGACCAGGCGCGCGACATGGGCGCCTCCGAGGCCCGCGTCCTCGCCCGGATCGTGCTGCCGGGCATGCGCGGGGCGCTGGCCGGCGTCTTCCTGCTGCTCGTGGCCCACGCGACCGTCGACATCGCCAACCCGCTGGCCCTCGGCGGCAGCTACCCGGTGCTCAGCACCAGGCTCCGCGAGGCGGCCGCCGGCGAGGACGACATGACGGCGGCCGGCGCCTACGGGCTGATACTCCTCGTCATCTGCGCCCTGGCGGCACTGGCCATGCCGGGGCGGGATCACCGCCCGTTCCAGGAGCGGCTGCGCCGCCGCCGGGTCCCGCCGTCCGGTGTGCGGGACCGCGTGCTCGTCGCGGCGGCCTGGGCGCTCGCCTCGGTCGAGGCGCTGCCGCTGGTCGTCTGCGCCGCGGCCTCGGTCCTGGCGGACGTCGACTCCCCGCGGCTGACCGGCCGGCACTACGCCGAGCTGATCACGAGCGGCACCGCGCGCCTGGCGGCGGCGGATTCGCTGCTCGTGGCGGCCGCGGCCGTCGTGGCGTCGACGAGCATCGCCCTCGCCGCCGTGGCGGTCGCTCCGCGCACCGGGTCGGCGAGCATCTCGCGCGCGCTGCTCGCCTCGTCCGCCCCGGTCCTGCCCCTGGCCCTCGGCGCCCTCCACTGGTGGCGCGCCCCGGAGTGGGGCGCGACCTCGGGCTGGGCCGCCCTCGGACTGGTCGCGACCATCATGACGATCGGCTCGGCCCCGATGATGATCGTCCTGCTGCGGCAACGGCTGGCCGCGATGACGCCCTCGGCCGCCGAGTCCGCCGCGGGCCTGGCCGTCCGGGTGCGCCACGTGGTCCGTCCACTCGTCGTCCCCCACCTGGCCCCGGTCGTGCCGGCCATGCTCGTCGTCGCCCTGGCCGGGGCGGTCAACGCGTTGTCCCCGGTCATCCTGTTCGGCGGCGCCGACACGCCCTTCCTCGCGACGCGCATCATCACCGACGTCGAGGCAGGGCAGCTCGACCGGGCGAGCGCCCTGGCAACGACGACCGCCGCCCTGCTGGGGCTGCTCGGCGGCTGCGTCACCGTGCTCGTCGCCCCGCCGCGTCGGCCGGCCGTCCCGGACGACGGGGGCCCGACGTGAGGAGGCGGCAGTGAGGGCGATCGGCATCACCAAGACCTTCCCGGGCATGACGCGTCCGGCGCTGCACGACGTGACGATCGGGGCGGGGCCGGGCGAACTGCTCGACCTCATGGGGCCCTCCGGTTCGGGCAAGTCGACGCTCGTGACGATCATCAACGGTTTGACGAAGCCAGACGCCGGCAGGGTCGTCATCGGCGGCGAGGACGTCACCGACCGTGCGCCGAGCCGACGGCCCACGACGACGATGTTCCAGCAGGACAATCTCTTCCCGGAGATGAGCGTGGCCGGCAACGTCGCCCACCCGCTGAGGCTGGCCGGGGCGTCCCCTACGCACGTGCGGGACCAGACCGAGGTGATGCTGCTGCGCCTGGGGCTGGCGGGCGTGTCCGACGCGCTGCCGCGGCACCTGTCGGGCGGCCAGCGCCGCCGCGTCGCCCTGGCCAGGGCGCTCGTCTCGCGTCCGGCCGTGCTGCTCCTCGACGAGCCGCTGTCCGGGCTGGAGCAGGGGCTCAAGGCCGGCCTTCTCGAGCTCATCGACCAGATGCGCCGGCGTCTGGGCATGACCGTCATCCACGTGACGCACGACACCCCGCTCGCCCTGGCGACGGCCGACCGGATCATCGTCCTGGACCGCGGCCGGATCGCCGACGAGGGCGCGCCGCGCGACGTCTACCAGCGGCCGACGAGCTCCTTCGTCGCCTCGTTCCTGGGCGCCTCGAGCTTCCTCGACGTCCGGGTCATCGGCCCGGGCGATTCGGCCTCGACGCGCCGGGTGGACGTCCTCGGCACCGCGATGACGGTGGCGGGGCCGGCGACGGTGCCGACCGCGGCGGGCCGCGAGGCGACCCTCCTCGTCCGCCCGAACGCCCTGTCCGTCGTCCCGGCGAGCGGCACGACGACGGTCATGGGTCAGCCCGAGCCGTCCGGGATGCTCGGCATCGTCCAGCGCAGGCTCTACCGCGGCGAACGGATGGAGTACCTCGTCGAGACCGAGCGGGGCTCGGTGCTCGGCACCGGCGACCTGTGGGGGCCGGCGCTGGAGCGCCACGAGCCGGCGCGGCTGGTCCTCCACCCCGAGCGGCTGTGGCTGCTCCCCCGCTGAGGGCACCGCCACGGTGACAGGGCTGTGACCAACCGTGACCGCCGGTGATCGACTCCCGCCTCGCGCGCGGCCGACGATGGGATCCAACGCCGCTCATCCGAACGGCCCTCACCACTGGAGCCGCACATGTCCACGACCTCGATGACACGACCCGGCGGGGAACGGTCCTGGCTGGCCGCGCCGCCGCCCGCTCCCCGCCTCCCCGACGACGAGGCGAGGCGCCGCTACCCGCGCCTGCGCTTCCAGGTGTTCATGGGCATCTTCATCGGCTACGCGGGCTTCTACCTGATCCGCAACAACATCTCACTGGTCTCGAAGATCCTGCTCGACGGCGGCCGGATCAACAAGACCGGCATCGGCCTCATCGCCAACGCCGTCCTCATCGCCTACGGCTTCTCGAAGTTCTTCATGGCGATGATCTCGGACCGCTCGAACGCCCGCTACTTCATGCCGCTGGGCCTCGTGCTGTCGGCCGTCGCCAATCTCGTCGTCGCATTCGTCCCGGCCGTGTCGGGCTCGCTGGCCGTGTTCGCGATCGTCATGTTCATCAACGGCTGGTTCCAGGGCATGGGCTGGCCGCCGGCCGGCCGCGTCCTCGTGCACTGGTTCAGCACCAACGAGCGCGGCTGGAAGACCTCGATCTGGAACTGCGCCCACAACGTGGGCGGGATGGGCGTCGGCGCGGCAGCCGCCTGGGGTCTGGCGCTGACCGGCGACGACTGGCACGCGGCCTTCTGGCTGCCCGCCCTCATCGCCATCGTCGTCGCCGCCGTCGCCTTCGCCCTCATCCGCGACACGCCCGCCTCGGTGGGCCTGCCCCCGATCGAGGAGTACCGCGACGACCCGGCCAAGGTCGCCTCCGACACGAGCGAGCTCGAGAGGCTGAGCTACTGGCGGATCGTCATCGAGCACGTCTTCAAGAACAGGGCGATGCTCCTGCTGGCCTTCGCCAACGTCTTCGTCTACGCCCTGCGCTACGGCGTGCTGAGCTGGGCCCCCACCTACCTCTCCCAGGTGCACAGGGTCTCCGTGGCCAAGGGCATCGCCGGCTTCTCGCTGTTCGAGCTGGCCGGCCTGGTCGGCACGCTGGCCTGCGGCTGGGCCTCGGACCGGATCTTCAGGGGGAACCGCACCCGCACCGGTGTCACCTTCCTCATCGGGGCGGGCGTCTTCCTCGTGCTCTACTGGCTGGCGCCGGTGGGCACCCCCTACTGGCTGCTCATGGTCCACCTGTTCTTCATCGGCGCCTTCATCTACGGCCCGGTCATGCTCATCGGCCTCCAGGCCATCGACATGTCGGCCGCCCATGTGGCGGGCACCTCGGCCGGCTTCACCGGGCTGTTCGGCTATGTGCTCGGCGCGACGATGGCCTCGACCGGCGTCGGCTACGTCGCCGAGCACTTCGGCTGGTACGTCACCTACGGCATGCTCGTGGCCTTCGTCGTCGTCGCCGTCATCCTCCTGGCCCTCATCGGCCCCGAGGAGAGACGCCTCATCGAGGCCCATCGGGTGAGGAGCGGTCGGCAGTAGTCCGCTCCGCCCGGACGAGCAGAGCGGCCGGCGGGCCCTCGACGGTCCCCGCCGGCCCACCAGTCGACCGGTCGGTCCGGGCGGCACGGCGGCCTATGCTGTGGTCGACGGCGCGTTCCGGGCGCGTCGCCGGGACGAGAGGCAGGGAACCATGGCGAGCACCCCCGAGGGCGTCCGCGCCGGCGCGGACGCCGCACCCGGTCCGTCCGGCACGGCGCCGGCCGGGCTGGACGGGGAACGGCGGAGGCTCTCGGCCGGGGCCCGGGTGGCACTCGTCCTGGTGAGCCTGCTCGGCGGGCTCCCCGTGCTCGGCATCGGGGCGGGCGCGGCCTTCCTCGCCGTCCAGACGGCGCGGATGGACGCCTACAACGACGCCCGGGCCGCGCAGGCCCAGCAGACCGTCCTCGAGCACTGCGCCCGCACGTACGGCTTCACCCCCGAGATCACCAGTCGCGAGGGGCGCTCGAAGCTGAACGGCGTGGACCAGATCGGCCACATCGGCATACCCCGCGACCGCACCGTCGCCTTCGAGGCCGCCCATGACGGCACCGCCTTCCAGATCGAGGCCGACTACGCTCCCGACGGCTCCGACCCCTTCGAGGTGCCCGAGGGCCCGATCGACGCCACCATCGACCGCCTGCGCGACAACTACCAGGCCGATGAGATCATCTCGGGCGTCTACACCGAGGTGGTCGCAGTACTCGGGCTGCCGGCGCCGGCGTCCACCAATGCGGCGACCATCAAGCGCACCGAGATGCTCACCGACGTCCACTACGACGGCACCAATGCGCGAGAGGCGTTCGGCGCGACGGATGCCGGCGCCCTGGGGACGCTCGAGCTGCTCTACGGTGCGGACGTCGATCTCGACGAGACCCGGGTCAGGGCCGATGGCCTGCTGCCCGAGGGGACGGGCGGTCACCCGGTCGAGTTCTGGTGCGACATCTACCAGCTGCGGGCCGGCGCCGACCCGGCCCAGTGGGACTGGACGCGCGATCCCAAGGACTACTACCCCATCACCCGCAGCGTGCTGGGGATCTCGCCGCCCCTGTCCATGCCGAGACGGCCCGGGGAGTGGCCCGAGGAGCAGGGAGTGGGCACGACCTACATCACGGACTCCCAGCTCGCGTACTGGGAGTCGACGCACTTCATCGCGCTGTTCGCGCCCGTGACGCCCTCCGAGCTGCCGGGCGACCTCGACTGGTCGGAGACGGCCCGACTCACCGGGGGCACGAGCCACGACCCGGTGGGCACCGTCCACCGGGTGAGCACCTCCGAATCCGAGCGGATGTCCGGGCAGTGGGTCGGGCCCGCCGATGACACGGTCTACATCCCCGCCTCCCTCATCGACGACTACCTCGGGCAGGGCTACCGCGACGCAGCGATGCTCATCTTCGATCCCTCGGTCGAGGTCGGGACCCCCTACGACGTCGAGTCTCCCGTGCGCTGCGGCGACTACTACGTCATCGACAGGCCGTTCCACAAGGGCGAGTACTTCACGCTCGCCCTGGCCCGGTGAGCGCCCCCGTCAGGAGGCCGAGCAGCAGGCCGGTGACCTCCTCGGGGGCGTCGACGGTCACGAGGTGGCCGGCGCCGGGGATCTCGTGGAGCGCAAGCCCGTCATGGGCGGCCCAGCGGCGCATCGAAGCGCGCACGTCCGCGGCGTCGGCTGCCCCGCAGACGAGCAGGGTCGGCACGCCGACGCGCTGGTCGGGATCGGCGCCCAGCTCCTCATCGACCACGACCAGCGTCCGACGGAGCAGGCCGGCGGGCAGCGCGGCGAGGCTGCGCAGCGCCAGAGCGCGCCCTCGCGGGGTCGTCGACGACGAGTCGGCCAGGCGACGCAGCGCTGCCCGACCGGTCGGGCACCGCGGCAGCGCCCGCCGGAGGACCCCCGGCGGCCGCGGTCCGGTCGGACGGTCGGCGTTCCAGGCGGCGCCGAGCGCCGCCAGGGCGCTCACGCGCTCAGGGTGGCCTCGGGCCAGACCCTGAGCGATGGCGCCGCCGAGCGCCTGGCCGACCAGCGCCGCACGGTCCATGCCGAGCTCGTCCATGACCGCCAGCACGTCCCGTTCGAGCACCCCGGCGCTCGGGGCCGTCGCGCTCGGGCGCGAGCGCCCATGCCCGCGAAGATCCGGCACGGCAACTCTGAAACCCGCATCGACGAGGGGCATCACCTGGTCGTCGAAAACGGCCCGGTCCATCCCCGCACCGTGCAGGAGCATCACGGCCGGACCGGCGCCCCGGACCCGTCCCATGAGGACGCAGCCCGCGGTGCGCACCGCGAACTGCTCGTCGTGTCCGTCCATCTCGACCTCCTGGGCCATCTCAACCCTTAGGGGTGATTCTGCCAGTCCCTCACCCGGACGCGCGAATTCTCGGGCGCCCGCCGGGAGTGCGGGCGCTGTGAGTGCCGGCCGACGGGTGGGGCGCCATTGCCCGACTACCTACCGAAGCGTAGGTTTGATGGTGTTTCCGGGATCGATCCGCTCGCGGGGCCCGGGGGGAGCGCCGGCCCGCGTCGCTCCGGACCACCGGCCATCAGCACGAAGAAGGACGCAGATGACGCTGCCCATCGAGGCCCCCAACACCGACTACGACACGGCGGCCCTGCGCGAGGTCGTTGAGCGCCGATTCACCTGGGCCGCCGGCTTTGAACGCAATGCGCACCGCTACGCGCACCGCACGGCCATGACGGATCTGCCCAGCGGCCGCGTCTGGACCTACGCCGAGCTGGGCGCCGATGCGGGCCGTCTCGTGGCCGGCCTCGCCGCCCACGGCGTCGGAGTCGGAGACGTCGTCGCCCACCAGCTGCCCAACTGCCCCGAGTTCGCCCTCCTGTACATCGCCGCGCAGGGGCTGCGCGCCGTGAGCTCCCCCATGAACTTCCGCCTGGCCCCCGGCGAGACCGCCTACGCGCTCGACCAGCTGCGCCCGGCCGTCTACGTCTACGACACCGAACGCTCCGAGCAGACCGCCGAGTCCCTGGCCAAGGCCGATTTCCGGCCCAGGGTGCTGATCGGTGCCGGCGGCGGCGCGCTGCTGCCCGGAGCGATCCGCTTCGAGGAGCTCTGCGCCGAGCAGGCCCCCGTCTTCACCGCCCCGGCCGACGGCTCCACCTGGGACGAGACGAGCCGCCTGTTCACCTCGGGCACCACCGGCATGCCGAAGGCCGTTCCGCTCACGAGCTTCAACGAGGTGCTCACCGCGCACGACGTCATCATGCACTTCCCGGTGAACCCGCACGACCGCACGCTCAACATGTCGCCGTGGTTCCACCGGGGCGGCAACTACTGCGCCGGTCCGAACACGATGTTCTACGTGGGCGGCGAGGTCGTCATCATGCCCAAGTTCGACGCTGGAGCCGTGCTCGACGCCGTCGAGGAGCACCGGCTGACCTACCTGGTCGGCGCCCCGACGAATCTGGAGCGCCTGGCCGACGCGCAGGAGGCCGGACCGCGCGATCTGTCGAGCCTGCACGGCATCATCACGATGGGCGCCCCCCTGGAACGGGCCGCCGCCATCCGCTACCAGGACGTGCTCACCCCACGGCTGGGCAACGGCTACGGCGTCACCGAGACCTTCTGGAACACCTTCCTGCGCCCCTACGACGTCACCGACATGCCGGGCACCGCCGGTCAGGCCTGCATCGACGACGACGTCGCCGTCGTCCGCGTCTTCGAGGACCGCGTCGCCGAGCCCGACGAGCTGGCCGCCAAGGACAACACCGAGGTCGGCGAGGTCATCATGCGCTCGGTCAAGGCCGGCTACGCCTACGCCGACAACCCGCGCGAGCAGAAGAAGAAGTTCCGCGACGGCTGGGTCTACCCCGGGGACCTGGCCACCTGGGACGAGAACGAGACGATCACCATCGTCGGCCGCAAGGACGACATGATCATCTCCGGCGGCGAGAACGTCCACCCGGTGCAGGTCGAGGAGGCCCTGGCGGGCCATCCGGGCGTCGCCGCGGCGGCCGTCACGGGCCTGCCCGACACGGAGTGGGGCCAGCTCGTGGCCGCCTACGTCGTGCCCCGTCCCGGCTTCTTCACCGACCGGCAGGCGGCCGCCACCGAGCTCGACCGGTTCTGCAAGGACAGCGACGACCTGGCGAACTACAAGCGCCCGCGCCGCTACGCCTTCGTCGACGAGCTGCCGATGACCGCGACCGGGAAGAAGAAGCACTTCGTGCTGCGCGGCCAGGCCCCGAGAGATGAGGACGACGGTCTTTTCCTCAAGCCGTGAGACTCGGGCCGGCCGGGCCCGGTGGGTCGCGCGCCGGGCGCTGCGCAGCGGCCCGCAGGCGCCCCGGCCTGCGGCGGGCCGGGTCCCTCAGATCATGCCGAGGGCCTGGCCCATGAGCACGGCCGAGGCCCGGTCGTGGACGCCGAGGCGCTTGTACATCTGCTTGGCGGTGGAGCGGATCGTCTCCTTGCCCAGGCCGAGGTCGGTGGCGATGCGGCCGAGCGTCTTGCCCTCGGCGAGGCCCCGGAGCACATCGACCTGCCGCGGCGTGAGGCGGACGGCACCGGCGGACGGCCAGTCCCCGGGCCCGTCCACGCGCAGGCCGGCGAGTTCCCGGTAGGGCCGCCCGACGGCCTCGAGGACGGGCCGGCGCGCCGCGTCGGGCAGCAACGCCACCGCGCCGAGCGCCTCGGACCAGTCGTAGAGGCGCAGGATCATGCCCGCCAGGTCGTCGGGGTCGGGCCCGCCGGCCACCGCGCCGAGCTTGAGGCCGTAGGCGATCATCCGCCAGCGGCTCGTCGTCGTCGACATCGCCAGGACGCGATCGACGAGGGCGCGCACCGTCTCCCGGTGGCCCTGGACGAGCTCGACCGAGGCGCGGATGACGAGCGCCATCTCGGACGGGATCGACCCGTCCTCGAGCCGGCGCTGGGCCTCGTGCAGCCGGCCCTCGCGCGCATCGATCATGGCGAGGGTGGCGTGCAGGGGCCACCACTCGAAGGGCCACAGGTCGCTCCACCGGGCGCGCCCGAGGAAGGCCTGGAGCCACTGGTAGGCCGGCAGGGTGCCGCGGTTGACGAGCAGCGCCCACCCCTCGGCCTCGACCTGGAGCGGGGCGAACGGGGCGTTCGGCGAGATCTCGGCGCTCGACAGGCCGTCGGCGTCCCAGTCTTCGCCGTAGCGGGAGGCGATGCGGATGAGCTGTTCGGGCAGTTCGTCGCGGGAGCCGCTGATGGCGACCAGCCGCCCGTACTCCTCGATGTAGAGGCGGGCCTGCTCGTGGAGGGCCGTCTTGCCGGAGAGCACGGCGTTACGGGCGGCCATGCCGAGCATGAGGCCCGGGTAACCGACGACGTCGACGCGGCTCCGCGCGCAGATGCTGGCGGCCATGCCCAGGCAGGCCTGGGCGTCGGACAGCAGCGCGGTGAAGAGCATGCCATCGGCCATGCCCATGAGGCACATCGCGAGGACCGCCGAGTCGTCCGTGAAGCGGGCGTCCAGGCGGCGGTGCCGCGTGCAGGCCTCCAGGTGCCGGGAGACGTGCTCGGTGAGCACGCTCTCAGCCGACAGCGCGAAGCGCCGCACGTCCTCGACCGAGTCGGGGCGCAGGGTGCTCAGGCCGAGCGCGAGCCTGCCCCTCAGCTCCTTGATGAGCGGGTGGACGGACTGCTCGTCCTCGCCGTCGACGAGGTGGGCCAGTTCGAGCCAGGGCAGCGGCAGGAACGGCGCGTTGGGCCGCCAGGTGCCCAGCAGGAACTCGCGGGCGTAGGCGATGTGCGTCCACACGGCGGGCACCTGGTCGCCCCAGGCATCGGCGAGTCCGAGGCGCTCGTTCGAGGCGAAGGTCGCCAGGATGTGCATCGAGGCGGCCAGCACCCGGTCGAGCAGGGACCAGTCGCGGATCATCGTGAGGATGCAGATGCGCACCGCGTCGGGCACGGGGACGGTGCGGTCGGCCATCGCCATCCGGAGGCGCCGGCGCCAGAGGCGGGCCGGGCTGTCCGGGTCGATCATCATGCGCTCGACGAGCTGGGCGGCGAGGAGGATCGGGAAGCCGGGCTCGCTCGTGCCGGGCCGTGTGATCGCGCCGTTGAGCCGTGCCCGGCGCACCTCGGCGGGGGTGATCCTGCGGTTGAGCAGGTACGAGGAGATGCCGGCCATCATCGGTTCGGAGATGAAGTACGCCCAGGCGTGCAGGAGGACGAGCGGCTCGTCGGCCAGGCGGGGGTAGGCGCGGTCGGCCCAGGCGGCGGCCGCGTCGGCGCTCCGGCCGGGCGCGGGGAGGGCCCCCATCCGCACCCACTGCTGCGTGAGGTCCCGGTCGTCGTGGGCGTCGAGGTCGAGGAGGAAGGCCTCGAGGAGCGCCGGGACGCCGCCGGTCACGCGCAGCGCGCGGAAGCGCCAGGCGCTGTCGACGGCCTGCGCGGGGCCGATCTCGGCGAGGGTCTGTGAGTCGATGACGAGCGAGCTCGACCCGAGGACGACGTCGAACATCGCGTCGAGGTCGGCGCCGGGCCGCCTGTCCACGGCCGCCGCCACGATGATCGAGTGCTGCGGGACGCGGGTGCAGTCGCCGGCGGCGAGGACGGCCTGCAGCAGCTCGTCCAGCTGCTCGTCGAGGCCGTACCACTCGACGAGCAGCGGCCCGCTCTGGTCCCTGAGCGCCGCCGCGAGGGACTCGACGTCGGAGGCGGCCCGCACCGTCACGACGGTGCGGGGACCGGGGCCCTCGGTCTGCTCCAGCGCCCGGCGTGTGGTCTCGATCGGGAAGAACTCCTGCGGCGCATGGATGATCGCGCGGTCGACCATGCCGAGGGACACGGCGAGTCGAGGCGCCAGGGCGCTGATGACGTCGACATGCTCCATGACTCGCTCGGACCTTCCTGCGGTCTCCCGCTGTTGGGCTCCGCACAGCGGGCGCTGCGCTGGGAATCGAGCACGACGACAGGGGGCCTGCTGCCGCGGGGTTCCCGGGCCCGAGAGGGTGGGGGTGCTCGAACCCTGGCGAACGGATGCTCGCGGAATCTTCTTCTGTATGCCCGGATCTGCGGACGGCGTTCTCCTGCAGAACGAGACATCGTTCCGGACCACCGGGGGTGGTGGGGACCGACAGGCAGGATTTCCCCCGTCCACCGTCATTTTATCCCGCCTACGGCGTGTTGCCTTGTCCTGACGCGTGGCGGGGTCGGGATGACGAAATTTCCGGGCACCCTGGCCCGTTCTGCCGCGGCACGGGCGGTCGTCGCCCTCCCCACCCCTGGTTCACCCATCAGGGACGCCTCCGGGGTCGACCCCGTCCCGGCCCCGTGGTCAGGCCCGTGGTACGGGTCCGGCCAGCACCGGAACCGGCTACGGGACGCCGCTCGGAGGCCGGCCCACGGCGCGGGGTCCGACCCGTACGGAGGCGGTCCGGTCGGGGACGACCCGGTCCTCCGACGGCCCGTCATCCGGCGGTCGGCGACGATTTGGGCCCTGCGCGCGCCGTGCTGTACAGTACTGGCTCGGTGCTGCCGGTGGCGGCACCGATGGGCCTATAGCTCAGTTGGTCAGAGCGCGTCCCTGATAAGGACGAGGTCACTGGTTCAAGTCCAGTTAGGCCCACCCGACCGTCCGCCGCTCGTCGGCGAGCTTCTTGTCATCAGGACCCGACCCGTTCCCGGAGCGGCGCGCCGGGGGCTCTGGGAACCTCGCCGACCGGAAGAACCCCGCAACGCACCGTCCCATGGCGCCCGCTGCGCGGGGTGTCCGCCGAGGAGGGCCGCATCATCCGCGCCGCGGGCGGGAAACGCCCGACGGCGGGGGCGCGTGGGCAGCCGGGCGCTCAGTCCTCGGCGAGGGTGACCTCCAGGCCCCCGATGACGTTGGCGGCCAGGTTGTACAGGAAGCTCAGCAGCGTGCAGACGGCTGTGATGAACACGACGTTGAGCACCGCGACGATGGCGGTGAAGCCGAGCACGCGCCACTGGCTGACGTAGTTCGACAGCTCGAGGCCCGAGCCCGAGGAGCTGCCGACGAGGGCGGTCAACGCCTCCTGGGCCTGGTCGAGGGCGCCTGACAGGGAGATGATGCCCCACACGACCCACACCGCGATGAACAGGATGATGCCGGCGGCGATCGAGAACAGGAACGAGGTCTTCATCACCGACCAGGGGTCGAAGCGCGCGATGCGCAGCCGGGCCTTGCGGGTGGGGCGGCGGACGTTCCTGCCGGTGCCCGACAGCTTCACGCCGATGCCGCCCGCGGACGCGTCCACGGTCTGGCGCTGCACGATGCGCGTCCGGTCGGGGTCCTGCTCGGCGGACTTCGCCTTGGCCTTCGCCATTGGTCCTCCTGAGTTCTGGCTCGTGAGTTCCTGTTCGTGGCCCGTTTCGCGGGCGTCCTGATGACCGGCTGGACGCCCGAGGGTTGGAGGCCGGCCGTAGACACCGTTTCCCTGGCGTCCTGATGACCAGCTTCTCACACCCGGGTGCGCCGCGCCCGTCAGCTCCGACCAGCGTCGGGACGCCCGGCCCCGGCGTCGGCGGTCTCGGGGGGCTCGTCCGGGCCTGCGGGCCCGACAGCCCCGGGGGGTTCGGCGGCGGGCTCCTCGTGCTCCGGATTCAGGGCGATCGCGATGACCTCGTCCCCGCCCCGCACGCCGACGAAGCGCACGCCCATCGTGTCGCGGCCGGTCGGGTTCACCTCGCCGACGGACGAGCGCGTCACCTGGCCGGAGGCCTTGATGGTGATGATCTCGTCGCTCGCGCGGACGACGAGACCGCCGACCAGCCGGCCGCGGTCGTCGTCCATGCGCATGGCCCTGATGCCGAGGCCGCCGCGGTTCTGCACGCGGTAGCCGCCCACCGGGGTGCGCTTGGCGTAGCCGCCGTCGGTGACGGTGAAGACGAACAGCCCGCCCTCGTCCGTGCCGGCCGGGATGATGCCCATGCTCAGCAGCTCGTCCCCCTCACGGAAGCGCATGCCCGTCACGCCGGAGGTGGTGCGGCCCATCGGGCGAAGCTGCTCGTCGGTGGCGTGGAAGCGCAGCGCCTGGGCCCGCCGGGAGACGAGCACGATGTCATCGTCGGCGTCGACCAGCTCGGCGCCGATCAGCTCGTCGTCGGCGTCGCGGAAGTTCAGGGCGATGAGGCCGGCCTGGCGGGGCGAGTCGTAGACGCTCAGCGCCGTTTTCTTGACCAGGCCCCTGCGGGTGGCCAGGACGAGGTACTGGGCGTCCTCGTAGCCGTGCAGCGCCAGCACCTGGGCGATCCGCTCGCCGGGTAGGAAGCTGAGCAGCCCGGCGACGTGGCCGCCCTTGGCGTCGCGGCCGCCCTCGGGCAGCTGCCAGGTCTTGATGCGGTAGACGCGGCCCATGTTCGTGAAGAACAGGATCCACTGGTGGTTCGTCGTGGCGAACAGGTGCTGCACCTCGTCGTCGGCGCGCAGGGTGGCGCCGCGCACGCCGCGGCCGCCCCGGCGCTGGGGGCGGTACTGGTCGGTGCGGGTGCGCTTGGCGTAGCCGCCGCGAGTGATCGTCACGACCATGCCGTCGTCGGGGACGAAGTCCTCCTCGGAGAAGTCGCCCTCGGCGGCGATGATCCTGGTGCGGCGCTCGTCGCCGTACCTGTCGACGATCTCGCCCAGCTCGGTGGAGATGATCCGACGCTGGCGGTCCTCGCTGGCGAGGATCGCCTTGAGATCGGCGATGAGGGCCTCGAGCTCGGTCAGCTTGTCGAGGATCTTCTGGCGCTCCAGGGCGGCCAGGCGGCGCAGTTGCATGTTGAGGATGGCCGCGGCCTGCACCTCGTCGATGTCGAGCAGCTCCTGGAGGCCCTGGTTGGCGACCTCGGAGTTCGGCGAGCGGCGGATCAGCGCGATGACCTCGTCGATCATGTCGAGGGCCTTGGCCAGGCCGCGGTAGATGTGCGCCTCCTTCTCGGCCTGGTTCAGCTGGTAGCGGGTGCGGCGCTCGATGACCTGCAGCTGGTGGTCGACCCAGTAGCGGATGAACTGGTCGAGGCTCAGCGTGCGGGGCACGTTGTCGACGAGTGCGAGCATGTTGCAGCCGAAGGTGTCCTGCAGCTGCGTGTGCTTGTACAGATTGTTCATCACGACGCGCGGCTGGGCGTCGCGCTTGAGGACGATGACGAGGCGCTGGCCGGTGCGCGTCGAGGTGTCGTCGCGGATGTCGGCGATGCCGCTGATCCGCCCGGAGTTCACCAGGTCGGCGATCTTCTGGGCCAGGTTGTCGGGGTTGCACATGTACGGCAGCTCGGTGATGACGAGCTGCGTGCGGCCCTTGGCGTCCTCCTCGATGCTGATGACCGCGCGCATGATGACCGAGCCGCGGCCGGTGCGGTAGGCGTCCTCGATGCCCTTGCGGCCCACGATGAGCGCGCCGCCCGGGAAGTCGGGACCCTTGATGCGGGCCATCGACGCCTCGAGCAGCTCCTCGTCGGTGGCCTGCGGGTGGGCGAGGAACCACTGGACCGCCTCGTCGACCTCGCGCAGATTATGCGTGGGGATGTTCGTCGCCATGCCGACGGCGATGCCGGTGGAGCCGTTGACGAGCAGGTTCGGGAAGCGGGCCGGCAGAACGGTCGGCTCGGTGTCGCGGTTGTCGTAGTTGGGCTGGAAGTCGACGGTGTCCTGGTCGATGTCGCGGACCATCTCCATGGCCAGCGGGGGCATGCGGCACTCGGTGTAGCGCATGGCCGCGGCGCCGTCGTTGCCCGGGGACCCGAAGTTGCCCTGCCCGTTGACGAGCGTGCAGCGCATCGCCCACGGCTGCGCCAAGCGGACGAGGGTGTCGTAGATGGCCGAGTCGCCGTGCGGGTGGTACTTGCCCATGACGTCGCCGACGACGCGCGAGCACTTGTTCCAGCCGCGGTCGGGCCGGTAGCCGCCGTCGTACATCGTGTAGATGACACGCCGGTGCACGGGCTTGAGGCCGTCGCGCACATCGGGCAGGGCGCGCTCGACGATGACGCTCATGGCGTAGTCGAGGAAGGCGCTCTGGATCTCGCCCTTGAGCCCGACGGTCTCGATCGTGCCCTTGCCGGGTCCGACCAGTTCGTCCTTGCCGCCGTCGTTGGCATTGTTCGAGTTGTCGCTCATCATTCTTCCTCGATTCGGGGATCGTGCGCGCCGGGTGCCGAGCGGGGACCGGGTGCCTGGGGACTACGCATCGATGAAACGGACGTCCTTGGCGTTGCGCTGGATGAAGCGCCGGCGCTGCTCGACGTCCTCCCCCATGAGGATCTGGAACATCTGGTCGGCCTGGGCGGCGTCGTCGATGCTCACCTGGAGCAGGATGCGGTTGTCCGGGTCCATCGTGGTGGACCACAGGTCCTGGGCGTCCATCTCGCCGAGGCCCTTGTAGCGCTGGATCGGGTTGACGTTGGGCAGTTTCTTGCCGGCCGTCAGGCCCGCGTCGCGCAGGGCGTCGCGCTCGGCGTCGGAGTAGGCGAGCTCGTGGGGCGAGTTCGTCCAGCGCAGTCGGAACAGCGGCGGCTGGGCCAGGTAGACGTAGCCGCCCTCGATGAGGGCCGGCATGAACCGGAAGAGCAGCGTGAGCAGCAGCGTGCGGATGTGCGCGCCGTCGACGTCGGCGTCGGCCATGAGGACGATCTTGTGGTATCTCAGCTTGTTGATGTCGAACTCCTCGTGCACGCCGGTGCCGAGGGCGTTGATGATGGCCTCGATGGTGTCCGACTGGAGGGCCCGGTCGACCCGGGCCTTCTCGACGTTGAGGATCTTGCCGCGCAGCGGGAGGATCGCCTGGGTGCGCGGGTTGCGGCCGCCCTTGGCGGAGCCGCCGGCCGAGTCGCCCTCGACGATGAAGATCTCGCACTCGCCGGGCTCGTTGCTGGAGCAGTCGGCGAGCTTGCCGGGCAGCGCGCTGGAGCCGAGCAGGCCCTTGCGGTTGCGGGCCATGTCGCGCGCCTTGCGGGCGGCGATGCGGGCGCTGGCGGCGGCCTGCGCCTTGCGGACGATCTCCTTGCCCTCTCCGGGATTGCGCTCCATCCAGTCGCCGAGCCGCTCGTTGACGGCCCGCTGGACGAAGCCGCGGGCCTCGGTGTTGCCGAGCTTGGTCTTCGTCTGGCCCTCGAATTGCGGCTCGACGAGCTTGACCGAGACGATGGCGGTGAGACCCTCGCGGATGTCGTCGTTGGAGACGCGGTCCTCGCGCTTCTTGATGAGGCCCCAGGCCTCGCCCCACTTGTTGACCGTGGTGGTCAGGGCGGTGCGGAAGCCCTCCTCGTGCGTGCCGCCCTCCTGGGTGTTGATGGCGTTCGCGAAGGTGTGGAGGCTCGTCGTGTAGCCGGAGTTCCACTGCATCGCCACCTCGACGCCCATGCCGAGTTCGGCGGAGTGGGCCTCGACGTCGATGACCGGGGAGAGGGCCTCGCGGCTGCCGTTGAGGTAGTTGACGTAGTCGACCAGGCCGCGGTCGAAGCGGAAGACCTCGTGCAGCGGGGAGCCGTCCTCGTCGACGTGGCCAGCGCGCAGATCGGTGATCTCGATCTGCAGGCCCTTGTTGAGGAAGGCCATCTCGCGGAAGCGGGTGGCCAGGGTCTCGAAGCTGAAGTTCGTGGTCTCGAAGATCTCGGCGCTCGGGTGGAAGGTGATCGTCGTGCCGGTCGTTGTGCTGCTCTCGAGCCTCTCGACCGGGCCGGTGGGCTCGCCGAGCACGTAGTCCTGCGCCCAGTGGTAGCCGTCGCGGCGGACGTCGGCGCGGAAGCGCTCGGACAGGGCGTTGACGACCGAGGAACCCACGCCGTGCAGGCCGCCGGAGACCTTGTAGCCGCCGCCGCCGAACTTCCCCCCGGCGTGCAGGACGGTGAGCACGAGGGTCAGCGAGCTGATGTGCTCGACGGGGTGCTCGGTCACCGGGATGCCGCGGCCGTCGTCGCTGACGCGGCAGCCGCCGCCGTCGAGGAGCTCGACCCGGATGGTCGAGCAGTAGCCGGCCAGGGCCTCGTCCACGGCGTTGTCGACGATCTCGTAGACGAGGTGGTGCAGGCCGCGCTCCCCTGTGGAGCCGATGTACATGCCGGGGCGCTTGCGGACGGCCTCGAGGCCCTCGAGGACCTGGATCTCCGAGGCGCCGTAGTCGCCGTCGACCGAGTCATCGGCGCTCTCCGTCAGGACGATGTCATCGCCGCCGGCGGGGGTGGAGTCGGCCGTCTCGGGGTCGACGTCTTCGTTCAGCTCTTCGCTCACCGGATGGTGCTCCTGTCCGTCACGGGTGTGCACGGGCGCCACCCAGCGTCCGATTCTACCAGTAAGGGGCGCCCACCCCGAGGCTTCCGCGCCCCGATGCGACACCTCTCTACCCGCTGAAGGCCTTGGAACGGCCCTCTGCGGCGATCGACCCCTTCTCGCGTGGGGGACCCCGCGTCATGTCGGGATCCCGCGCGGCATCCGCCGTCCCGTTCTCCGGGGCCCGAACCGCGCCCGGTCCTCGCGCCCCGTCGTCCTCCTCGGCCCGCACCACGCCCCGCCACCCTGACCGACCCGGTCCTTGACCCGCCCCGCAGGTCCTGTACCTCTCTCCCCTCCGGGTCCCGCCTCCTCGTCCCCGTCCCCACCTCACGTTCGCGCCGGGACCCGGGACATGTCCGAGGCAGGAACGCAGACGTGAGGTGGGGACGAGGAGGCGGCAGGCGGCAGGCCGCCGTGAGCGCGGGATCGTGGAATGCCGGACCGAGCCGACAGGACGGGGACGGGCACTACCCGTAGGTGTCCCGGGGCCCGCGCCCCGGCACCGAGCGGGGACCATGGTGCCAGCTGGGGGCGCTCGGGCCCCGGACGTCGACGAGGGTGACGGCACCGTCGCCGAGGCGACGGTTGAGCTCCGCGACGAGCTGCGGGGCGATCGCGCGCAGGGCACTGGCCCAGGTGCTCGACTCGGCGCGGACGACGAGGACTCCGTCGTGGTAACTCTCGGGCGTCGAGTGCCGGGCGTTGGAGGGACCGACGAGTTCGTCCCAGCGCTGGACGACGAGTCGCAGCCCGATCTGCCGGCGCCAGCCCCGGGCTGCGATGAGCTCGTCGACGGCCGCGCCGAGCGGCTGCGGGTCGCGGGCGTCGGGACGCGGGCCCGAGCGCTGCTCGCCGGTCACGCGACGACGCCGGCGGCCCCCGCGGCCCGGCCCCAGACGCGCCGGGGGCAGCAGCCCGGACAGCCGGTGGGCGACCCGGCTCGCCACGTCGAAGCCCTCGGGATCGTGCTGCTCGACCGGGTCCGGGACGGCCCTGAGGTGACGGCCCCCGCCGGAGGCGGCGCCGGTCATGGAGTCCTCGTCCGCGCCGGGCGCGGAGGCACCGCTGAACTCCCCGGAGCCGAAGCCGCCCGAGCGCGCGGCGTCCCGCCCGCTCCCCCCGGGCCCGGGGGCCGGGCCGTCGGGGCCGCGGGTGCTCATCGGCCGTCCTCCTCGTCCCGGTCATCCGGGGCGCCGTCCTCGTCGGCGCCATCGGGCACGGGGGGTGCGGGCCCGTCGCGGTCGCACCCGTCATCGCCGTCACCGCGGGCGCCCTCCCCCTCACCGGGCCCCTCGGGCCCGTCGAGGTCCACGACGCCCGGGCCGCTGAGCACCGAGACGCGCTCGGGCACCGCCGCGACGCGCATCGCGACGTCGAGACGCAGGCCCTCGAGCCGGGCGGGGACGTCCTCGGCGACGGCCGCCGTGACGATCACCTGCTCGGCGTCCGCGACGGCGTCGGCGAGCCGGTCGCGTCGGGTGGCGTCGAGCTCCGCGAAGACGTCGTCGAGCACGAGGACCGGTTCGATGCCCTCGGCGCGCAGCATCCGCAGGCTGCCCAGGCGCAGGGCGAGCGCCAGCGACCAGCTCTCGCCGTGGCTGGCGTAACCCTTGGCGGGCAGCGGGCCGATGCGCAGCTCGACGTCGTCGCGATGGGGCCCCACGAGCGAGACGCCGCGGAGGCACTCGTCGTGGCGGCGGGCGGCCATCTGACGCCGGAGCAGGTCGTCGAGGACGGCGGGGGCCGGCGTCCCGGGACGGCCGTCGTCGTCGGGGGCGCAGAGCTCGGCCAGCCCCGGCAGGGAGGACTTGTAGCCGATCCCGGCCACGTCGTTGACGGGGGCGATCGCCGCGTAGGCGGCGCGGGTGGGGGCCAGCAGGTCGGCGAGCGTGACCAGACGGGCGGCGAGCAGCTCGGCCCCGAGACCGGCGAGGCGCTCGTCCCAGACGTCGAGGGTGGCCGCCGAGCCCCCGTCCGGCCGGCCGCCGCGCCTGGCGAGCTGCTTGAGGAGGGCGTTGCGCTGACGCAGGGCGCGCTCGTAGTCGGCCTTGACGGCGGCCATGCGCGGCCAGCGGGTGACGATGAGGGCGTCGATGAAGCCGCGCCGATCGGCCGGGTCGCCCTTGACGATGGTCAGGTCCTCGGGGCTGAAGACGACGGTGCGCAACGCGCCGACGAGGTCGCGCACCCGCCGCTGCGGGACGCGGTTGATGCGGGCGCGGTTGGGCCGCCCGGCATTGAGCTCGATCTCGAGGAGCAGCCGGCGGGGGTCGTCGGCGCCGGCCACGACGACGGCGCGGATGATCGCCTGCTCCGTGCCGGCGCGCAGCAGCGGGGCGTCAGAGGCGACGCGGTGCGAGCCCAGCGTCGAGAGGTACTCGACGGCCTCGACGAGGTTCGTCTTGCCGTGACCGTTCGGACCGATGAGCAGGTTGACGCCCGGCCGCAGCGCCAGCGAGACGGCCCGATAGCTGCGGAAGTCAACCAGCTCGAGATGATCGACGAACACGATCGGCTCAGCCGGGCAGCCTCATGAGCATGATGACGTGCCTGTAGTCGGCGTCGGGCTCGCCGTCGAGCTCGGGCAGGCCCTGCACCAGACAGGGCTTGCCGGGGGCGGTGAAGGAGAACTGGACGTAGGGCTGGGTGAGCGCGCCGAGGGCGTCGGACAGGTAGTGCGGGTTGAAGCCGACGGCCGTGACCTCGTCGCCGCCGCGTGTGATGACGGCCTCGACCGCCTCGGTGGCCTGGGCCTGGTCGCCGGTGGCGGCGTCGAGCGCGATGCTGTCCTCGTCGATGGCCATGCGCAGCGAGGTGTTGCGCTCGGCGACGAGCGAGACGCGCTTGACGGAGTCGATGAGCTCGGCGGTGCTGCAGCGCACGACGACGTTGCCCCTGATGTCCATGAGGTGGCGCACCTTGGGGAACTCGCCGTCGAGCAGGCGGGTGGTGAGCTGACGGGTGCCGTTGAGCCCGTCGCCCTCGAAACCGATGAGGCCCTCGCCGGCCCCCTCGCTGGCCAGGGCGAGCTGGACGGTCTCGCCGCTGCTCATCGAGCGGGCCGCCTCGCCGAGCACCCGGGCCGGCACGAGCGCCGCGCCCTCGGCCCCGGTGGTGGCGGGGTTCCAGGTGAGTTCCTTGAGGGCCATGCGGTAACGGTCGGTGGCCAGCAGGGAGAGCCGGTCGCCGTCGATCTCCAGGCGCACGCCCGTGAAGACGGGCAGCAGCTCGTCGCGGCCGGCGGCGATGACCACCTGGGCGACCGACCTGGCGAAGTCCTCCGAGACGACCGAACCGGTGGCGGCGGGCATCTCGGGCAGGTCCGGGTAGTCCTCGACGGGCAGCAGCTGCAGTGTGAAGCGGGCCGAACCGCACACGAGCTCGACGTTCGAGGCGCCGGCGGTGAGCCGGACGGGACGATCGGGCAGCGACTTGGCGATCTCGGCCAGCAGCTTGCCCGAGACGAGCACCTCGCCCGACTCGTCGACCTGGGCGCCGATGGTGATCCTCGCGCTCGTCTCGTAGTCGAAGCCGGACATGACGACCTGGTTGCCCTCGGCACGCATGAGCAGGCCGGCGAGGATCGGGACGCTGGGACGGCTGGGCAGACTGCGGGCCACCCACGCGACCGCCTCGGCCATGACACCGCGATCAACTGTGATCTTCACTGTGCTCCTCGTCCTGTGAGAACCGGTTCGGTTGACGCCGCTCGCGCGGGCGAGCGGCGGTGCTTGCATCATATCGACTCGACTGGCCACCCGGACCGCAGCGCACAGGCCGGGGCGGTGCCGACCCCGCCCCGACGCCCGCTGAGAGGGTCGTCCACAGTCGACCGCAGTTGTGCACAACATCTGTGGACAACCCCGGCGCGGCACGTCTCAGCGCAGTGCGGCCTCGTCGACGCGGTGCGACCACTGGGCGAAGGTCTCGTCCCCGTCCCGGCCGGCCAGGTAGCGGCGCACGACGCGTTCGACGTAGTCGGCGACCTCGTCGGCCGTGACGCGCAGGCCGCGCACCGTGCGCCCGAAACCGGCCTCCGGACGGCCCATCGTGGCCAGCCCCCCGCCCAGGTGCACCTGGTAGGCGAAGCCCTCGCCGCCGTCCGTCCGGGAGAGCTGCCCCTTGAGCCCGATGTCGGCGAGCTGGATGCGCACGCAGGAGTTGGGGCAACCGTTGACCGCCAGGCCGATCGGCGGGTCGATCCCGACGCCCTCGAAGCGGCTGTCGAGTTCGGCCGCGAGCGCCGTGGCCGCGGCCTTCGTCTCGACGAAGGCGAACTTGCAGTACTCGATGCCGGTGCACGCCATCGTCGCGCGGCGGAAGGGCCCGGGTCGGGCGGTGAGCCCGAGGGGCTCCACCCGGGCCAGGAGGTCCGTCACCCTGTCGGGCGCGACGTCGAGGACGACGAGCTTCTGCAGCGGGGTCGGGCGCACGCGGGCGCCGCCGGCGACCTCGACGGCATCGGCCAGACCCGCCAGCACCTCGCCGGACAGGCGCCCCACCCGGGGGGCCAGACCCACGTACCTGCGACCGTCCTTCTGGTCGTGCACACCGATGTGGTCGGGATTGCCGACCGACAGCGCCGGAGCGGGGCCGTCGGTCAGACGCCGGCCGAGGTACTCGTCCTCGAGGACCCGGCGGAACTTCTCGACGCCCCAGTCGGCGAGCAGGAACTTCAGCCGGGCGCGATTGCGCAGCCGCCGGTGACCGTAGTCGCGGAACAGGCGGACCATCGCGTACCAGACCTCGGGGCCCTCCTGCTCGGTGCAGAAGACGCCGAGCCGCTCGCCCAGTCGCGGCGAGGTCGACAGGCCGCCGGCGACCCACAGGTCGAAGCCGGGCCCGAGCCGCGGGTGGACGACGCCGACGTAGGAGAGGTCGTTGATCTCGTGGGCGATGTCGAGGCTGGGGTGGCCGGTCGCGGCCGTCTTGAACTTGCGGGGCAGGTTCGCCAGCTCGGGCCTGTCGAGGTAACGGCGGGCGATCTCGGCGAGCATCGGGGCGGGGTCGATGATCTCATCGGCGGCCACGCCCGCGACGGGCGACAGGAGGAAGCCGCGCGGGGTGTCGCCGCATGCCTCGACGGTCCGCAGCCCGACCGACTCCAGCCGCCGCCAGATCTCGGGCACGGACTCGATCTCGACCCAGTGGAACTGCAGGTTCTGACGGTCGGTGAGATCGGCAGTGCCCCGGGCGAAGTCGCGGGAGATGCCGGCGAGGACGCCCAGCTGCTCACCGGTGAGCGCGGCCCCGTCCAGGCGCACGCGCATCATGAAGTGGCGTCCGCTCAGCTCGTCGGGGCCGAGGGTGCCGGTGCGGTGGCCGTCGATGCCCTCGGCGCGCTGGGTGTACAGGCCCCACCAGCGCATGCGCCCGTGGAGGTCGTCGGAGGGGATCGAGTCGAAGCCCCGCTTCGAGTAGATCCGCTCGATGCGCTCGCGCACGGCCAGCGGACTGCCACCGGCCTGCTTGAACTCCTCGTTCGGGTTGAGCGGGGCGCGCCCGTCGACGGCCCACTGGCCGTTGCTGCGTCGCGGTCGGGACGGCGTCGCCGCGGTGGTCGTGTTCGCCATGGTGTCTCATGCCTCCTTCGCGGGGCCGGATGGTCCCCGCCGTGGTCCGGTGTTCTGCACGGGGTCGCGGATCGGGCGGACGGTTCACGGGAGCGGTGGGCCGCGCACCGGTGCGCAGGGCCGCGCCGGTGGGGCGACCGGCCGGTGACCGCCGTCGGTCCGAGGACAGGGTCGTGGTCCCCGAGTGTTCAGGGACGCCGGTCGGTCAGCAACACAGCGCGCCGGCGACGATGCACAGGTCGACGTGCCTGCGCTGCACCAGGTCTTCGCTGCGGGACATGACCCAGACATTAGGGACCGCGGACGGTCCGCACCGCGCTCGTCCGGAACGTGGACGGGGTGTCGCGATCGGGTCCGGGGCGGCCGGATCCCCTGGTGACGGGGTCATTCGCTGGCGATGGCCTGGAGCATGGCGAGTCGCGCCGCCTTGTGTGCGGGCCACAGGGCCGCCACGACGCCGACGAGGACGGCCGAGGCGAGGTAAACGCCGATCGTCGACCACGAGATCGCCAGCACCGTGAGGCCTTGTCCGATGAGCACGTGCTGGAGGGCGATGCCGAAGCCGACGCCCATGAGGACGCCGAGCACAGCGCCGAGCACGGCTATGGTGACCGACTCCAGGGTGATCATCGTGCGGATCTGCCGGCGCTTCATGCCGACGGCCCGCAGCAGGCCGATCTCGCGGGTGCGCTCGATGACCGACAGGGCCAGGGTGTTCACGATGCCGAGGACGGCGATGACGATGGCCAGGGCCAGCAGGGCGTAGACCATCGTGATGACCTGGTCGATCATCGCGGTGCGCTCGGCCGCGTAGTCGTCCATGGACTGCACGACGATGAGCGGATCCGAGTCGGTGACGGACCCGATCCTGGTGCGCAACTCGTCGACGGTGACGCCCTCGGCCGCGTCGACGGTGAGGAAGGCGTCCGCGTCGCCGCCGCCGAACTGCTCCACGGTCGTCAGATTCGTCACGACGTCCGCGCTCGTGGCGCCGTCGGCCGGTTCGAAGACGCCGGTGATCCGCAGCGTGATCGGCAGCGGAGCCGCGGCGTCGAGCAGGGTGATCGTGTCGTCGACCGCCAGGCCGTTGGCGTCGGCGAAGCCCTTCTGGACGATCGCCGTGTTCGGGTCGTCGCTCATCCGGCCCGAGAGCATCTCCTCGGAGACGATCCTGTTGAAGTCCCCGGCGGCGAAGGCCTCGAGGAGCAGCGGCTGCTGCCCGACCGTCATGGCGACCACCTGTCGTTCGGGGTGGACGTCGGCGACGCCGTCGAGCGCGGCGATCCGCTCTGTCGTGCCCTTCGGCAGGGGGCTGTGGTTGACCGGCTTGACGATGAAGTCGCCGCGCAGGTCCTCGTGCACGGACCGGCGGATCGACGCCGAGGCCGAGGAGCTCATGATCGACAGCATCGTGACGAGCGTCAGCCCGATCATGAGGGCCGAGGCGGTGGCCGCGGTGCGGCGCGGCTGGCGGATCGAGTTGAGCTCGGCGAGCCTGCCGGACTCGTGGAACAGCAGACGCCACAGGCGTCCGAGCAGCCAGATGAGGGGCCTGCCGACGACCGGGCTGGACAGGGCGACGCCGATGAGGACGGCGAGGGCGCCGATGCCGAGGACCCACAGATGGGCGTCGAAGGCGCCGAGCGCCCCGGCGACGACGCCCGCTGCGCCGGCGACGGTGCAGACGGCACCGACCCGGGCGCGACGGCCGAGGCCCTCGGCCCCGGTGGAGAACTCGCCGCTCATGGCGGCCACCGGCGGCACCCGGGAGGCCCTGCGGGCCGGCCCCCAGGCGGAGAGCACGGTGACGACGACGGCGAGGACGAGCGAACCGACGATGTTGGCGGGGCTGGGCATCGGCACGGAGCTGCCGAGCTCCATGCCCAGGGCGGCGACGACCCGGCTGATGCCCCAGGCGAGGACGGCGCCGAGGACGATCCCGGCGGCGCCGCCGAACAATCCGATGACGACGGCCTCGAGCACGACCGAGTCGCGCACCTGGCGGCGGGAGGCGCCCAGGGCGCGGTAGAGCGCCAGTTCGCGGCTGCGCTGGGCGACGAGGATCGAGAAGGTGTTGACGATGATGAAACCCGCCACGACGAGGGCGATCGCCGCGAAGACGCCGAGGAAGACGTTGATGAAGCTCATCGCCTCGTCGATGGTGTCGGAGATCTGCCCGGCGGTCGTCTCACCGGTGGTGGCCTGGAGGCCGTCGGGCAGGACGGCGTTGACGGCGTCGTTGACGGCATTGACGTCGGAGCCCTCGGCGACGGTGACGCCGATCGTGCTGTAGCCGCTGGAGCCGTCGAGCAGCAGCCGGGAGGCCGTCGCCTCGTCGAAGAAGAGGTAGCTGGCTCCGGCCGTGGCGCCGTGGGCGTAGCCGGCGGCGCCGACGACCGTCAGCTGCGCGCGCGAGCCGTCGGAGGCGAGGACGGTGACCCGGTCGCCGACCGAGTGGCCGGAGTCGGCGAGCGTGGCCGGGTCGACCGCCACCTCGTCGTCCGCCGTGGGCGCCCGCCCCTGCTCGACCTGGAGACCGGTCCGGTGGCCCATGGCCGGTTCGCCGTGGTAGTTCATCGCCACGCTGGTCGTGGAGGCCCCGGCGATCCGGCCGTCGGTGTCGAGGAGGTAGACCCGGTCGGAGGCCGAGATGATGCCCGTGGCGCTCTCGACGCCGGCGACCCCCCTCACGGTGTCGAGTTCACCGGCCGGGACGGTGGCCGCGGTGGCGCCCGAGACGGAGCCCGCCGCGGTGCCGGGACGGCTGTCGTCGGAGCGCACCGAGACCGAGATGTCGGTGAGCGATCCCTGACTCATCGAGTCGAAGCTGTCGGACAGCATCGCCGTGTAGGTGAGCGTCCCGGACATGAACGCGATGCCGAGCACGACCGACAGCGTGGACAGCACGAGCCGCAGTGTGTGGCCCATGAGGGACTTCCAGGCGGCCCGCCACATGTCAGGCGCGCCTCGCGGGGCGGTAGCGGGCCGGTCTCTCGTCGGGCATCGAACGCGCCGGGCGGGTCCGCGGCAGTTGGACGGGTGCGTCGTAGACCTGCTCGGTCCCCGTGTCGGCCCCGTCGACCGCGGGCATCACCGGTGCCCGGGTCGGGAAGGTCGTGGCGCGGTCCGGGGCCGGTTCGTCGGGTTCGGCCCACATCGCAGGCGCCGGGGACGGCGGGCGCGTGTCCGTCCGTGCGCCCATCCCCGGGGAGT
>ERZ773070.449-NODE-449-length-30592-cov-14.805973_pt1 | contig 30592 bp, 27 predicted proteins | sample MGYA00580618_ERZ773070 | MGnify/ENA primary metagenome ERZ773070 (study PRJEB29015, sample SAMEA2738023) | human oral metagenome | biome: human oral; feature: human-associated habitat; material: dental | place: China | collected 2019 ... | reverse complement strand
AAAGCCTGGACAAGATACCACTTGTAAACCATGCACTAATAAGCCAAACGATCCTAAAGCTTATTATATCAGTAGAGGAGATAACAATAATTGTAGTCGAAATTGTAGGGATGGTTACACAAGAGTAGGGAATCAGTGTGTAAAAGGCTACAAGGGATGATGGACTACCTGTTATCCTGCATGCGGTAGTGCATGCACTATACGAAGAACGGTAACCTGTAAAGACTGACGGGGTAATGATGTAGCGAACTATCTCTGCCATGGATGGGATACAGCCACAAGTGATACAGTCTATTGAGATCCTTGTCCTCCACCACCTCCTCCAACACCACCAACTCCAACCCCTAACCCTAATCCACCACAGTGAGGTCAAAACTGTGCTGGTAATGGACCATGACAGTGGCATATCTGTAGTACTGGAATCCCATGCTGTGACCCTGCTGAAAGCTGTGATTTCCGAGAATGAGGGCATACAGGACGCTGTAGTAGGAATCCTAGCCGTCCGACCCCATGAGGAACTCCAGGTAATCCATGGAAACCACAACCGAATCCAAAACCACAACCGAATCCAAACCCTAAACCAAATCCAAACCCTAAACCAAATCCTCCTACACCAAGCTGTAAACCGAATGGAAGTGTCTGTAGTGTATCAAATCAGTGCTGTAGTAAGAACTGTGGAGGTGGTAGAGCAGCAACGAGTGGATATTGTAGCTGATGAACCTATTCTGTGCAAGAGAAAAAATGCTTTCAGTATCAGGTTGAGAGTGACACATATGACAATGAATTTACACGAAAAGACTATGGAACATCATGTCGCACTTCTATTCCTGGATGAAGTTCTCGTGTGTGATGACCCTGAAATAATTGTTCTTCATCTGATGATTGTAGGAGTTATAACAAGGAGAAAAAAACCATAACCGATGACTTTCGTCCAAGCGGATGAGTATGTCTCACTGATATATGGTATGAGTGAAGGTGTGAATCAGTTTCCTCCACATCTGTAAGCTGTTCTTCACTCTGAGAATGAAGCTGTAAATCGGCATATGGATGTACTTGGCACCCTTGATCTACTGCCATTCCAAACACTTGTCGCTAATTAACTTTCTAAACCTCAAAAAAAGATGCCCTCAAATCCGGGAGCATCTTTTTGCTTTCCTATAAGGTAAGAGAAAATCTCCCCATAACGAGAAAAAGATCTGAATCAAAAACAAGCGTTTGGTGGGGGATCAGGATTTTTTCACTTTTTGTTTGCATTTTCCCTTGCAATTTCCCTACCGATCCTCATACTTCCAAATGAAGAGAAGTAAAAAGCTGAAAAAGGAAGCAGAATATCATATTATTCCGTCAAAAAGTAAAAAGCGTTCCAAGAATATCATAGTATTCTATCAAAAAGTAGAAAGTGTTCCAAGAATATCATAGTATTCCGTCAAAAAGTAAAAAGCGTTCCAAGAATATCATAGTATGAGAATCAGACGACAAGAGGGACTCGCTGAACCACAAAATTCAATAAAGCTCATCTTATACCGCTATTAAGAATACAAAAATACTTATTCTTTTATATTCTTATTCTACGATTACGATGACAAACACAATGCTTCAGAGTTTTTCAAGGAAGAGACTCGCTAATCCTGCCTACGGGGCGTTTATGCAGGCTTTTGAAAAGCTCGTGGTCAAAGGAACCTGCGAAAAACTTAGTCTTACTCCGGCAGATTTTAGCGGCTTTCAGTCCAAGCTAATGGAATTTTTGGATCTGAATAGGGAAGGTGGACAACAGGACTTAACCAAGCGTTTGAACGAATTGGATGCACGCCGCGATCAGCTTTTAAGCTATTTTTTTAAAAGAATTAACCTCGACCTTATTGCACCCAAAGAAGCGGTTCGTAAAGCTGCGGAAAGCCTTTGAACCTTTAGGAAGCAGTATCTCGGGATTCAGGGGAAAGGGTTGCGTGAGGAGAGCTTTTTGATCAATGGGCTTTTACTTGATGCCGAGAAAGAACCTTTCAAAGCAGCGGTTGGGACTTTGGGATTGAAGGACACGCTGGAAGAGTTAAAAAAAGTGAACACTGATTTTGAATCGCTGTTGTCTCAGCGTGCCGAGGTAGAGCTTGCCACAAACCCCCTACCTGCCAAAAAGTTGCGTGAGGGACTAGATGCGTTTTATGATGCTAGCACGAGGAGGATTGATGCGGTGAATCTTTTGACACCCACGCCTGAAACTGAAAGCTTCGTTGCCTCGCTCAATAAGCTCATCAAAGACACTAACGAATCTCGAAAACTTCACAAAGCACAGCTAGGGCTCTGGACGGAAGAAGGTGGACGAGAAGATGAAGAAGAAATTCCGAAAACATCTACCACTGAGGGAGAATAAGCAAGAGAAAACACGCACCGATTGCAAGGACGTGTTTTTTTTGGTTGTTGAAAAGGACGAGGGCTCCTCGGATTACAAGATTCATGGGGATTCTGAAAGAGGGACTTTTACTTGCTAAGATTTAAGATGGTTTTCTGCGTTCAGAATGACAAAGTGCTTATCTACCAGAAGAAAACGAAGGATTTTTTGAAAGAAAAAAAGCTGACCCTTGAGCGAGAGTCAGCCTTTAAAGCTTTTTGCTTTGATGCTACCGTTTAGTTTATTACAGCTTCGTTTACTATTGTTTTATCTTTGCGGTGCAGGTTACTGAAGCACCTCCAACTCCTGATTCACAGGTCCAACTCACAACAGGGTTCAACGCCGTAGGGAAATTTAACTGGTTCGTGCCTGCTGGAGCTGAGCCATCAGCACAGAATCTTGAGAGTGGTCTCCATTGTCTTTCTGCTTTTTCATATTCTCTTGCCTTATCTCCACATTTTGCAGCTCATTTACATGCAGTTGCTCAATTTTTACAGACATCATTACAAAGTGTATTATTAGAGACAGATTTTAGTCCATCACTTCACTTCATACAGAGACACGAAAGGGTATTTCCTTGGCACGCCCTTCTGAAAATTGTTCCTTCAGGGAACTTATTAGGATCTGTCTCGCTTCATGCACCAACTCTCAGGGCTCCTCCAATTGTAAGCTGAATATCTTTACTTTCTGCATCACTAGTTCCGACAATCATTCCATAATCAGCATTCACAAGGAAGGTCCACTGTTTTTTTCAGGTAAGCGTCTCTGGCTTTACATTAAATGCAAAGATTCCTCAAGAAGCAATCTCTACATTTGATCCCAAGACGAAAGATTCTGAGGCTCCAGATTGGATTTTAACATTAGAGCCTCCATAAGCGGCAGAGTTTTCTGCATTAATAATGACATTTGTCGCAGCCACTGCAACCGCACCAGATGCCTCAGTTCCCAAGGTTGCCTTGGTCGAAGAAAGGATTACTCCGTTTGGAGCCTGATTGTTATTTTCGCTTCCTCAGAAGATAACGGCATTATTGGTATCTTTTTGTTGTCCGCCAGTAGATGCTGTATTATTCTTTCCCCCAACGAGGAAAGATCATTCTCCAGCGGTATTTTTATTTCCTATCCCTGCAATGATAGAACTATTCTCATCGGTAGTATTGTTGAGCTTTTCCATCTTATCCATCTTCCCTCACTGCCCTAAAACTACAGAGGCAATTCCGAGTGTCGTCCCTCAGGTATTCATCAGTCACACTTTACTCACCTTCCCCTCCTTTTTTTGATTGAGGTGCACCTCCTTGATGTGCTGAATAGCTGTAAATCTATTCGTGCCAATCGTAATTGGAGTGTTTGATTGAGCAAGGACTCAAGAAACTGCCAACGTAAGCGTCAGCGCTCCTCAAAGCAAGAGAAATTTGTTTGTAGTAAGATTTTTCATCATATTCACAGATTAAAGAATAAACAATGAACTTTCACTGCCTCAAGTATACAGATATTTTCAGATAATGCAATTTTTTTAAAAGAAAATAGCGTCCCTTGAGAAAGGAACGCTCTGATCGAAAGGCTTGAGGACGAAGTTAAAAACTTCACTGGAAAGAAATCTGATGCTTTTCTTTGGGATACAACAAATTATTTTGCTCCCGTTAGGTATTTCCCTTTGAACTGCTGATAAATGAGGTCAAGCTCTTTGTCGAGCTTTGCGAGTTCCGCCTGTAGCTTCATAGCATTTGCCGAAATTTGCTGACTATCCTTTCTATAAAACTCCGTCGCATCTCCAGAAAGGTTAACCAAGAGCCTTACTGTTGGATATTCATGCTGCATAAAAGCGGATCTTACTCCAGAAATGTAGGCTACAACCCCTGCTTTGAAGCCCTCATCAGGCACTCCAGGATAGGTTTCAGCATCGGTAGCGAGTTGCTGCAGTTTTTGAATGGTAGCTTGGTAGGTTTCTTCTAGGTCAATCTTGCTATATTCTTTATTTAAGATCTGATAATAATTTTCGAGGGTCTCAACCGACTGTTCCTGGAAAGCAAGGAGCTGATTATTATATTTTTGGATATTGACCTGAGGCTTACGAAAGGAGCACCCTGCAACAAGGAGAACAAAGAGAAGAAATCAGATTTTTTTCATTTTGTAAGGCGTGAGAATAAAGGACGATACGGTTCCTGTTTTTGGAAAGGATCTCTGAATAGCTTCCTGATTTCTTATTCAAATCTCAATGCATCGATAGGCTTGAGTTTCGCAGCTTTTCTCGCAGGGAGGATTCAGAACACAATTCCTGTGAGTGTCGTAATAAGAAAAGTCGTCATCATAATGCTTTGATCAATTTCTGCACTCAATCCTAATCCGCTATTTGGATCTCAGAGGAGCTTATTCACAAAATACACGATACCATAACTCAATAAAAAGGCGATAAATCCTCCTATCAAGGTAATAACCACAGACTCTACAAGAAACTGGATAATAATATCTTTATTCAAAGCCCCGATTGCTTTTCTGATTCAGATTTCTCTTGTTCTTTCAGTTACGGAAACGATCATAATATTCATCACCCCAATTCCTCCAACAAGCAGAGAAATCGCTCCCATTACCAAAAGGAAGAGCTTCATCCCCTGAAGAGATTGTTTCATTTGATCAACCATCTCTGCGTAGCTGTGGACTTTGAATCCTGCATCGCTTATTGAGGTTTTATTGTACTTTTTGAGGAGAAGATAGCTGATTCTCTTTTGCCAGAGTTTGTTATCTCCATCAGGTGGTAGGAAAACATCAAAAGAATCAATAGTATTTTTGTGGAGAATCCTTTCTGTAACTGTGGTATCCGGAAAATAAGCTTGAGCTCATCGGTCATACTCTTGTTTCGGTAAAACTCCTACAATAGTAAACTCTTTACCATTATAGATGAATTTTTTCCCTATTGCGCTTCCATTTTTGAAGAACTTGCTCTTGAACGTTTCGTTAACCACGGCAACGAAACTCTTGCTATCGTAATGCTCCTTGGAAAAGAGAGTTCCTTCAGCTGCTTTCTTTTCATTGAGAGTAAACCGAAGTTCTGGAACACCAACCCCCATCACCATATCTGATTTTTGTTTTATTTTTACCTGTCAACCAGGGGTTTCTATTTGATAGGTAATTTTTCAGCTTAGGTCTGGGAAATATTTTTCTATATAGTCGATGATCGTTTTATCAAATTTTACTGCCTGGATGTAGCCTCACGGTTTATCTTCTTTGTCATCTCGGGCATTGTAGCCTCCATCAGAAGAGACTGATATTTTATTTTTTGCGAAATCCCCCATCGTTTTGGTGATAGATTTCTCTGTTCATTGCCCGATCGCCATCATCACCACAACGGAAGCCATTCCGATGATAATCCCGAGCGTACTCAAGCCAGATCTCATTTTGTTGGCCATAATGGTCTTTCGAGCATCTACAAAGTAGGAAAAGAACCTCATATTTTCTCGCTAATATCTAAGGTAAAAGTTAATTTTCGACAAAAAGTCAGTCTTTGATACGGATCGTTTTATTTGCATAGCTCGCAACATTTGCGTCATGGGTAATCAGAAGAATTGTTCTTCCCTGTTCAGCATTTAATTTTTTAAAAAGCTCCATTACCTCTATTCCTGTCTTGGAATCCAAGGCTCCTGTTGGCTCATCTGCGAGCAAAAGTCCTGAATCTGTCACTAATGCCCTTGCAATACACACCCTCTGCTGTTGACCTCCAGAAAGTTGGTTTGGAAGAGCTTTTTCTCTCCCCTCAAGTCCTACGAGTTTAAGTGCAGCATAGGCCCTCTCCTTAGCTTCTCCTGAAGGAATTCCCATATACGAAAGTGGAAGAACCACCTGCTCTCGTGCTGACATTCTTTTGAGCAGATTATAGCCCTGAAAGATGAATCCGATTGTTGTTCTGCGGATCATCGATTGCTGGTCTGGAGTCAGATTTTTTACCTCTTTCTTACGGAGAAAATAAGAGCCAGAAGTCTGAACATCAAGAAGTCCGACGATATTCATCAAGGTGGATTTCCCGCACCCTGACGGTCACATAATGGAAATAAAGTCTCCATCATGAATATCGAGATCAACTCCTCTTAGAGCATATACTGGCTCTGTCATCTTTCCTCCATAGGTTTTTGTGATTCCCTTAAGTGAAATAAAATCTGATGTTGCTTCTACCATTATGATAATCACAAAAGAATAAAAGTTTTTGGTAATTTTTACATTGAATATTCATAACTCATACTACCATCCGCCTCTGTCGTTATATTTCCATCTTTTGGTCAGCCCATACTGCCAACACCCACATTCCCTGCAGAAATATCGTTCATATAGAATCCCTTTATCGTATCACCAAGCTTAAGACCAGAAAGAACTACCGTGTTCATTTCATCAGCAATTCCTACTTCTACGACCTGATCAACTCGCTGTTCTCCCTTTTTGAGACGCACGATTTTTTCTCAGAGTTCGTTGTCTGCAAGTGCAGGATTAGGAACGATTAGCTTTCCTTTTGCTTCTTCAAGGGTTACCTTTACTGTCGCACTCATTCCTCCTAGAATTTTTTCCTCAGGATTATTTTTTTGGAAAACTACTTTAGCTTTGTAGGAATTTCCCTCTGGCATCGTATCAATTTCAGAGAAAACTCATGAATATACTTGGTCTGGGAAAGCACCAACAGAAACCTGGACTTTCATTCCTTGCTGGATCTTTACGATATCAAGCTGATCCACCTCAATTTTTACCTCAAGAAGATCTGGTGTCTCTACATAGATGTATTTTTGATTATCATTTGTAGAGTTTGTATCAATACTGTCTCCAACCTGCATATCAAGTTTGGTTACTCTTCCATCGAAATTTGCAATAATTTTGTATTCATCATACTGCTTCATCAATGTTGTCAGTTCAAACTGCGCATTGTCAATTTCATTCTGGACTCTCTGAATTTCGTCTTTTTCTGTGCTTCACTCTCTTGCCTTTTCTAAATCAACCTTTGCGTCTTTGATCTTTTTTTCAAGTTCTGCAGTAGAAACGAGCTGCTGTTTCTGATTTACTTCTAGTTCTAGTTTTTTCTTTTGGAGAGCAAGTTTGAGATTTTCTAGCTCGATCTTTAGTTTTTCAACCTTGTCTGCTGCATCTTCAATAGTCGTGTCTGAATCTTTGAGTCAAGCCAAGGTTTCAACTGCTGAAGTATATTTATCTATGTAGTCATATCCGAGTTTTTCCAAAGGAGCTCAAAAAGAATTCATATAGCCATCTATCTGTGATTTTGATAGAGAGCCTTCTGATTCAATACTTGCATTAAACATCTCATAGTTTATTTTTCATCGATTCCTTAGATCAGCACCTAACTCTTTGAAAACAGTATATCCTGAAAGAATCTTGTTTTCAGTCAGCTGACCAACGGGAATCTTTGAAAATTCAGTATAAAGATCATTAAGTCTTGCCTTATATGCATAGACTTTTCGGAACTGCTCTTTTGACTGAGCAATTAATGCCGTATTTTTTGCTCCAATATAGGTATTCATTTCTTCTCCTTTGTATTGGTCAGTTAGTTTCATCACCGCATCAAAATTATCTAGCGTAGATTGCAAAGCATTTGCTTCCTCACGAAATGCTCTCACCAATTTTTCCATAGAAGTGTTTCTGGTTCTTACGTTCTTGGAAACTGCTAAGTCTGCATTCGTTGCTCCAGCCTTTCCTGATAGGAGCTGGGCGTAATCAGTCTGAGCTTCTTTGAGATCCTTCTCCTTTTCTTTAATTTGCCTTTCTGCTTCTTCAATATCAAATTTTTTGGTCTGATCATCAAGCTGCTGTTCACTTGGCAAGGTTTGTTTTTGCATGACCAAAAGATCATAGGCTGCCTGTGCTTTAAGGAGTTCAAGCTTTTGATCTGATTTATCAAGAATTTTCTTGAGTTCAAGTTGCTTATTTTTTAGGTCTTTTTTTGCTGACTCAACTTTTCTATCAAGATCGTCTGTCGTAATTGTCGCCAAAACATCTCATTTTTTCACATTAGCTCAGATTTTGGTCCTTACGCTTGTTACTCTTCCTTTATTGACAAAAGTTAATTTTTGAGCGTTTGCAAATTGGGTCGTTCCCTGAAGGTTTAGCGTTTTTTCTACGTCTCAGGTGATTACTTCATAATCCGTACTCACAAAAGGCTGGTTTCCTCCTTGTTTTCCGTAAAAATGCTTGTATCCATAGATGGCTCATCCGATCAATACCACCAAAAAGAAGCCAACCCATCGCTTATTCCTCCATAGCATAGCAAAAAATCCTTTAAAAACACTCATCAGTTCAAAATGAAACAAAATAAAAGATCTGATTTTTTTACTTTTTATTATCGTAAGAAAAACATCTAACGTGACATTTTATTTTTTCAGAAATCAAATACAAGAAAAAAGTGTTTGTTGCTTGACAATTTCTCTTAAATTAATAGAATTATAGCGTTTATTTTGTCAGGAAGATAATGATTATTACACTCTGAGGAAAAGCTGGAAGCGGGAAAGGAACTGTTTCCAAACTTTTAGCACAAGAACTAGACTATGAAATCATCTCTATCTGAACACTCAAGAGAAAGATCGCAGAAGAAATGGGATTAAGCATTTCAGAGTTTAATCTCTTGTGAGAAAAAGCTGAAAACCAGAGAGAATTTGACCTAAAATATGAAGAATACCAAAAAAGTCTTCCACTTGAGGGTAGAATTATTCTAGAGAGTAGACTTGGATTCCTCTGTCAGCCAAAGGCTTTTAAGGTTTTTTTGGATGTCCGTGATGAGGTCGCAAGTGAGAGAATCCGCAAAGATCAGAGGACTACTGATCAATTCTCTTCAAAAGATGAGGCGTTATCTGCGACAAAAAAAAGGAATGCTGACGATAGAGCCAGATTCCTTTCTCTTTATGAAGTTGATCTCTGGGATGATAGGAATTATGATCTTAAACTAGATACAAGCGACCTCTCTGCTGAACAAGTTTGCTCTAGGATTATCGCCAGATTTAGCGAAATAGTTGCAGTTAAATAAGGATCCGCCTAAGTAAGCTGTATATCAACAAAAGTCTGATTAAAAATAGTGGCTCTTAGGCTAGTTCTGAGAGTAGGATTTTGCTGATTGCTTGAGGATTAGCTTTTCCCTGCGTTTTCCTCATTACCTGCCCTACAAAAAATCATATAACACTGGTTTTACCTGCTTTATACTGATCAAGGATTGCTGGATTCTCGTCTAGAACCTCTTTACAAAAAGCTCTTAAATCAGATTCTGAGACCTCTGGAGTATCAAAGCCTTTTTCCTTGATGATATCAGACGCTGAAGCTCCCGTTTGGAGCATTTCTTCCATGATGAGTTTGAGTTGATTGTCAATCAGTTTCCCTTCTTTTGCGATGTTGAAAAACTCAATCAACTGTTCTTGGTCAACAGGAAGCTCGGTAATATTCACAAAATGTGCCGTCATATAGCCGCTTATCTGCCCAGCAATCCGTTTCGCTACGAGTTTCGGTTCAAACCCTGCATGTATCAGCTGCTTGAAAAAAGTAAGCGTTGGATATTCACCAATTAAAGCATTGATAAATTCCTTGTGAAATCAGTATTCTGACTTCATTTTTTTAATTTCTTGAAAAGGAGTAATCAACTCAGCTTCCTCCACCTTTTTAAGAAGCTGCTTATCAAGATAAAGCGGAAGCAAATCTGGTTCAGGGAAATATCTGTAATCAAGTGCGTCTTCCTTACTTCTCATCGCAAAAGATTGTCACTTAAGATCATCTCGTCTCCTCGTCTGCTGCTGAATTTCTTCTCCTGTTTCTCGGCATTTTGCCTGTCTCATCACCTCAGCATCTATTGCTCTTTTTATAGCGGAAAAGGAGTTGATATTTTTGAGTTCTACCCTCGTTCCTAGAGGATCAGATTTTTCTTTTCTAATGGAAACATTGACATCGACTCTCATTTGCCCCCTTTCCATGTCTGCATCTGAAAGGTTATTTCGTTTTGCAATTCTTTGGATTTCTTTGGCAAACTCTACAGCTTGTTCTGCGCTGGTAAAATCAGGTCCCGTCACGATTTCAATCAACGGAGTCCCAGCACGGTTAAAGTCTAGCAACATTGTTCCTCCCTGATGAAAAGCCTTCGCAGTATCACATTCTAGATGGGCGTCTGAGATTCTTACCTGTTTCTCCTCTTCATAATTTGCAAAGAAAAAAGAAAGTGTTCCTTTTACGTTAATTGGCGTATAGAGCTGAGTAATTTGGTATCCCATTGGCAAATCTGGATAGAAATAGGATTTTCTATCAAAATATGAAGGATTATTGAATTGGCACTGTAGAGCTTTTCCTAGTAAAAGTGCCTTCTCTACTACTTCTGCACTGAGCTGAGGCAATGCTCATGGCTGTCAAGTACATACCGGACAAATAGTCGTGTTGGGCTGGTTATCTTGAAGGGCTTGTTCATTTTTACATTTACAGAAAATTTTGGTCTGACTTGCGAGCTTTAAGTGAATCTCTAGTCCAATAGTAATGAGCGGTTCTTGCATATTTAGGAGGAAAGAAATGAAAACTGACTGAGAGTATAGCAATTTAAATATCGAAAACAAAAGATTTTTTAAAAAATCTGGAATATAAGAAGACACTGACTTGAAAATGCTCTCCACAACAGTATAGGTAGAGTGTTTATGGTATAATTTTTTTATCATCTCGTATATTTTGGATGCATATTCATCTTGTCAGCATTTTCCCAGAAATCTTTGAAAGTTTCCTTGGGACTTCTCTTATCAAAAAAGCTCAGGAAAAGTGAGTACTCTCCTTCTCGTGCTATAACCCGAGGGAATTTTCTACGGATCCTCACCAACAGATTGATGATTCAGTCTATTGAGGTTGAGATGGGATGCTGATCAAAGCACAACCCATTATTGATACTGTAGAATTTGTGATCAAGGATAGCCAGATGAAAAAATCAGATTTTTCTATTCTTTTTCCAACACCAACCGAGCAGCTCTTTAACCAAAAAATCGCTCATGGACTGAGTAAAAAAGAGCATCTTATTTTCATCTGCTGAAGATATGAATGAATTGACTATAGAGCGGAACAATACTTTTGAGATCGCTATCCTGACGCCTTTAGAAAATATTCCATTGGTCCTTTCGTAACCCTATGAGGAGAGGGACCAAGTTTGCTCATGATTGAGGCTATTACCAGACTAATTCCTGGAGTTATAAAAGAAAAAGGAAGCTGGATTCATGAGAGCTATTCTCCTAGAGATAATATGAGCAATATTGAAGCTCCCAATTATACAAGGCCGATTGAAGTCTATGGGATGAAGGTCCCAGAAGTCTTACTCAATGGCGATGAGGAGGGAATCGCTCAATGGAGAGAGGAACATAGTATTAACCTCTAATTTGGTTTTATTTTTTCTTCCTTGATTATGGATTCCCTAAAAACAAAATGATACAAGGGAGAGTGAGTCGCTCTTGATTGGTATATTCAAAGGTGATATTGATTCCTTGATAAAAATTTTACGATTCGCGGAGGAGAGATTGATCTGATCGTAGAAAATGAGAACTTTATCGTATTTATTGAGGTAAAGGTTGTAGATAGTATAGAAGAATGGTCTGGATATCTCTCTGCAAGAAAGCTTCAGGCGATAGAGAGGAGCATAGAAGAATATTGCTATCGTAAATGAATAGAAAAAGAAATCAGACTAGATCTTGTATTTGTCAAAAATCAACAAGTGATTGAAGTCTTTGAAAATATCAGTAATAGTTAGAGGTCGAGATTAGGACTGAAAAGTGGGCGAGGATACCTACCATGTAGAGATTTTTTGAATTAAAAAAAATCTCAGCCTGAAGCTGAAATCCTTAATGGAGCGGGTGACGGGACTCGAACCCGCAACAGTCTGCTTGGAAGGCAGGCACTCTAGCCAATTGAGTTACACCCGCAAATACAATTTGCAATGTAGAATATATTTTTCTTTACCCTGATTTCAAGTCTTTTTCTATGGGCCTAGCTGGACTTGAACCAGCGACCAAAAGATTATGAGTCTTCTGCTCTAACCAACTGAGCTATAGGCCCACATCTAAGGCCTCAAAAAGAAATGAAGTTAGGAATCTTAATGGTGGGTGATATAGGACTCGAACCTATGACCCCCTGCTTGTAAGGCAGATGCTCTAGCCAACTGAGCTAATCACCCATTAAATCGGTCTTACGGGGAATCGAACCCCGATTAGAAGATTGAAAGTCTCCTGTCCTAGCCGTTAGACGATAAGACCATAGAAGTTAGAGTGGCGGGATGGAAGGGACTCGAACCCTCGACCTCCTGCGTGACAGGCAGGCGTTCTAACCAGCTGAACTACCACCCCAGCTTGGAACAACAAATCATCTAACTTGATTAATGGAGCCAGCTGTCGGAATTGAACCGACAACCTACCGCTTACAAGGCGGTTGCTCTACCTATTGAGCTAAGCTGGCATTTAAAGTCCTTATCGGACTACTTCTTGAGAGTATCAAAAGCTTTTGAAACTCTAGCCTTTTTTCTAGCGGCGTTCCTCTTCTTAAGGATTCCCACCTTAGCGGATTTATCAATAGCTTTGTATACTTTACTCAAATCCTCAACAGTCAAAGATTCTTTTGCCTCAACTCCTTTAAGGAATTTTTTGATTGCCATCTTCATCCTCAACTTGAAATCGTAATTCCTCTTTGCAAGTGTTTGAGATCTATTCATAGCTTTAACCGCGGACTTCTTGATTGGCATTAAAAAAACACATAGCAAATATAAAGCACAACTCTCCGAGGGTGGGGATCGAACCCACGACCAAATGGTTAACAGCCATCTGCTCTACCGCTGAGCTACCTCGGATTAATTGACGAAAGACGTTATACAAAATTCGGACCCATTTTCAAGAGATTTTTTACTTTTTGTGGATGATATTTCAATCAACGATCTACAACACCAATTCTCACAATAGGAAATCAGACTTTTATCTCTTTAATCAAACCAACTACCGGGAACAGGACTTGAACCTGCACACCGTAAGGCACTTGGTTCTAAGCCAAGCGTGTCTACCAGTTCCACCATCCCGGCAGAAGTTGATTTAATACTCGGGAGATAGGACTCGAACCTATAACCCCCAGATTCAGAGTCTGATGCTCTACCAATTAAGCTACTCCCGATTATTTTGGTTGCGGAGGATGGAATTGAACCACCTATCTTCGGGTTATGAGCCCGACGAGATACCGTTTCTCTACTCCGCATTAGCAAATCACAATCTCTTTTATCACACCTGGGGAACCAGGATTCGAACCTGGACAAACGGAGTCAAAGTCCGGTGTCCTACCTTTAGACGATTCCCCAATCAATTCTGATTTCTAGGAGGGTTTATATCTTTTTGGCGGAGGATTTCAAGAGAAAGTGTAAGAAAAATGAATGACAAAAAAGAATAACAATAAATATTCAGAATTCTGACTTTTGCTGCTGATTTTTTAAATAAAAAAAGTAGACTGATTTCCAGCCTACTTTCAGATTTTTTAGCTTTTTGTTTTTGTATTGATATTATTATTTTCTATAGACTTCAAGTGCTTTATTGAACTCTTCTGCTCCTGGAGGAAGAGCACCTCGCAAACTTGGGTTGTATTCTACGAGAACTGATGCCCCATTTACAATAATATCCTTTTTCTTCTCTGATCCTTTGCTAGAATCTGCACTAAACCATGTATAGAGTTCAGATCTTCTCTTCTCAACAACATCTGAAAGGTCTCCGATCGCAACTCCCTTAATATGAAGGTTTCCATAGTTACATCGTTCACCTTTTCTGAGGTTTCCAAAGGTATTCTTGAGATCCTGATCATTAGATGATTTAAATCCTTGTCCTGCATAGAAGATTCCTTGCACCATCTGTCCTGCGTGTCCATAGGTCTTGCGATCTCCATTACAAGAACCACCTGCATCAAAAGTAATGGTTCCTTCCGTCATGATCATTGCATTTGTAGGAAGATTACCTTTGATCGTAAGGTTTTGTCCCTTTGATGCGATCAGTGTAAATGGCTTATTCGTTATTTTTGCACCAAGTAAGCTTGTAAGCTCTTCAGTTCCATCGTAAAAGTAGATTGATTTGCCTGGAACCTTTGATAGTCCGTTATTTCCAAGAGACTTTACTAACTTTTGGTACTTATTTTTGAACTGAGTGAAGAGATTCTTCATATTCTTTGGTGTTTCATACGCCTTATTCGAAATCTCAGTCGTCTTGAAGAACTCACCCATAAAGTTGGTTCCGTTTTTCAACTGGTATTTCGTAAGGTCTGTCGTAGCTTTATTTCCAATTCCATATGGACTCTTTTGGATAAGATAAGGCTCTGTTACTGCGAAGTCTACTTCACAGATGATTTCACCTTCCCATCTCAAATTGCCAGCAGTTCCTTTTCCATCTTTGTCAGTAGTACATCTCTTGTATCCTACATCCTCTAAGGCAAGCTTGTATTCTCCAAGGAGACCACCGTTTGGCATCCATGTAAGTGTAGTATTCTTCTTATCAGTTATTGAGGTAGTTTTTCCAAATTCTTTGATCAGCAACTTGGAAGATAATGGAAGTAAGATTGGATAATCTTCCTGATTATTGAGTGAATCAAAGACATTCTTTACGAGTCCTTTATTCACGAGCTCACTTCCTCCGAACCAACCTTGCATATTCTGGTTTACTCGGTCTTCTACTGCTCAGTATTGATTTCCTAATGCAGTATCCCATCCGTTAATATCTACACAATCTGTAGTAAACTCATATACCTTTCTACCATTTCCTTTTCCTGGTGCATAGACTGCAAACTTACATTGCATTGAGCTAAGTTCGATCTTGCTATTTGCATCACGGTCTGAACATGAGTAAGCAAAGTTTGTCTTCAACCAATTCTGCTTTTCTGAGATGGTTTTGAGTCCAAGCTGAGCTTGCATATTCCAGTAGAATGGAAGCGCTTCTCCCTTCATAATGGAAATTGAACCATTATTAATATTGAAACACTGAGGAGCAATTTTCTGTCCCTGGTTCTCTAGTCTACAAGTATTGGTACAAGTATATCCTGCATATCTAGTATCATATTCGTCCGTATTCCTGAAGAGTCTTCCATCAGATCCGATGGTTCCATGGCCTCCAAGATCACAGACTTCGTTTCCGTCTTTTCTACCATTTCCACAGGATGGAGCATATCGCCCTCCTCATCCTCAACCTCCTCATCCTCGACTACCACCTCATCCTCAACCACCTCATCCTGAGGTAGTCTTGTAGACTCTGGCTGGATCTTCATCATGTCCTTCTCCACCATTTGGTTTTGGATAATACACATGACCGATATTGTTCTGATCACCCTTCTTCTGAGTCTTGATGATAATAGTGAGGGAATCACCTGACATAAAGTACCCTGTTCCCATATCTACCTTCCATACAATATCTGCAGGCTGAGTTCCTGAAACTGTAGGAGTAATCTTATATACTGGCTTACTTGGATTATTTGACCCAAAAGTAATCACTCCAGTAAAAGCATTATCTGCCAGAACCCAAGAACCTGTATCAAAAGTCAGATTTCCTTCTATTCTATCTGTTACTCTGAATCCAGTCAAAGGTGCAGTTGCATTGGATATTACAAGCTTAAAGTAAGCTGGGCCATTGTCCATATTAAGCTGATTATCTTCTCGTGAACCACCTACTGAGGTGCTGACGTATTTTTTGATCTTAAGCTTTACATCTTCGAGCTTTGGAGTAACGTCCTCTGGATCACACTTTGGATCCTTTGGATCATCAGGATTGAAAACACACGCCATATTGGTGTATTTCGTCCTTGAGGACTCTACCAATCTTGCCTTAAGTTTTAATAGGAAAGAATCTGATTTTTTGAATCCTTGTGGGAATTTCAGTTCCCAATTGAGTGTTGCTTCTCCTGTTCCATTTACACCCGTAGCAAAGCTTACGAGTTCAGTTGTAGTAGTTTGTCCTGTAAGGAACTGAGTATTCGGAACGAATACAAGTCCTTTTGGCAAGGTATCTACGACCTTCAATCAAGTAAAGGTTCCTTCAGTATTTGAAACCTTAATCGTAAACTCTACGATCTCTCCGCTGAAAACCTGTGGTTTATCAACAGTTTTTTCGATATGAAGAGCTCTTGGAGCAGGCTGATACGGTTCGGTATCATAATCCCAAAGATAGTTGTTTTCATAGATTCCTACTCGGTTTGTCCTATTGTCTGGATTAGTATTAAGCACTCTACCTGTCATAAGGAGCACTCCCTGTTGCCCTGAACTGAGGCTAAATCCTGAATATTCTAGGACTTGCACTCCTCCGCTCAGATAAACTCCGTTTGTATAAGAAGGCACTCCTTGGATCGCACTACTTACGTATTCAAGGTTTAGAGGCAGAATATCTCTAATCTTTACGTTATTAATAGTCTGACTTCCAGTATTTCCAAATGGCATTCTGAAGCCAACCAATTCTCCTACTCTGTATTTATGATTTTTATCTCCAATGAGATCTTTTTCGATATTTGGGCGGCTTGGCTTTAGTGCACTACATTGTACAGGCGTGGATCCTGCTTCTCCATTACATGTCCAAGTCCATTTTTGAGTAGCCTGGTCATAGTTAAAGTTTCCGTAGGTTCCTGTAGTACACAAATGGTTTCCTCCGGTCAGATTTTCTACTGTTTGTCCGTTATATTGACTATTACATGCTCCCTGAGTAAGCGTTTTTCTTACTGCACTACACTCTACTGGAGTTGTTCAGTTCATTCCGTCACATTTCCAAGTCCATCTATTGGTTGCAGAGTTGAACTGAAATTGTGTCATTGTTCCTGTAGTACACAAGTGATTTCCTCCGGTCAGATTTTCTACTGTTTGTCCGTTGTATTGACTATTACACTGTCCTGAGATTTGAGGAATGTCCTTGGGTTTACAGTTTTCATCACAACCTCCATTTCACCATCCTGTTTTACTAGAATCATTTGGATCACAAACTTCTCCATCTTCACGATCAAGAACTCCATCTCCACATCGAGTAATTTCGTAATATTTACACTCTTTTTCTGCAGACCAGGCTCCATTTTGACTATCTGAATACCAAATAGTATACTCTAGATACAGATTATTTTTGTCTCTTTTTATAGGCTTTTCTCTTACATAATATGGAGAAGTAGCGATCAAGATTTCTATAGTTTGATTTGGCTTGAGGATCATATTCTGATTTTTGATCTCTTGCGTCCATTCAAAGCTTGGAAATGGATCTTTTCCATTAAAATCAAACTGTTCCCTATGATCTACCTTGAAATCTTTTAAATGTCGGCTTTTTGTAGCTGTCCCTACTATTTCATCACTAAAGATATAACCGCTACCGTATCTTAACTTTCCATAGAAAGTAGCATCACAGTCAGCCTTTGGAATTATGGTATTGATTGGCTTACAAGAGGCATCACAACCTCCATTTCCCCAACCAGCTTTGTTTGGGTCTTTTGGATCACATTGCTCTGCACCATTTTTAGCTCCATCTCCGCATCGGATCTCTTTTGCACGGCAGCTGACATTGGATGAAGCATTATTACATGTCCATGAATAATTTCCATTTTGATCCGGTCCTACAAATGATGCCACTTTTCCCTTACTACAAAGTGCCATATCGCTATTAAGAGCAGCTACTGGATGTTTCTCATTGTAGATAGTTTTTCCACTGTAATCACTATTACATTTTGGCTGTTCTACTACGGTATTGATCGGCTTACAGGAAGCATCACAACCTCCATTTCCCCAACTAGTTTTACTAAGATCATTTGGATCACAGACTTCTCATCTGTCCTTATCTAGTATTCCATCTCCACACCATGTAATTTCATAGTATTTACACTCCTTTTCTGAAGACCAGGTCCCATTTTGACTATCTGAATACCAAATAGTATACTCTAGATACAAATTATTCTTATCTCTTTTTATAGGCTTTTCTCTGACGTAATATGGAGAAGTCGCTTCTAAGATGTCAATCGTTTGATTTGGCTTCACGATCATATTTTGATTTTTAATCTCTTGCGTCCATTCAAAGCTTGGAAATGGATCTTTTCCATTAAAATCAAACTGTTCCCTATGATCTACCTTGAAATCTTTTAAATGTCGGCTTTTTGTAGCTGTCCCTACTATTTCATCACTAAAGATATAACCGCTACCGTATCTTAACTTTCCATAAAATATAGAATCACAATCAGCCTTTGGAACTACTGTATTGATTGGTTTACATGTAGCATCACAACCTCCATTTCACCAACCAGCTTTATTTCCATCCTTTGGATCACATTGCTCTCCTCTATCTGCATCTACAACCCCATCTCCACACCATGTGATTTCATAATATTGACATTCTGTATGAGACTTTCTAGGAGCATTTTTATCAGGCGTTCTAGAGTAATTAACAGTATATTTCACCAATAAATTTTTTGGGTCTCTTTTTTTAGGGACATCCAAAACCGTATAATCGGTCGCTGCCTCAATAAACTTAATACTTTGTCCTGGCTTTACCTCATAATTCTGTCCCTTTATCTCTGGAGTCCATTTAAACTCTGGAAAGTCTGGAGACCTATTATAATCTTGTTGCTCTGTATATCCTACTTTTTTCGTCCGCAAATAATAGCTAGATCACGGAGTTCCATTGAAAGTATCGTGAAAAGTGTATTTAAATCACTGTCTCAGCTTTCAATAAAAAACTTCATCACATGCATCATTTGCATAGGTTGTCATTCCTCATATAGCCATTCCTATCATAGCTATAAAAAGCAGTATTTTTTTCATCATCGTGATAGATAACGGTTAAAAGTTTAGTCTCTTCATTCTTCTTTTCCTTCTGAACTCTGCCCTTCTCATCCTACGTCAGGCTCAGCCACAGTAGTACTATTTTTTGGAACTTCTGAAGTATTTGAAGTTTCAGGATTGGTGGGTGTTTCAGGATTGATTTGATTATTTTGATTATTATGAGTCTCTGAGGAGCCTGGTGTAGTCTGATCCATCGGTTTTTCCTCGCTACCCGGTGTTGTTCATGGTCCTTCTGTATTTGGACCTGGGTTTGGACCTGGATTTGGATCTGGATCCGGAATTGGGACTACACGTTCTTTTGGATTTGTATGTGGCTTTTCTGGGTTTGGACCTGGGTTTGGACCTGGTTTTGGACCTGGGTTTGGACCTGGATTTGGACCCGGATTTGGATTTGGATTCGGATTTGGATTCGGATTTGGATTTGGATTTGGATTCGGATTCGGATTTGGATTCGGATTCGGATTTGGATTCGGATTTGGTGGAGGTGGTGGTGTTGTTGTATCCCCTGGTGGAGGTGGTGGTGTTGTTGTATCCTCTGGCGTTGGCGTTTCCTTCTCCTTCTTTCCTCCTCAGAAGCTCCAACCAAGGTTCATATCCTGCTGCTCAATATCTGCATGTGCCATCGTCTCTCAGACATTCCATGTCATTGTTCCTTGAGCTTCATCGTCCATATGCACTTTATCTATCACTTTGAGTCCTTTGATCTTGAGACCAATAGATTCATTGGCACATTCTCCCATCAGGTAAAATACGAACTCGGTCTCTAACTTATATATTTTTCATCAAATGTCAAGAGCTTTTCAGGCGATTAATCCCTCTATCATTTCATTTGAGATGTTATTTTTTTGTCCTTCAGGTGCTGCTGCGATAAAGTTTCTGACTGTCTCATAGACTTTTGCTTTCTGAAGTGGGTATTTATCAAGGTTTCCTGACTGTGCCTCCTTGTCTCCTTCTGCTTTTTTTCAGAAGAATCGCTCTTTGGCAGCCTGCTCCTGATCTCCAGTCAGCTTTTGCATTTTTCCTCCAAGCACCTTTGTCTCTCCTAGAGCAGTAAGAGAAAGTCCTCTTCCTTCCTGAGTTCCTTTTCTATAGAAGGCGGTGAATCCTACCAAGCCTGGATCTACTACTTGATCGATATTTTCGAGCGTATTGGCAAATGCCTTGCTATCTATATTGATTCCAAGCTGAGAAAGTGTTTTTCCATTTGGACCCATTAGATCTTGATATGCATTATTTCTCTTATCTACGATTGCCTTGAGTGAAGAAAGGTCAGTAATCTTTCTCTCTGTGGCAAAAATTGCTTTTAGTCTATCAATGATAAGGTATTTATTTAGATCATGCTTTTCGTTCTCATGCTGATGTAGCAAATGTTTATCAATCTCTTGATCTCACATTTTCGGAGATAGCTTCTCTCCCTTTATAAAACTCGTCATAAACAACTTCAAACTTTTGAATATTTCTTTATCAGGGAGCATACTCAAAAACTCTCTAATTGCTTGTTTATAATCATTTTTGGTTGCATTGGTATTTTCAAGGAAGCGATTGAGTGCTGTAAGATGGGTATCATCCAGCTTTGAAAGTTCTTGTACTAATGGAGAATTAGGATCCCTAAGTTCTTCTAGCAATTTATTTTCATTTTTGATTTCAAAGGTTCCATTATCTTTTTGAGTATCATTGAATCTGAATTCGATTCAGGTTTTCCCTGCTTCAGAAGATCCAATCGTAACCATCATACCATTATTCACGTATTTCTCAATAATAAAGGTTTGCCCCTGTTCAAGTTTATATTGTTGATCTGCCGATCCTGATCCTTTAATTGGTCCAACATGTTCAGTTCCGTTGAAGAAAGCTAGATTTCACTGCTCATCGATCTTCATAGTAAGGTCTTTAAGCTCTGGATTATTAGCTTTGATCTGGGCGAAAGCCTTTTTTGCATTCGACTCCAATACTGCTCCAATATGTTCTTTATTACCTTCAAAAGCTTTGACGCTAGCTGGAGTCAGTGTTCTCATCTTTCCATCTCTATTATCTTTTCCTCCGATATCGAGAATATTGGTTGCTCCTGTCGTTCTCGCAGCAGTAAGGAAACGGTAATCCGTATTTGCTGGAAACTTCAAGATACCATCCTCATTTTTTACGTATCCTTTAAGGTCATCATGAGCTCTAACTGTCAAACCAGCCTTTCTCAATACTGTAACTGGGATTTCAACGAAGTTTCCATTTTTTTTGATTTCTTCCTGCTGAGTCAAGATATTTGCCTTTCTCAGAATATTTGTCACTTCAGTAAAATCTCAATCTTCAACACCAGGAAGAGTTTCATTTCCGATACCATATTCTGCACGCTGTCTGAGATTTTTGAGACTATTTTTGGTGTCTTCATATCCTTCATTGTGATATTTACTAAGCTTGACACTTAGTGTTCCTACTGGCCAGAATCCTGCCAAGAATTGCACTCCTAGTGCTGCTCCCGTAGGTTTCCATCCTTTTGGAAGTCCTTGGATAGCATTATTTCTCCAGCTATCAGCATATCGCTCTGCTATAAGCTTTGCTGCATCATCTTTCTCAATTCCGTCAGCAAGAGCAAAAACTGAAGTCAGATTTTCTGCTGCTTTCTGGAGAGATGCCGTATCAGATTCTGGATATTTTTGCTGTAAGTATTTTTTTACTGCATCAAAAGTAGGTTTTCCTTCTTTATCAAGCGATAAAAGGTCCTGCATCATTTGCACTCCTTCTTCTTTTATCTTTTTGTAGTGCTTTTCGATACCTTTAAGCTGAGATTTCTCAAACCCTACATTAAGTCCCCATGATGGGATTGGCCCAATGAGCGTCACGTTTCATCAGAAAGTAACCGACTGAAGTGCCTTTGGATCGATATTACCAAGGACAGATTCAGCATTTATTTCTTGTTTGATATTAGCATTCAATCCAAGTAATGGGATCGCTGCTATATTTGTACCAGCAGAAGCTGCAATATTTAGTTTTCCTTCATTTTCTCAGAGGTTCCACTTGGCTGCTTCTTTATTCCAAGCGAGTCCTACCCCTGCAAAAGGTTTTCCATCTTTGGTAACTCCTGTTCCCAGATTGAAAGAAAGTCCTTTGAGAATCTGATCTAATGGCAAATTCATTCCAGCACTTACTCCGCTGAGATTTGCAGAAGTTGAAATCAGATTTCCTTTTTTCATTTCTGCAAGTAGGTAAGAAGCGGTGCTAGACAAGACAAGTTCTTTCCCACTCTCTGAGAGTCCCTGAAGTGCAGGAGCTGCATCAATTGTCTCCTTGATCAATTTAATATCCTCTGGAGAGAATTTCTGCATCTCGAGCGTTTTTTTCACGGCGTCCTTTCCGTATTCGAAAATTTTACCTGTTTCTGCTGGAGAGTCCATAAGTGCTGTCTGCACTGCACGAGCGTTTTCTACATCTGAACTCATCCATTGTGCAAATTCCGCAGGAGTCTTTACTTTAGAAAGGTCTGATTTTGGCATTCTAACCTTCATAAAGTCAATCACATTTTCTACCACAGTATCCATTGGCACTCCTCTATTGAGAGCTACAGAAAGTGCATTTTCTACCTGCATTCCTCTTTTTACTCCACGTCCATCGAGATAATTTCCAATTCCATCAAAATTTGTATCTGTCATCAGAATTTTAATCTGTTCTTCTGGAGATTTGGATTTGATTGCATCAGTAAGAACTCTGAATTTTCCAAGATCAGACTTTTGGATTCCTTTTTGATCAAGGTCGTTGAGATGCTGTTCCCACTTAGTATCAAGGTCTTTATTGATAAGCTCCTCCGCAGCAGCTCTCGCCGATCCCTGACTTAGTCCTTGTTCTATGTATTTTTGGGTCCAGTGTGCTCTTGCTGATTCCAATTGCTGAGCATTGTTCTCTCTATAAGCACTCTTTCGATTAGCCTCTTCATTACGAAGCCCTGCTTTTCTCTCTTTTTTGGAGATTGGTGCATTAAGTGATTCTGTATAGACAGCGCGGAGTTCTTTTCCCTCGTTGATAAGACCAACTTCGAGATTTCCAATGATTTGATTCCATCTTGAAAGCTCTGAATTAGATTTTTTTGCCTCGCGATATGCTAAAAGTCCTTTGTCAAAATTATCGGACTCTTTCTTGGTCCAAGTGCTACCATCCCTCTTAGGAAGAATGGTATTCCAGTCTGGAAGTGTTGTCTGATCATGAAGCAAAGAAACAAAATCTTTGGCAGAAAGACCACTTTGGACAAAAGCCTTTCTAAAAGCTGATTTGTAGTTTTTTTCCTGTTTATTGAGCTTTCCCTCAGCAAGAGTTTTTCCATTGATAATTTTATCAAAATTTTTGAGTTCAGTATCAGAAACGGTATTGTTTTTCACTCTCTGAAGGTAATTCTCTGCCTTGTAGGATGCTGAGTTTTCTATTTCTCCTCTTAGGACATCGGCTTCTACTTTAGCCTCTTCGATTGCTCTTTTGATTTCAGCATTTTTTTGCTTTTCGAGCTTATTTTGCTCTTTATATTCTTTAAAGAGAAGCTGGAGAGCTGCCTTTTCTTGGTCTGTTTTGGCAGATTTGTAGAGCTGCTTGACCTGCTCTTTGGTCAACTTATTGAAAAAACTTTCCAGTCTCTTCTGAATGTCATGTTTTAGCACCTTTTTAAAATGCTTTTCGTTGATCAAGCCCTCTTCCCTCATTTTCATCAAATCCTGAAGCGCTTTTGTTGCTGAATCATCTGCAAGCTGCTCCTGAGTGTTTGAGGCTTCTACACCGACATAGATCTTCTTGTCTTGTGCTGAGTCCTGTGATTCATTTTTTACTGTCATCTTTATTTCAATCAAAGTGATAAAAGTATATCTTTAGGTTTTATTACCTTTCTTATTGTTCAGAGAGAATCGAATCTAGCTCTGAAGAGAAGTTGTTTGCTTCTGCGTTTTGTTCTTGTTGTTTGAGTTTTTCTACGACAGAGATCGCTCTTTGAAGTTTTCTCTTTTTTTGTTCATCAGAAGTGGATTGCACTACCTTTTTAAAGACCTGGAAAAGCTCATCGATCTGTTCTTCTCTGAGGATATTATACCTCATTAATACGAGAAAACCTCTCGCTGGCTCCCAGACTTCTTTTACTTTTTCTAAGAAGGTAGTGATGTACTCTTGTTTTGTCATTGTTTGCATGGCTTGTATGCTAAAATGCTTTAACTCAAGTATAATCCATTTTTTTTATTTTTCTGCTTTTTCCGCTTTTTTGGAAAATTATATACTTGCCTTTTTTCCTTTTTGTGATATAAAATAAAAAATCCTGAATGTTTTTTCAGGATTCTCTATGGATAAAGCTAGTTTTTATCTAGCCAAAATTGCTTGCTTCGTCTGAGCGAAGATTTCTTCTACGGTTTGCTGAGCATCGATCGTAATCAGCTTTCCAATACTTTTGAAATAGGCGATCACAGGGTAGGTTTCCTCCTCAAAGAGGTCCAATCTCTGATTAATCGTATCCATATTCAGGTCATCAACACGATTTTGAATTTTTGCTCTGGAAAGGATCCTCTCTACTGCCTTTTCTCTCGGGATATCAAAGTAAACCCCGAGGAACTCCCTTTTGTACTTACATTCCTTACTCAGGAAATAATACATCTGAGGAATCGTCCTTGGGAAGCCATCCGCTAAGATAAGATCATTGTCTGTCAAGAGATGATAATACATATTAAAGAGATCAAAAACCATATTATCATCTAGCATTTTACCCTCTCTGATACGTCCTTTAATATACTCTGAAATAATATTGTTATTGGAAGTGATTGCCCTAAATACGTTTCATGATTCGAGATATTTGAGGGCTGGGAACTCTTTGAGGAGTAATTGTGCTTGCGTCCCCTTTCCTGATCCTTGGATTCCAAAGAGGATGATGTCTTTTTGCATATGGTGAATGATATAGAATTTAAAAAAAAGCTTAGATAAGTATATATTAACTGGGCTAGGATGCAAGTTTTTTTTGAATAAAGTCTAAAATCTGCTCTTTCCCTTGCCTTTTTGTCGTGGAAGAAAGGAGTATCTCTGGGAGTTTACCGATTTGCTTTTGAAGTGCTTGCTTGAGAAGTTTAAGGTTTTGATGAAGGGTCTTTTGATTAGCCTTATCGGTCTTGGTCAAAATGAGTGCAAAATTCAGATTTTCTGCTGTAAGTGCCGATACAAACTCTAGATCAATCTTTTGAGGAGGAATCGAACTGTCAATGAGCAGGAGAATAAAAGGCTTTCTCTCTAGGAAATAGTGATGAATCTCATCTATCCATTTCCTCCTCTGCTCCAAACTCGCCTTTGCATAGCCATATCCGGGCAAATCCACAAAATATCGGCTTTCATTAACCAAAAAGTAGTTGATCAGCTGGGTTTTTCAGGGTTTGTCAGATGCTTTCGCAATAGTTTTGCCCATCAAGAAGTTGATGAGCGAAGATTTCCCGACATTGGATCTTCCAATCACCGCAACCTCTGGGAAATTTGAGCTAGGACACTCGGAAAGCTTGGAAGCAGATTTGATGAAGGCAAGGGAATGAATAAGCATCTTTTATGCAGGAGAATAAATGACCGAAGTATAGGGATTTTGAGATTTTTTTTCAAGCAAAAAAAGCTGAACCAACGTCAGCTTTCTTATCTTTTTATCATTTTTTAGAGGTCTTTATCTTTCTTATCATCATTCCCTCACCATTTTTCGAGAGAGAAAACGCAGGCAAAAGCTACGAAGTTAACGATAAGAATCGTAGAAATCACTTTCCAATAGAAGTCATCAGCGTCCATTAAATTCCAAATTGTCAGATACGAAAGAAAAGCAACAACCAAAATGCTAATAGTTCCAAGCCAGATTATGCTATTTAAGGTAGCGGGATTTACTTTGGAAAATTTTTCATATCTTACTGGCAAAACGGTAATACCCCAGAATGCCAATAAGGTTACTCAATACGTAGTAAGTCCTTGTCGGATTACGTCTCCTCCAAAGTTTCATCGAATAGATAATAGCGATAAAATCCCAATACACAAACCACCTCCAATTGCAACATAAAGAAAGAATTTGTTTGTTCCTCCGAATTTTGTCATAGGTATTTATTAAATAATAAAAGATGGCTAATTATAATTAAAAGTCTTTATAAGTCAAAAAAATCTGAATGCCTTTTAGATATAAGTCTCATCCGTCAAGCTCCTTTTATTCTCTATTTTCACCTTTATAACGACTACAAAAAGAGATAAAACGAAGCTTCGATTTACTTTGCTTTTGCAGATTTTTTTTCTTGGTAGTATTCATAGGCATTATATCCTGCACAAATGAGGAAAAGGATTCCTAACACGAGGAAAACTACTACAATGAGAATTTAACCTGGTATCAATAGAATCTTCCATTCTTTTTCCCATAGAGGAGGAAGGAATCTCCTAAGAAACGGAGCGAAAATACTCCTGCCGAACAACATCCATCGTGAATAACCTCCTGAAATGGTGTTCTGTAACTTTTTCCAGCAAGAGAGTAATATATTTTTCCATCTTTTTGGTAGAAGTAGAAGAGTTTGCCTTTGAGTTGCCTGAGCTCGAAGGCATCGGTTCGCCCCTCGGATGCAATCAGATTTTTTCTATTATGAATCAAATGAAACTCAAGTTTTTCCTGCTCTAGGTTGAGCGCAATATAGGAAATCCACCGTCCTCCTTCATTAACCTCAAGAGAGAGCAAGGGTTCGCCTGTTGGATGATCGGCACTGAAAGAATACAGCAAGCGATCATTCTCAAAGAGCTGGTGCGTCATCGTATTCGGATCAGTCGTCAGATAATAGACCTTTTTTTTGAAGAGCTTTGGAAGAGCCGAAGTCGTTTCGACTGCTTTCCAGGCGTCATCAATGAAACATAGATAGGCGTCTCTCTTTGAACAGAGGATAATATGCGTCTTATCGGTCAGAAAGTAAAAAAGGTTATCGCCAGTTGCGATGAGCTGATCTTTGCGATAGAGCAACCACTTATTTCATGAGGTTTCAAAAGAAAAGTCTGATCCCTCTAATGCCTCCTTAATTGTAGTGTCAGAAAGAGCGTTAAGCTCTTGTCTCTGGTAGCGGTCGATCTCTCCGGAAAAATATTCATCAAGCGGGCTATAGAACTCCTGATCCAGCTCCCTTAATGATGCCCAACTTCCTGTGATCTCGTAAAAATCGAGTGGCAAAGCTGATTCTGGATAGTGAAACGGAGTACACGCACCAAGAATGAGAAGAAAAAAGCATCAGATCCACCTCATCGTCGGTTTGGTTTGTGGGATAAAAAGGGAGCTACTCCTCAGAATTAGAATATAGCGATTTTGGGGGGAATTAAAAGATATGGTCAGATTTTTTCTGTTTTTTTATGATTTCTAGATAACCAAGATGATGCTGATGTTCGCCGTAAGGAGGATGGCTGTCTTGGAGGTATTTTTCTTCGCAATGCGTGAGCGTATAGCCCTCGGGCAACTGAAAATCCTCAAAGGTATAGAAAGAAAGCTTTTGATTGACTCTCATCGTCTGATCATCGAAAAAGAAAAAGGTCAAACAAAGTCTTCCTTCAGGATTCAGCTGTGAAAGAGCATAAGGAAGCAATTGAGAGAGAACAAAACTCTTTTTGAGAAAGATGATAACATTGAAGAGCAAGATTAGATCGTATCTTTGGTCGCAAGGACGAGGCAGCTCCTTTAAATCAGCTTGAAAGAAATGTATCGCTGGATGAAGAGTCAAATACTCAGGGAATTGCCGATCAGGCTTGGATTGATTGTCGATTGCGACTACTTTCGCACCATAGCTCGCACAGAAAATACTCCACCTTCCATTGCCCGCTCCCCGGTCAAGCACTGAAGAAATTTTTTGGTGATGGAAGAGTGTTGCTAGCTTTTCTTCTAATCGCATTTTGTGAGAGAAAAGAGGTAAATCTGATCAGGTTTTTGAATTGCCTAGGGAAGAGAGCGATTTTTTAGAAGGAAAATCAAAGGGAATTGTTTTTTTGAGAAAATAGCTTCGTTTAACAGCATCCTAGCGGTCGGGGACTCTCTTGCAGACGGAGAAAGAACGAGTTTAGGGCTACGATTCACTAAAGAATCTTTATGAACTCAATAGGATTTCTGATTTTTAAAGCTTTTTACTCAATAGAGCACCTACTGAAACACTGAAAATCACAATCATTAGATACCTCAACCCTATTTGCATCATATACTCTTGTAAAGTCATGCTTGACATCGGAAGCAAAATAGTAAAATCCAGAAACCAATTTATCAAAAGCCAAATCAGTCCGAGAAAAACTGATTCTTTGAGGTAATTTTTTTGAACAGTTTGAAAATATTTCACGAGCAAAAAGCCACCAGCTCCCGCTCAAGTAATAATCATGATGGTTTTTAGGAGGAAAATATCAATCATCGGAACGCCTCCTTTCCCATAAAAAGCGATTGAAACTATAAACGGAATGAGCCATGTTAGCACTCAGAATCCGATCGCTTTTTTTCGTGAAGCCATTGTTGTTATCTCAAATACGTAAAAACCACTACCCAACGAAATGCAAAATCACGCCTGCGACCTTCTGCACATTTACAATCTCCAAACGGCGACCGTCATCTAACTCAATCATCCCAGCATCTCCATTTTGTCCTCCCATCTCAGGATAGAACGGCGTCTTATCAAAGATCAGCACTTTTTGCCCCTCTTCGGTATCAATCTCCTTCAAAAGCTTTGCATCAGAAAAATTCAAGTGCTCATACCCCACAAACTCTGTCGCGGGAATGCCCTCCAAATACTTAGACCAATCCGCAGATTTCTGGAACATCGCCTTGCTTCCTTGGCGGGATTTCTCTTTTGCAGCTTCTAAAGCTTTTTCATAGCCTGTGAGATCCAAATCAACTCCACGATCCGCAGCAAGTTCTTTCGTGATTTCTAGTGGGAAACCGTAGGTATCATAGAGCATAAAAATCTGATCTCCTCCTAGGGTTTTCTTACCTTGGGCAGTAAGCTTATCCAAGAGTTCAGTCAGAATTTTTTCTCCATTATGAATGGTTTTCTCAAACTGAGCGATCTCCTGAAGCAGCACCTTTTTGATCATTGGTTCATTAAACTCTCTAAGCCCTTTGAATGCCACGAAAGCCTGATCTATAAAATGCTCCAGCTCCGGCTTCATCATCTTTCTGAGCAAAAAGAGATTGTAATATCCTCTCCTGATAATCATCCTCAAAACATAGCCAGCTCCGACATTAGAAGGCGTAAGCCCATCGTTGATCAGCATAAACGCCGTTCTCAAATGATCAGCAATAATTCTGAATTTTCTCTGGTGGTCGGCATACTTGAGTTCGGTTGCCTGTTCTAGCATGTGAAGGAAAGGCGCGAAAAGATCCGTTTCATAAACGCTTTCCTTGTGCTGAAGAACCTTACACATTCTTTCTAGTCCCATTCCGGTATCTACATTCTGCTGAGAAAGCTTGGTCAGGATTCCCTTTTCATCTCTATAAAACTCCATAAATACATTATTCCAGATTTCTAGCCAATTGTCCTCATCAGTTTTTACATTAGAACCAGCAGGTGGAAATTCTGATTCCCCTACTCGGTAGTAAATCTCCGTATCAGGACCACAAGGACCAACAGGACCTGGACTCCATCGGTTATTCTTAGCATCCAAAAAAGAAATCCTCTCCTCAGGAAGTCCTGCTTTCTTCCAAGCCTCAAAAGCGATCTCATCTCTCGGAGCATCTTCATTCCCCTCAAACACGGTTACGGCTAATTTACGAGGATCAAAATTCAGCTTCTCTACGAGGAACTCATAGCTCCATTGAATTGCCTCCTGCTTGAAATAATCACCCAAGCTCCAGTTTCCCATCATCTCAAAGAAAGTCAGATGTGAACTATCTCCAACCTCGTCAATATCCACGGTTCTCACGCATTTTTGGATATTAAAAAGCCTATGTCCAAGCGGATGCTCTTTCCCAGCAAGATAAGGAATAAGCGGCTGCATTCCCGCAACATTGAAAAGCGCAGTAGATTCCTTGTCTGCGATAAGTGAGGCTTCTGGTAAATGCGTATGTGCTTTAGAAGTCCAAAAATCTGATCGTCTTTGTCTGATTTCCTGAGAAGTTAAGCTTTGCATCGCTAATGTGATGAAAAATAAAGGGGAGAAGTCTGACTTTTTCTCGTGAAAAGCGAGACCACAAATTGCAATAAAAAATAGCTATCTCCTGCTTAAAAGCAAGGACTTCTTTATTGGTGAGAGAATGTTGAGATCAGGACTATTCTTGGGAAGCATTGTTACGCACTAAGTCCTGCAATTAGCAAATACGAAGGAACCATCTCTAATATTTCTCGTAGAATTGCTTTAGAGTTGGATTTCACAAGTCTCTAGGTCAAAGGTCCCTATAATCAGATGCTTACCTTCAACCGCAGCATTGTAATTCTCCTCGGTATCAATAAGTCAAGTATTACTTCTGT
>ERZ773070.447-NODE-447-length-30635-cov-109.386167_pt1 | contig 30635 bp, 23 predicted proteins | sample MGYA00580618_ERZ773070 | MGnify/ENA primary metagenome ERZ773070 (study PRJEB29015, sample SAMEA2738023) | human oral metagenome | biome: human oral; feature: human-associated habitat; material: dental | place: China | collected 2019 ... | reverse complement strand
CCCACGCAAATCACGCCGACAAGCCCCGACGCACCCCGAACAGCTCAAACCAACGTGAGGCGTGCACCTCGGGTCGGATCCGCTGGCCGCCCCGGTGCCCGCGAAGCCACGTTGGACGGGGTGAGGCGGACGAGTTGGATGAGCCGCCAGTCACCCTCGCGCCCGCCTCATCGAACCCTCGGAACGGACGCCGGGCCGTCAGGCCATGGGGGCGCCGACCGTGGGGCGGTGCGCCGGGCATGGATAATGGGCTGCGTGCCCGCGGACCGGCGGGTCGGAGCAGGCGGAGGAAGATGGTCGGTAAGAAGTTCGACGACGCCCTGGGTGCCTCGTACCGTCTGGTCGAGAAGGTCGGGCAGGGCGCCACGGGTGCGGTCTGGGCCGCCACCGACCTGCGCACGGGCGAACGCGTGGCCGCCAAGCTCCTCTACCCGCAGCACGCCGCCGACCGCGACCTGGTGGGGCGGTTCATCCAGGAGCGTGCCGTCCTGGAGTCCCTGAGGCATCCCAACATCGTCGGCTTCCGCGACCTCGTCGTCGAGGGCGAGCAGCTGGCGATCGTCATGGACTTCGTCGCCGGGGGATCGCTGCGCGACCGGCTCGACACGAGCCGGACCCTGCCGCCGGGCACGGCGCTGGCCGCGATGGCCGCCGTCCTCGACGCGCTGGCCGCCTCGCACGAGCACGACGTGGTGCACCGCGACGTCAAGCCCGACAACGTGCTGCTCGACCCCGAGTGGGGTCCGCAGGATCCGGGCGCCCTCAGGGTGAGCGACTTCGGCATCGCCTCGGTGATGATGGGCGATGCGAAGTCCACGACGGGACTCATCGGCACACCCGAGTACATGAGTCCGGAGCTCATCTACTCGGGCCGGGCCGGCTTCGCGTCGGACGTCTACTCGGCCGGCATCATGGCCTACGAGCTGCTCGCCGGGCGTACGCCGTTCGCCGGGCCCGGCACGGACTACGCCGTCGCCCACCGACACGTGCAGTCCCGCGTGCCCGTTCTCGACGTGCCGGAGCCGCTGTGGGAGCTGCTGTCGGGGATGCTCGAGAAGGACCCCGGGCGCAGACCCGGCGCGCAGGAGGCCGCGGCCTCCTGCCGGGAGCTGGTGCTCCTCGTCGCGCAGCTGCCTGCGCTCGAGCCGGTGGAGGCGCCCGAGGAGTTCGAGGGCGCCCACCCCATGACGGTGGTGAGGAGCCCCGGGGTCGAATCCGCCGCGGCGGAGTCGCGTCCCACCGCCGTCGTCGACATCAGCCCCGAGCCCGAGCTCGACGCCCCCTCCGGTGCCACTCGGCTGCGGCCCGTCACGCCGCACCAGCCGGAACAGGTGCAGTTGGGGACGACGGGGGCCGAATCCGCGCCCGGCCCGAGGCGTCCCGGCAAGCGGATGGTGTCCCTGATCATCGGCGCCGCCATGGTGCTCGTCGGGGTGAGCGCCTTCGCGATCCTCCGCGGCGGCGGGCACCTCTTCCCGCCCCACCGCAGGAACTCCGGTCCGGTCAAGGCGAGCCAGCAGGACCAGGCCCTCCCGACGGGGCTGGGCATCCGGCGCGAGGCCGGCTACGACGCCTCGTCCGGGTCGGTGAACCTGACCATCACCTACACGGCGCAGAAGGCCCCCCTGGAAGGGCCGTTCCTCGAAGTCGTCCCCGGTGCCGCCGACGGCGCGGCCTGCCCGGACGTCACCTGGCTCGGCGGGGCCCGGGCCGGCCACAACCTGACGACCACGAGCGGTCTGAGCGTCGACTGCGGCTGGTCCGTCGACCCGGGGCAGGTGCCGGCGGGGCAGAACCTCCAGGTGCAGGCCCAGGTGCCCGTGACGTTCGACGACGGCGACGAGGAGTCGGCGGTGCAGGCCTGGCTCGACCGGGCCGCCGCCGCGACGACGGCGGCCGTCACGGACTCGAGCGTCGAGTCGACCCACTACCCGGTCCAGCGCCTGCAGGACATCACCGTCAAGACCCCCGACAAGGTCGTCAACCAGTCCGGCCTGGAGATCTCGCTGCTGCCGGTGTGGCCCAGCGGGCAGGACGACCTGAACCCCCTGTACAAGAGCCCGTCCACCGGCAAACCCAGCTCCATGCTCGAGGCCGTCGCGGGAGGGGAGTCCGGAGTGCGCTTCTCGGACGGATGCGCCGGCGCGCTCACCGTCACGAGCGACGGCCTCAACGTGGCGGCCCAGCAGGTGGCCGATTCGTGCACGGTCGACGCCCAGGTGGGCAACTTCACGGACCTCACGAGCAGCAGCTTCCAGATCGCGGCGCACGGGAGCTGAGCCGCACCCCTCCGGAGGTGATCGGATCGGGACCGTCCCCTCCTCGCGGGAGGGCCCCGGTGCCTCCCCCTGATCGGGGCAGGGCTGCGGCGGGCGTCCCCGTCTCTTTGGGAGCGCCGCCCGGCTGCTCCTCGTCCGTGGTCCGACCGGACGGGCCGTCTCCGTCTCACTGGGAGAACGCTGTGGACGGGCCATGATGATCCCGTAGACTCGATGGGTGTTTTCCCGGTCGAGGTGCGCGGGATGCGGCCGCGCCGAGGCCTCCCACCCCCTGGAAGGAACGCAATGGGCACTCATCGTGGCAGCCGTCTGATCCATTCGTCACGGCGGACGCGCGCCGGTCTCGCCGCGGCGGCCATCGTCGCCCTGGTGGCGGGCATGGCGATCAGGCCCGGCACGGCGCTGGGCCAGGGCGACTCCCTGCTGCGCGCCGTCGACGTCACCATGTCGGGCGACGGCACGATGACGGCGGTCAGGGCCACGAGCATCACGACGAGGTCGAACCGGTCGAGCAGCTCCTCGTCCGACGAGTTCTCCCCGTCCGAGACCGCCGACGACCTCCCCGCGCGCGTCACCACGAGCTACCGGACCGCGGACTCGTCCGGCAGCGACCTGTCCGAGCTCAACGGCTACAGCGGCAAGGTCGTCATCGACGTCTCGATCGAGAACCTCACGCTCGTCGCCCAGCAGGTCAGCTACGACATGGACGGCAACTCCTACAGCACCAGCGCACTCGTCGGGGCGCCGCTGACCGTCGTCGCCTCGGCCTCGCTCGAGGGCACGGGCGCCGGCGACGTCATCGTCGAGGGTGATGGCGACACGACGAACGGCCTGGTGAGCATGGACTCCGACGGCAGGACCCAGGTGCAGTGGGCCGACCTGCTGGCCCCGCCGATGATGCCGGCCAGCGCCGATCTGCGCCTTGTCGTCGACGCCAAGAACTTCTCGAGCCCCGACTTCTCCATCTCGGTGCAGCCGGGACTGGCCACCGACTCCTCGTCGAACTCCCTGCTGGACGCCTCGTCGCAGATGAGGGCCCAGATGGACCTCGAGGAGCGCACCATCGAGCTCGCCGCCCAGGTCAACCAGGTGCTCGCGCAGACCTCCTCGACGATCCAGGACGTGCGCTCCAGCCTCGACACCTCGGCCGAGATGATCGGCGCCCAGACCCTGTCGGACATGCAGTCCAATGCGCAGAACCTGAGCGGCGCGATGACTTCGGTCGGCAGCCAGCTCGACGGCCTCAAAGGCGAGCTGCAGAGCGCCTCGGCGCAGAGCTCGTCGCAGACCCTCGCCCAGCTGACCAGCAGTGTCGAGGCCATGAGCGCGATGCTCGGCGACACGAGCGGCGCGGCGCCCGACGGCCGGTCGACCAGCGTCTACGCGACGGTGCAGAACATCGCCGCCCAGCTCCAGGCCTACGCCGATGCCGGCGACGACCAGCGCGAGAGCGTCCGGGCGGCCCTCGAGGCCGCCATCGGACCGTCGGAGCCGAACGAGGAGAACTGCCCGGCGGCCGCCACGCCAGCCGCCCCCCAACCCACGAGTGGGGCGTCCGGGCCGACCGGGGACGAGACCCCTCAGGGAACGCCGTCCTCGAAGGCGCCGTCCTCGGGCGCGGCCGTCGGCCAGGAGGCCGGCGACGGGCAGTCGAGCAGGCCCTCCGAGGCGAGCGCCACCGGCTCGGCCTCCTCCGAGGCCCTGCCCGCGACGTGCGCCCTCTACCAGGGCCAGCAGTCGCTGAACGCCGCGATCTCCGACTTCACCACGGCCGCCAGGAGCGCCGTCGACGGGCTGAAGGGATCGGCCCAGGACACGGCGCAGCAGGCCTCGAGCCTCGCCACGGCCGCCGGAGGCGCGCTCGCGCAGGCCAACACCGTCGTCGGCGACGTCCAGGCCGTGAAGAACGCCCTGCCCGACGACTCCGCCCGGGTCGACCCCGCGACCCCGCAGGTCGCCGCGCTGGGCGCGAACATCGACGCCCTGAACACCCGGATCACCGCGCTGGGCACTGCGATCGACGCCGCCAAGGCGAAGGCCGATGCGGGCAAGGCCTCGAACGACTCGGCCTCGGCAAGACTCGGGGACGTGACGAAGCAGGTCTGCCAGATGAGCGCCGCCGACCGAGCGAAGCTCATGCCGCTGCTCAGCACCAAGGACTGCAACGGCGACGCGCAGACCGGCGACGCGCAGACCACGTCCGTGGAGGCGCTGCTCGCCGACGAGGGCGCGACGTGGGGCGATCTCAGCAGGACCCTCGACCGGAACGACACGACCGGCGGCGCCGGCAAGGCGCTCAGTGACGCCACCGCGACCTACCAGCAGCTCAGGTCCGACTACGACGCGCTGACCGCGGGCGGACAGGCCGGGGGAGCGGCCTCCGCCTCCCCGACGTCCCCCTCGCCCTCGACGGGCTCAGCGTCCCCCTCGCCCTCCTCCACGGCCACCGGGAACGCCGGTGGACAGGCCGGTGACGGCGAGCTGGACGCCGCGATGGCCAGGCTGACCGACAGCGCCGGGGAGATGCAGCGGCAGTCCAGCAGCCTCGACGACATGGCCGCCGAGCTCAGCTCGACCGCCGAGAAGCTCAACCACAGCGTCAACGCCTTCGACGGGCAGCCCAGTGCACTGGAGCAGGCGATCTCCGCCGCCGAGCTGGCCCAGAAGAATGGCGATGGCGCCCTCGACGAGCAGATCCGCCGGATCGGCTCCGCCAAGGACGGCAGCGGCCAGTCCGCCGACCAGGACGTCTTCGACCGGTCGGCCCTTGACCAGCAGGCCCAGCAGATGACCGACCAGGCCAAGTCGACCATCGACGCCCAGAACCAGCAACTGGCCAACGGTTACACGCAGGCCCAGCAGTCCATGGACAGCGCCACCCAGCAGGCCCAGCAGTCCGTGGCCGACTCCGTCGACCAATCGGCGGCCGACCTCGCCGGTGCGAACGCGCTGCTCGGCGACGACATGGCCAAGCTGCTGGCCGACATCGGCGATCCCGAGGCGGCCGGTTCGGGTCTGCTCGGCTCGCTCGGCAAGAATGCCGCCTTGGCCCAGGCCGCCGACACCCAGCTGGCCGTCGCCAGCGGCACCATGACCGGCTACGCGAACGTGCGCAGCGCCGATCTGGGCGGTCTGCTGCTGCGCCAGGCGCAGATGAGCGCCGCGCTGGAGCGGCTCGACGCGCTGCCGCTGTTCCAGATGCGCAAGCCCAGCGGCGGGACGACCGGCTCGGTCTACACCTTCTCGATCGAGAGCTCCCGATGAGGGCCCGCCCTCCCGGCGGCCGTCGGGCCGCCGCCCTCGTCCTCGCCGTGGCGCTCGGCGTGAGCGGCTGCAGCGGCGACCGGGGCGGCCAGGACGACGGGTCCGGCGGGACGCCGGCCCACCCCACCGAGCTGGCACTGCGCATCAGCGGCGTCCCCTCGCACCTGAACATCGGCGTTATCGTGAGTCTCGGCTCCGGCGAGCTCGAGGGATCGCAGTGGGCCGACAACGCCAACGGCGCCGAGGTCGCCGCCTACCGCCTCGGGCTCGGCGGCACGGAGGTCGAGTTCACGACCGTCGACGACCGGGGGGACTCGGCCGAGGCGGCGGACGCCGTGCAGGCCCTGTCGGACGCCGGAGTCATGGGCATCGTCATGGCCACCAGTGGCGACCACATCGACGCCGCCCTGGCCAAGGCCGATGAGCTCGACATGCCCGTCATCGCCCCGTACGAGCAGTCCACCGACTCGCTCGGGGCCGACGCCTGGATCACCGGACCGAGCGCGGGCCAGACGCGCCGCGGACTCGGCGACGCCCTCGCCTCCCAGAGCGCCACGAGCCCGCTGCTCGTCGACGCCGGCGGGGGAGGCGTCGACGGCATCGCCTACGTCGACAGCGTCGACGCCTCGGCCGAGGACTTCGCGTCCACCGTCGAGGGCAGGATCGAGTCGTCCGGCGCCGACTCGGTGGTCGTCTCCGGGCAGGCGTCGCGCCTGGGCTCGGCCGTCGCGGGCCTGCAGAACGCCGGTGTCACGGTGCCGATCATCTGCACCCCCGACGCCCTGAGCTCCCGGTTCTCCCAGTCGCTCGTCGACAGCGGCGCCTCGCTGTCGGCGCCGCTGCTCAGTGCGGGCGCCGACACGGGCGATGCCGCCGCCCTCACGAGCGACGCCGACGGCGATGCCGTCTCGGCCTATCTGTCCGGCGTGCGTGTCGTGGCGTCCCAGCCCGACACCAAGGACCTGTCCGGCGAGCGGAGCTTCAACGAGGTCTCCCAGGCCGCCGACGTCGCCTCGCACGACGCCGTCGTCGTCCTCGCCGACGCCGCCGCCGCGGCCGGCAGCACGAAACCCGGCAAGGTCGCCGAGGCCATGAACGGGCTCAGGCCCGACCACGGCGCCGGCCTGGCCGGAGCGGCGCTCGACCTGGGCAACCACGCCGGCCTGCCCGACGCCTCCGTGCATGCGCTCAGCGCGTCCTCGCAGGATTTGGGCCTGCGCCCGGACAGCGCCACCCGCAATCTCGTCTGGTTCAGGACGACGGCGAACGGCTGAGGGGTCGCCCGCGGGCGGCCCGACGGCGCGGCGGCCGCGTCGGCGAAGGGGAGTGAAGCACTGTGCGACTGATCGTCTCGGCGGGCCCGACCGCGCACGAGATCGACCTCACGAAGTTCGCGCCGGACGCCTGCCTGGCCGATCTCGTCGAGGCGGCCGGCCAGCAGCGCCCCGGCGACGACGAGAGCGTTTGGGTCGACGACGTGCGCTGCGGCGCATCCGACAGGATCGACGACGTCACCTTGCTCGAGGGCTGCACGATCGGCTCCGAGCCGGTGCGCCCGCCGGCCAACCTCGAGGGCTGGACGGCGACCCTCACCGGCGGCATGCACGCCGGGGCCGCCGTCCCGGTGCCGCTGCGCCGCCGCCTCGTCATCGGTCGTGCCCCGCAGGCCGACATCGTCATCGACTCGCCCAGCGCCTCGTGGGAGCACACCCGCATTGTCCGCGAGGATGAGGGGCTGCGCGTCACCGACTGCCGCTCCACGAACGGCACCTTCGTCGACGGCATCCGCGTCGAGGAGGACGAGGGAGTCCTCGTGGAGCGCGACGCGCTGATCACCGTCGGCGGCGCCACCGTGCTGCTGCGCAAGGAGGGCTCCGAGCCCCTCGCCCCGCGTCCCGGATCGCTCCACAACCAGACCCGCGCCGGCACGGTCCCGTTCAACCGCCCGCCGCGCCCGGGCCAGCCCGCCCCGCCCGAGCAGCTCGTGCCCCCCGAGCGCAAGAAGGTCACGAGCTCCAGCAAGTTCTCGGTCGCCACCGTCCTGGGTCCGATCGTCCTCGCCGTGGGCATGGTCGTCGTCATGGGCAACCCCCGCTACGCGATGATCTCGATGCTCAGCCCGTTCATGGCGGTCTTCCAGTGGATCGAGCAGAAGCGCCGCTCCAAGAGGGAGAGGAAGGAGGAGGACGAGCGCTTCGCGAAGGCCTGCGAGCAGTTCACCACCGACCTCGCCGACGCCGTGCGCGAGGAGCGCGAACGGCTCCGCGGCGCCTCGCCCGACCCGGCCACCCTCGTCCGGATCGCCGAGCTGCCGGCGACGACGCTGTGGCAGCGCCGTCCCGAGCACCCCGACTTCCTGAGCCTGCACGCCGGGACCGGGACGAGCGACTGGACCGTGCCCGTCGACCGCAACGCCTCGCGCCATCTCGATGACGACGTGAAGGCGCTGATCGACGCGAGCCGAGTCACCGCGGCACCGATCCGGGCCGACCTGGCCGACTCGGGGGTCGTCGGCGTCGTCGGCGAACGCGAGGACGTCCTGGCGGTGGCCCGCTCGCTCGTCGTCCAAGCCGCCGTGCAGTCCGGTCCGGCCGACCTGTCCATCGGCGTCTACTGCGACCCCGGCCGCCAGCAGGCCTGGGAGTGGGCGACATGGCTGCCCCACACCCGCTGCCTCGGCGGCGTCGAGGACCGCTGGCTGTCGTGCGAGCGGTCCCGCTCGGAGACCCAGCTGCGCTCCCTGCGCGACGAGATCGACGGCCATCCGGTGCCCGAGGTGCTCCTCGTCATCGACTCCGACGTGCTCCTGGAGGGCCGCGAGGCGCCCGCCCGCGAGCTGCTCGGCCACGCCCGGGGCGCGACCGCCGACCGGGATGGCAAGCGCGTCAACCACGTGCCCGGCATCGTCATCGCCTCGGCCGTCGAGCAGCTGCCCGCGGCCTGCACGACGATCGTCGAGGTGCGCGAGGACGGCGCCGGCGTCGTCACCTACCCCAGCACCCGCACGACCATTGACGACGCGGTGCTGGCCGGCATCGACCTGCGGACCGCGCGCGAGGCCGCTGTGGCCCTGTCGCGCTTCGAGGACCCCGAGCTCGTCGTGCCCGGCGCCGCCCTGCCCTCGCTGGTGCGTCTGCCGCCGCTGCTGGGCATCGACGAGATCACCCCCGGGGGGATCGAGGAGCTGTGGGCCCACTCGCGGGGCACCTCCACCCCGATCGGCATCGGCGAGAACGGCCCGTTCGAGCTCGATCTGGTGCGGGACGGCCCGCACGGCCTGGTCGGCGGCACGACCGGTTCGGGCAAGTCGGAGTTCCTGCGGTCGCTCATCTCGGGCCTCGCCGCCCGCAACGACCCGACGAAGCTCACCTTCATCCTCATCGACTTCAAGGGCGGTGCGGCCTTCAAGCCCCTCGAGGCGCTGCCGCACACCATCGGCACCATCTCGAACCTGGACGAGCAGCTGGCCGACCGCGCGCTGCGCGCCCTGGAGGCCGAGATGGACTACCGCCAGCGCATGTTCGCCGCGGCGGGGGAGGGCGTCGACAACCTCGACGCCTATCTGGCCACCAATCCCTCCGAGCCGATGCCGCGACTGCTGCTCGTCGTCGACGAGTTCGCCATGCTCGCCAAGGACTTCCCCGACGTGCTCACCTCGCTCGTCTCGATCGGCGCCGTCGGCCGCACCCTCGGCGTCCACATGATCCTGGCGACCCAGCGTCCGGCCGGCGTCGTCAACGACGACATCCTCGCCAATACGAACCTGCGCGTGGCCCTGCGGGTGCAGAGCAAGGAGGACTCCAACAACGTCATCGGCGTGCCGCACGCCGCCGCGATCAGCCGATCCCAGAAGGGCCGCTCCTGGGTCAAGCTCGGCCAGGAGGACATCACGCCGGTGCAGACCGCGCTGGTCACCGGCCGCGCGGAGGCCGTCGACGCCGTCCAGATCGAGTACCGCGACGTCGTCTTCGGCGCCCCCGGCGGGAGCGTCTCCTTCGGGGGGACGAAGGGCGCCGAGGTCACCGAAGCCGACATGGACCTCATGATCGAGGCCATCGTCGAGGCCTCCGACCATCTGGGCATCGCATCGCCCAGGCCGGTCTGGCCGACCCCGCTCGGCGCCCGCGTCGACCTGGCCGGCTTCACCGCCGACGATGGGCTCGATGCGGCCGACGCGCCCGGCGGACAGGTCGAGGAGGCCCAGCAGCCGGTCGTGGGCGGCACCGACGGCACGCGTGTCGCCCTGGGACTGTCCGACGACCCCGACCACCAGCGCCAGGTCCTCGCCCATTGGGACATGAGCCGCGGCAACGCCATGTTCCTCGGCATCCCGGGCAGCGGCACGAGCACCACCCTCATGACGGTGGCGCTCGCCCTCGCCGACGAGCTGCCGCCCGACGAGATGGACCTCATCATCCTCGACATGGGCGCCGGCGACCTGGCGCCGCTCCAGGCGCTGCCGCACACCATCGGCTACGCCGGGTCCGGCTCGGGCTCCCGCGAGCAGCAGACGCGGCTGCTGCGCCACCTCAAGAACGAACTCGACCGGCGCAAGGCCGATCCGACCGGCGACCACCGGCGCATCGTCTTCCTGCTGGACGGCCTGGCGACTCTGCGCGACGAGTACCAGGACATCGACGGCATGGCCCTGCTCGACAGCCTGTACCGCGTCTATGCCGACGGCCCCGAACTGGGCATCTGGACGGCCGTGGCCACCAGCCGCGCCAAGTCGATCCCCTCCGCCGTCGACGAGGTCACCACCCAGCGCTGGCTGTTCCACCTCGCCGACCGCTACGACTACGCGCTGAGCGGCATCAAGGCCATCGAGGCCCCGCCCCCGGTGCCGGGCCGCTGCGTCGGCGCCGAGACGAAGCTCCAGACCCACGTCGCCACCCCGCACGGCGGCGTCGAGGCGGCGGTCGGGCTCGTCCGCGGCCGCTGGGGGAGCCCGGAGCCGAAGCGCAGCGTCGTGGCGACCCTGCCCACTGAGGTCGCCGTCATCGACTGCCTCGACGCGGCGCAGCTGACCGGCGAGCCGTGGCGCCTTCCGATCGGCCTGCGCGGCTCCGACCTGACGGTCGGCGCGCTGGAGACCTACGAGGGCGAGCACATGCTCGTCGCGGGGCCGGCCCGCAGCGGGAAGTCCACCGTGCTGCTCGCCGTGGCAGAGGTCGCCAGGGCCGCCGCGGCCCGCGATGGCGTCGAGCTGAGCGTGTGGGGCCTGTGCATGCGCCGCTCCCCGCTCGTCGACTCGCCCCTGCTCGACCAGGTGTCCGTCGGAAGGGACGGCGTGTCGGCCGTCACCGCCCAGCTGCGGCTCGCCACGGAGCAGGTGCTGCTGCTCATCGATGACGCCGAGCAGTTCGACGACAGCGACAAGTCCATCAACTCGCTCATCGAGTCGGGCATGCCCACCCTGCACATCGTCGCCGCCGGTCGTTCCGATGACCTGCGCAGTCTCTACTCGCACTGGACGAAGACCCTGCGCAAGTCGCGTTGCGGCATTCTGCTCCAGCCCAATGTCGACTACGACGGCGACCTGTTGGGTGCCCGGCTGCCGCGTCGGGCGACCGTGCCAGTGACCATCGGGCGGGGGTACATGTGCATGAGCGGCACCGTCGAACTCGTCCAGACCGCCGGACCGACGGCCCGGTGAGTCCGGCCATGGCGCCCGCGATCATTGTCAGGGGAGGATGGGGGTTGTCGCCGTGTTTTCCCTGAGCCTACATGATATGCCTTTGACTAGGCATTTCGTTGCTCTTGACAGCGGTCGGGGCGGTCGGCTCCCCGGTTCGCAACGTGGCCGCCGAGGTGGCGTCGACGCGGTGATCTGCCCTATGGTCGTGAGAACGGGCGTTCCGGCCGGGGCGTCTCAACACCACCCCTTGACAGATGGAGGCACGATGAGCGGTCGAGTACTTTCGACTGAGGCTGCGCAGAACGCGATCACGCAGATCAAGAGCATCACCGATGGCGGTCTGACGGATCAGCTGAACGGCCTGGAGACCCAGGGCCAGGTCCTGTGCGACAAGAGCAACTGGGACGGCCCGCTGGCCGACAAGTTCAGCAACGAGACGTGGCCGTCGCTGTCGAGCGCCCTGAAGCAGATGGTCGAGCAGATCAACGAGCTCCAGCAGCAGACCCAGCAGATCTCCAGCGACATCTTCAGCGCAGGCGGCGCCTGAGCCGATCGATCGGTGCGAGGGGGCGTCGCCCCGAGCCGTGGTGGCTCTGGGGCGACGCCCTTCTTCCTTCCCGTCTTCCGTGGGGCGGCCCGCGGCCGTGGGCGCGCCGAGTCCGGTTCCCCGGGCCCCGCCTCGGACCGTTCGTGCAGGCGGGCCCCGGCCTGCGGACGACCGGAGCGGGACCCCGAGGGCCGGCGCCCCGGAGCGGCCCCGGCGGACGGGAGGACCATCGTTCCCCGGGCCCCCGCCGTTGGGTATCGTCGGGGCCGATCACTGGAGGTGCGATGCCGTCTGTTGACCCGGGTCCCGACGAGGACGAGGAAGTGGCGGTCGAGAACCGCCGACGCGGTCTCCGCGCCGCCCTCGCAGGGCTGTCGTGGCGCAGCGCCGTCCTCGTCGGCTCGCTCGGCATCGCTCTCGCCGGCTGGCTGCCCCTTCTCGTCATCTGCGCCCTGGGCTGGGCCGCCGATCCGCGGATCGGGTTCGGCTCGGTGCTGACGGTCTCGACGCGCTTCTGGCTGCTGGCCAACGGCGTGCCGGCGCACCTCGGCAGGGGGCTGCTCACGCTCGTCCCGCTGGGGCTCACGGCGCTCATCGTCCTCATGGTCTGGCGCCTGTCGCGCGCCATCGCCCGGCGTGCCGCCGACGAGTTCATCGAGGGCCCGGTCCGTGCCCGCCGGCAGTCCGACCTGCGCGCCCTGTCCTGCCGCCTGGCCCTGTGGTTCGGCGGCTCCTACGCCCTGCTCCTCGGCATCGCGACGGTCCTCGCCGGCCAGTCCGCCGAGCTCGGCCGGGCCCTCGTCTGCGGGGCGCTCATCGGGGGCCTTTGCTCGCTGCTCGCCTCCGGCCGGGTCCTCGGATGGGCGCCCGTCGGCCTCAGCCAGGGGGGCTGGTCGACCGGCGTCCTCGCCGGCGTCGGCGCTGCGCTGGCCGGCGCCGTCCTCGTCGGCTGCGCACGCCTGGCGGTCGTCCTCGTCGTCAACCACACGACCGTCACCGGGGCGCACGCCGCGCTCGGCGCCGGGGGGCCGGGATCGGTGCTGCTCGCCCTGGCCCAGATGCCCTGGATCCCCTCGATGGTCCTCTGGGCCTGCTCGTGGACGCTCGGCGCGGGCTTCTCGCTCGGGCAGGGCGCGCTCGTCGCGCCGATCGGCTCCTCGACCGGGGACCTGCCCACCATCCCGCTCCTCGCCGCCGTGTCGACCGGCGACGCCCATCCGGCGATGATCGCCGTCTGGCTCCTTGCCGGCGCCCTGGCCGGCGCCGTCGGCGCCCACGTCTGCGTCCGCGCCCGTCACGACGATGCCCGCCGCGCCCTGCCCGAACGGGAGTTCCTCCCCGACGAGGGCGCCCTGTACGGACTCATCGTCGGCGTCCTCGCGGCCCTGTTGCTGTGCCTGCTCGCCCTGCTCTCTCACGGCGCGCTCGGCACCCGTCGTCTCACCGAGCTGGGGCCGCTGCTCGGACGGCTGCTCGTCCTGGCGCCCACGGTGCTCGGCGCGGGAGGCATGCTCGGGGGCTTCGCCACCGCCCTGCGGCTCAGTCGCGGGGGCAACGGCTAAACTGGCGCCCGTGGCCTATCGCGTAGTCGTCCTCGTCTCCGGGTCCGGCACGCTCCTGCAGGCCCTCCTCGACGCCCAGGCGCAGGGCCGTCTCGATGCCCGAGTCGTCGCGGTGGGCTCGGAGAACAGCAGGTGCACCGGTCTCGAGCGCGCCCGCCGGGCGGGCGTGACGACCTTCGTGGTGCCCATGCCCCGACTGCTGGCGCGGGGCTCGGCCGAGCGGGAGGACTGGGACCGGCGGTTCGCCGACGAGGTGGCCCGCCACGAGCCCGACCTCATCGTCCTGGCCGGCTTCATGAAGCTCCTCGGCGCCCCCTTCACGGACCGCTTCGGCGACCGCATCATCAACTCCCACCCGGCGTTGCTCCCGGCCTTCCCCGGCGCCCACGCCGTCCGTGACGCCCTCGCGGCGGGCGCGACGGGCACCGGATGCTCCATCTTCTGGGTCGACGAGGGCGTCGACACCGGCCGGATGATCGCCCAGGTCCCCGTGGAGATCCTTCCCGGCGACGACGAACCGACACTGCACGAGCGCATCAAGGTGTCCGAACGCACCTTGTTGGTCAAGACCGTCAACGAGCTGGCGGCTCAGCACGCGACGGGCCCGCGGCCCGCCGCGAGAAAGGTCATGCCATGAGCGAGGACTCCACCCGAAACCCGATCCGGCGCGCCTTGGTCAGCGTCTACGACAAGACCGGCCTCGTCGAGCTCGGCAGGGCCCTGGCCGCGGCCGGCGTCGAGATCGTCTCGACCGGTTCCACCGCCGCGAGGCTCTCCGAGGCGGGGATCGAGGTGACCCCGGTCGAGGAGCTCACCGGCTTCCCCGAGTGCCTCGACGGTCGGGTCAAGACGCTGCACCCGATGGTCCACGCCGGCATTCTCGCCGACCGCCGCCTCGCCTCGCACCGCGACCAGCTCGCCCGGCTCGGCGTGAAGCCCTTCGACCTCGTCGTGTCGAACCTCTACCCGTTCACCCTGACCGTCGCCTCGGGCGCCGACTTCGACGCCTGCATCGAGCAGATCGACATCGGCGGGCCCTCGATGGTCCGCGCCGCCGCCAAGAACCATCCGTCGGTGGCCATCATCACCGACCCCGACCAGTACGACGAGCTCACCGCGGCACTCGCAGACGGCGGCTTCACGCTCGCGCGGCGCCGCGTCCTCGCCGCGCGCGCCTTCGCCCACACCGCCGCCTACGATGCGGCCGTGGCCTCCTGGATGGCCGAGCGGACCACCGACGAGGGCCTGCCCTCCTTCACCGGCATCGCCGCCACCAAGATCCGCGACCTGCGCTACGGCGAGAACTCCCACCAGAACGCGGCCGTCTACGCGGTCGACGGCGCCAGCGCCGGTCTCGTCGGCGCCGAACTGCTCGGCGGCAAGGCCATGAGCTACAACAACTACACCGACACCGACGCCGCCCGCCGCGCCGCCTACGACTTCGACGAGCCCGCCGTGGCGATCATCAAGCACGCCAACCCGTGCGGCATCGCCGTCGGCGCCGACATCGCCGAGGCCCACCGCAAGGCCCACGCCTGCGACCCGGTGTCGGCCTACGGAGGGGTCATCGCCGCGAACCGTCCCGTCAGCCTGGAGATGGCGCAGACCGTGAAGAAGATCTTCACCGAGGTCATCGTCGCCCCCGACTACGAGCCCGCGGCTCTCGAGCTGCTGGAGACGAAGAAGAACCTGCGCATCCTGAGGGCCGAGGACCACCGCCCGGACCGGTTCATGTGGCGCGAGGTCTCCGGCGGCCTGCTCGTGAGCGACCCCGACCGCCTCGACGCCCCCGGCGACGAGGCCGCCGGCTGGCGGCTCGTGTCCGGCGAGCCGGCCGACGAGGCCACCCTCGCCGATCTCCTCTTCGCCTGGCGGGCCTGCCGCTCGGTCAAGTCGAACGCCATCCTGCTCGCCCACGACGGCGCCTCCGTCGGCGTCGGCATGGGCCAGGTCAACCGCGTCGACTCCTGCCGGCTCGCGGTCGAGCGCGCCGGCGAGCGGGCCAAGGGCTCCGTCGCCGCGTCGGACGCCTTCTTCCCGTTCAGCGACGGCCCGCAGATCCTGCTCGACGCCGGCGTGCGCGCCATCGTCCAGCCCGGCGGCTCGATCCGCGACGACCAGACCATCGAGGCGGCGCAGAAGGCCGGCGTCACGATGTACCTCACCGGCAACCGACACTTCTTCCACTGAACGAGAGAAGGTGCATGTCGCATGACAGCAATCCGGATGGACGGCAAGGCCGTCGCGGCCCAGATCAAGGCCGAGCTCAAGGACCGCGTCGCCGCCCTGCACGCCCAGGGCGCGGCCGTGGGCCTGGGCACCGTCCTGGTCGGTGACGACCCCGCGAGCCAGATCTACGTCAACGGCAAGCATCGCGACTGCGAGCAGGTGGGCATCGAGTCGTTCCGCGTCGACCTCGCCGCCGACGCCACCCCCGAGCAGGTCGAGCGCTCCATCCGGGTACTCAACGACTCGGCCCTGTGCACCGGCTACATCGTCCAGCTGCCGCTGCCGCAGCACATCGACCTCACCTGGGTGCTCGAGCTCATCGACCCCGACAAGGACGCCGACGGCCTGACCGCCGACAGCCTCGGCAAGCTCGTCCTCGGCCAGCAGGGGCCGCTGCCGTGCACACCGCGCGGCATCGTCGAACTCCTGCGCCGTTACGAGATCCCGCTCGACGGGGCGGACGTGTGCATCATCGGCCGCGGCACGACGGTCGGCCGTCCGCTGGGCCTGCTGCTGACCACCCGCGAGAACAATGCGACGGTCACCCTGTGCCACACCGGGACGAAGGACCTCGCCGAGCACACCCGACGGGCCGACATCGTCGTGGGCGCCGCGGGGCATCCCGGCCTCGTCACCGCCGACATGATCAGGCCCGGGGCCGTCGTCGTCGACGTGGGTATCACCCGTGTGAACGGCACGCCGGTCGGCGACTTCGCGCCCGAGGTCTGGGACGTCGCCGGTTACGCCACGCCCAATCCCGGCGGCGTCGGCCCGATGACCCGGGCCATGCTGTTGGCCAATGTGGTCGACCGGGCCGAGAGGCTCGCCGGTTCCCGACAGCCGTGAGCCCTGTCGACACGGGCCCCGCCCCGTCCGGGCCCTCCCGGCCCGCCGAGCCGGCCGCACCGCCCGAGGACCCGGCTGTGGGCGCGCGCCGGTTCCAGGCGCCCTCCTGCGCCGTGCTGCTCCTGTTCGCCGCGGGGATGGCCATCGCCGGGACGGGGCACTGGCGCCGCGGCGCCTTCGTCATGGGGGCCGCGGCTCTCGCCGGCGGCGTCATCCGCTGGGTGCTGCCCCAGCAGTGGGCGGGCATGCTCGCCGTGCGCCGCCGCTGGTTCGACGTGCTGCTCATGCTCGGCGCCGGCGCCGTCATCTGGCTCGTGGCACTCGTCGTCCCGCCCCAGTGAAGCGACCCCGAGGGGCCCCGGTGCTCCCTGGGGCCCCGCCGCAGGAGGGCGGGACGGCGTCCAGGGGGTCCGACGGGTGCTCGCCCGGACGATCCCCCGAGGCCCCGGAGGGCGTTCGACTGAGAGGGTTTCACTTCCTGCGAGATGATAAAGAATTAAATCATCTTCTTCGTTCCCATGCTCGCAAGGGGTTTCGTCTCGATGAATTCATTTTCAATAAAGTTCATTCTTCGAGATTCTTGAGGGTGTTCAGTGAATTGTCATACGGTGAGACCACTTCCGGGTGCGCCGATGCCGGTGCGCCCGGAGTCACCGGAACCACTAGGAGAACCCCTGACCATGTCGATTCTGAAGAAGCTCACGGTCGGTCTTTCGACCGCCGCCCTCGCCAGCACGGGCATCATCCTGAGCGCTGGCAGCGCCATGGCGAACCCCGCCGACGCGCTGACCCTCAACGCGTCCCCCCATGACCTCAGCGCCAACGCCACCTGCGCCGACGGCTGGGGCGGTGCCGTCGTCGTCGCTCTCAACGGGGTTGAGCAGGGCCAGGTCGAGGTGCCCAGTCACTCCGGCACCGCCCAGTCCGACACCGTGCAGATCGGCTACGTGGGCGCCGGCACCGTGACGGCCAGTCTGCACTGCAACACCTACGACGCGAACACGAAGATGTCCTCCGCCGCGGATGCGGTCTCCGCCACCGCCGAGGCGACCCAGGAGGGTGTCCTCGACATCACCCCCAGCAATTGGACCTCCGGTGACACCGTCAAGGTCACCGGCTCCGGTTTCGCCCCGGGCTCGGCCGTGACGTTCAACCTGTACGACGCCGATGCCGACTACAACCGCGCCTCCGACGAGGTCCTGCACACCTGGACCGCCACCGCCGATGACAGCGGCAACGTCTCCCTCGACGTCGTCCTGCCCTACGACAAGACCGGCAACTTCCGCCTCGAGGCCGTCGGCACCGATGCCGCCGGCAACCAGCTCGTGGCCAGCGCCGGCTACTACTGGGACGCTCCCGAGAGCGCCGGCGACCAGAACCAGGAGGAGGCGACCGCCGGCCCGGCCGAGAGCAAGGAGGCCGCTCCCCAGCAGGGCACCCCGATGGACGGGACGTCCCGCCCCCAGGCCCTGCCGAAGACCGGTTCCGAGACCGCTGACCTGGCCGGCTCCGGCCTCGTCGGTGCGGTGATCGCGGCCGGTGCCGGCGCTGTGGCCCTGCGCCGCAAGCACTGACGCCCTCGCGCCTTCCTCCTCCTCACATGACGGCAGCACCCGGTGGCCCCATCCGGCGCCACCGGGTGCTGTCCTGTCTCATCGGGGTCCTCGTCCTCGCCGTGCTCGTGCCCGTCATCGTCCTCGGCGTGCTCGACCATCGTTCCGGCGACGTCGCCCTGCGCATGCCCACCGGTGACGGTCCGAGCACCTGGCTGATCCTCGGCCTCGACGACCGGACCCAGCAGGCCGAGGGCAACGACATCGGCGACCAGGACGGTCACCGCGACGCGGCGGCCAATGCCGACGTCATCCTCGTCGCCACGCGCACCGAGGACCAGTGGCACCTCACGAGCGTGCGCCGCGACGTGCACTACTCGATCGGCATGGGCCTGTCCGGCAGGCTCGGCCTGGCCTGGCGCGACGATCCCCAGACCCTCGTCGACCAGACCTGCCTCACGCTCAACATCCCGGCGGACCACGTCGTGGCGGTCACCCTGCGGGCCTTCGTCGACCTCGTGGACGCCCTCGGCGGCATCGACATCACCGTCCAGCACGACATGCGCGACGAGCGGGCCGCCCTCGACATCACGGCCGGTCCCCACCACGTCGACGGCCGCACCGCCCTCGCGTACGTGCGCAGCCGTCAGGGCCGGGTGCTCATCGACGGCGCCTGGGTGGACGATCCCGAGGGCCAGGACGGTCGCGCCCGCCGCGCCGGCGAGGTCTTCGGCGCCGTCGTCGCACGGCTCAGGTCCCGCCCCGGCGACTGGTTCGGCGCCGCCTGGCGGATCGCGCCCGACATCCGGCTCGACACGCGGACCCATCTGTGGGAGCTGGCTCTCCTGGCCGGCGCGTCCGGCGCCGACGTGCAGGAGCTGCCCCTCACGCAGAGCCCCGACGGCTTCTACTCCGAGGTTGACGAGCGGACCCGCGCGTACACCGAGGGGATCGGGTACACGCGGACCTGCCGCCTGTGACGCGGCCGAGGGTCGTTCGTCGTCCTCCCCCTCGGGCGCCTCCGCCCTCCCTCCGGCCCGCCCACGGCCCTCGACGCCCCGACCGCACGCCCCCACCGCCCGTCGGGGCCCCTCGCCCGGGACGCGCAACGGCGGGCCGTCCACGAGGGACGACCCGCCGTTCCAGCGGTTGCTGTCGGTCAGATGAGGCCGAGCTCGCGCACGGCGCCCTGCTCGGTCTGCAGTTCGGCGACGGTCTCGGCGATCTTCTTCTTGCCGAAGTCGTTGATCTCCAGGCCCTGGACGATCTCGTACGTGCCGTTCCGCACGGTGACGGGGAACGACGAGATGAGGCCCTCGGGGACGCCGTAGGAGCCGTCGGAGACGACGGACATGGAGACCCAGTCGTCCTCGGGGGTGCCGAGCACCCAGTCGTGCATGGCCTCGACGGTCGCATTGGCGGCGGAGGCGGCCGAGGAGGCGCCACGGGCCTTGATCACGGCGCCGCCGCGCTTGGCGACGGTGGGGATGTACTCGTTCTCGTACCAGGCCTGGTCGTTCACGAGGTCGTAGGCGCACGTGCCGCCGACCTTGGCGTTGAACAGATCGGGGTACTGGGTGTTGGAGTGGTTGCCCCAGATGGTCATGTTGGTGACCTCGCCCACGTTGACGCCGAGCTTCTTGGCGAGCTGCGTCTTGGCGCGGTTGTGGTCGAGGCGGGTCAGGGCGCTGAAGCGCTCGTTGGGGATGTCCGGGGCGTTGTCCATGGCGATCAGCGCGTTGGTGTTGGCCGGGTTGCCGGTGACGAGCACCTTCACGTCCGAGGCCGCGACCTTGTTGAGGGCTGCGCCCTGGGCGGTGAAGATCTTGCCGTTGGCGCTCAGCAGATCGCTGCGGTCCATGCCCTCCTTGCGGGGCATGGCGCCGACGAGCATGGCCAGGTCGACGCCGTCGAAGACCTTCTCGGGGTCGTCGCCGATCTCGACGCCCGCGAGGTTCGGGAACGCGCAGTCGTCCAGCTCCATGACCACGCCCTCCAGGCGCGGCAGGGCCGGGGTGATCTCGAGCAGGCGGAGCTCGACCGGCGTGTCGCCGAGGAGCGAACCGGAGGCGATGCGGAACAACAGGCTGTAGCAGATCTGACCGGCGGCACCGGTGACAGCCACCTTGACTGGTGTAGTGCTCAAGAGCTTCTCCTCATCCATTGAGTGGGTTGCCGCTGACATTACCGCGTGAGAGGCTCATCCTCGACGTCGGGGCGCCCGTTCCGGGCCGGGTGCGGGGAGCGGCCCCGTCCGATATCTTGACATCGAGAGTTCAGTCGAGGCGGAAGGTGCAGCAATGAGCAGGATCAAGGTCGTGGGCACGGTCGTGGAGCTCGACGGCGACGAGATGACCCGGGTCATCTGGCAGTTCATCAAGGACCGCCTCATCCTGCCGTACCTGGACGTCGACCTCGAGTACTACGACCTGGGCATCACGAACCGCGACGCCACCGACGACCAGGTCACCGTCGACGCCGCCCATGCGATCGAGCGGCACGGCGTCGGCGTCAAGTGCGCGACCATCACCCCCGACGAGGCCCGCGTCGCCGAGTTCGGCCTCAAGCGCATGTGGTCCTCGCCCAACGGCACGATCCGCAACATCCTGGGCGGCACGATCTTCCGCGAGCCCATCGTCATCTCGAACATCCCGCGCCTGGTGCCCGGCTGGACGAAGCCGATCGTCGTCGCCCGCCACGCCTTCGGCGACCAGTACAAGGCCACCGACTTCCGGGTGCCCGGCGCCGGCCGGCTCACCGTCGCCTTCACCCCCGCCGACGGCTCCGAGCCCATCGAGCACGTCGTGTACGACTACCCGGGCCCCGGCGTCGCCCAGGTGCAGTACAACCTCGACGAGTCCATCGAGGGCTTCGCCCGCGCCTGCTTCGCCTACGCCCTCCGGCGCGGTTACCCGGTGTACCTGTCGACGAAGAACACGATCCTCAAGGCCTACGACGGCCGGTTCAAGGACGTCTTCGCCCGCGTCTTCGACGAGGAGTACAGGGACCGCTTCGCCGCCGCCGGCCTGGGCTACGAGCACCGCCTCATCGACGACATGGTCGCCAGCGCCCTCAAGTGGGAGGGCGGCTACGTGTGGGCCTGCAAGAACTACGACGGCGACGTCCAGTCCGACACCGTCGCCCAGGGCTTCGGCTCGCTCGGCCTCATGACCTCCGTCCTCATGACCCCGGACGGGCGCACCGTCGAGGCCGAGGCCGCCCACGGCACCGTCACCCGCCACTTCCGCGCCCACCAGCGCGGCGAGGCCACGAGCACGAACCCGATCGCCTCGATCTTCGCGTGGACCGGCGGCCTGAAGCACCGCGGCGAGCTCGACGGCACCCCCGAGGTCACCGGGTTCGCCCGGACCCTCGAACGGGTCTGCGTCGAGACCGTCGAGTCGGGCCGGATGACGAAGGACCTGGCGCTGCTCGTCGGCGGCGACCAGCCCTGGCTGACCACCGAGCAGTTCCTGGCGGCCCTGGACGAGGGCCTCGCGCGGGCGTTGGGATGAGCGGCGGGCGGACCGGACTCCGACTCGATATCCTGGCAGGCGTGAGACACGTGCACGTCCCCGACGCCCGCCCGGATGGGGTCGCGACCGGTGCGGGGGGCCGCTGACATGCCGCTGTGGGCCTCGCTCCTCCTCATCCTCCTGCTCTTCTTCATCGCGGGCGTCTTCTCCGCCGCCGAGATGGCCCTCGTCTCGCTGCGCGAGTCCCAGATCGCCGCGCTCGCCCGGCGGGGCAGCCGCGGTCGGGCGATCGAGCAGCTCACGAGCAACCCGAACCGCTTCCTGTCGGCCGTGCAGATCGGCGTGACGCTGGCGGGCTTCCTCTCCTCGGCCTTCGGCTCGGACTCGCTGGCCGGCCGGTGGGTCGCCCCGCTGCTCATGGGCCGGGGTCTGGGGGAGTCCCTCGCGAGGGTGCTGGCCGTCATCGTCGTCACGGCGGTCATCTCGTTCGGCTCGATCGTCATCAGCGAGCTGTTCAGCAAGCGTCTGGCCATGCAGCAGCCCGAGGCGATCGCCCTGGCCCTGGCCCCCGTCGTCAACTCCATCGCGCGCCTCTTCCGCCCGCTCATCTGGGCGCTCGGCTTCTGCACCAATCTGCTCGTGCGCCTGGTCGGCATGGACCCCGACGCGAACCGCGAGGCGGTCAGCGACGACGAGCTGCGCACCATGGTCACGAACGCCGACTCGCTGGGCGCCGACCAGAAGCACATCGTCGACGAGGTCTTCAGCGCCGGGGAGCGCTCGATGCGCGAGGTCATGGTGCCCCGCACGGAGGTGGAGTTCCTGCCCGGGGAGATGACCGTCGACGAGGCCATCGCCCACGTCCAGAGCTCCCCGCACAGCCGCTACCCGGTCATCGACGGCTCGCCCGACAAGGTGCTCGGCTTCCTCCATGTGCGCGACCTCATGGGCCGGGCCGCGGGCGCCGGCATCCGGCTGCGCCGTCTCGTCCGCCCCGTGCTGCGCCTGCCCGAGACGGTGCGCGTGCCGAGGGCCCTGTCCGACATGCGACGCGCCCATTCGCACCTGGCCGTCGTCCTCGACGAGTACGGCGGCACCGCCGGGATCGTCACGCTCGAGGATCTCGTCGAGGAGCTCATCGGCGACATCACCGACGAGTACGACGTCGTCGACCCCGAGACCCGTCGTCACCGCCTCCAGCGCGACATCGACGGGCTGACCACCCTCGAGGACTTCGCCGATCTCACCGGCCACGTGCTGCCCGAGGGCCCCTACGACACCCTGGCGGGCTTCTTCATGGCCCGGTACGGGGCCATCCCGCGGGTCGGCGAGTCGATCACCGTCGCACTCGCCCCCCTCGATCCCGGGGCCGACGAGGGCGAGGACGAGGTCCCGCCGGAGGACCCCTTCCTCATCGGCGTCACCCAGATGGACGGGCGCCGCATCGCCTGGCTCAGCGTCCAGGCCCTCGACGCGGGGGCCCCCGGCGTCGGGCGGCCCGCGGGGTCCGAGGCCGGGCAGCAGGGCGAGCGCCCCGTCGACTCCAACGCCGCCGTCATGGCCGCCGACAGCCAGGCGCGCACGAACCTCGCCGCCGGGCTCCAGCGCGCCGACGAGCGGACCCCGGGCGTGCTGCCGTGATCCTCGGCGGACTCGGCCCGGGTCCCGGCGCGTCCGCGCCGTCGGCCCGCGCCCCGCGCGACGGTCCGGCCCGGTCCTCGCGCGAGGACGCCCGGCTGGCGGCCGAACTCACCGGGCCCGGGGCCGTCGAGCTCGTCGCAGCGGTGCTCGCCGTGCGGGGCCACGAGATGGCCGGCGCCCGGCTCGACCACGTCGACCACGAGCCGGGCCGCGCGCTCACCGTCACGTATCAGGCCCGGACCTCCGGAGCAGCGGGACGCACCGAGCTCGTCGGTCTCACTGCCCGCCCCGGGGGTCCCACCGCGGAGGACGCCGGAGCGCAGATCTTCGAGAGGGGAGGGCGGCGCGTCGCCGCCTGGCTGTACCCGGACGACCCCGATCTGCCCGGTCTGGCGCGCATCACCCGGACCGGCCCGGCCGTCGGCCTGCTGGCGCGCCGCGGCCTCGTCCCCGGCGAGCCCGACCCGGCCCGGCTGACCATCCGCGTCGTGAGTTACCGGCCCCGGCGCCGGGCCGTCGTGCGTGTCGACGTGCTCGGCGGGCCGAGCCTCTACGTCAAGGCACAGGGCTCCGAGCAGCTGGCCCGGACCGTCTCGAGGCTGGAGATCCTCGCCCGCGCAGGGCTGCCCGTGCCGCGCATCCTGGGCGTCACCGCCGACCACCTGCTCATCACCGGGGCCCTGCCCGGCAGGCCCATGGCGGGCCTGCTCTTCGAGTCCGTGCCGCAGGTGGCCGGTGAGCGGATGGTCGAGCTGCTCGACGCCCTGCCCGGGGAGCTCGCGGCCCTGCCGCGCCGCGCCGCCTGGGCCGATGCCGCCATCCACTACGCCGGCATCGTCGCGAACCAGCTGCCCGGCGAGGGGAACCGGCTCGACGCGATGGTCGAGGCCATCTGCGCCGGCACCGCTGGCGCCGCGCCGGGCTCCGAGCCGACGCACGGCGACTTCCACGAGGGGCAGATCCACCTCGACGACGGACGGATCGTCGGACTGCTCGACGTCGACGCCTGCGGGCCGGGGCGCAGGGTCGACGACCTGGCCTGCCTCGTCGCGCACCTGTCGACCGTCCAGCGCATGGACCCGGTGCAGACCGCCCGGGTCGGGGTGCTGCGCAACGGTCTCGTCGAGGTCTTCGACCGCCGCGTCGACCCGGTCCAGTTGCGGCTGCGGGCGGCCGGGGTCGCCATCTCGCTGGCCACCGGCCCCTACCGCGGGCAGGAGGTCGACTGGCAGGGCCAGACTCGGTACATCCTCGACGCCGCTCAGGGACTCATCCACGCCGCAGGGGCCCTCTGAGCGGGACCTTCCCCGCCCTCCGGGCCCGAGCCCGGCGATGATGCCGTCCGCCTCGCTGTGTTACTGTATTAACACAGCGAGGCGGACGGGGCGTCCGTCCTCCTCCCGGTCGAGAGCAGGAGGGGACGAGTGACGGTGGATGACACCCGGCCGATCTGGGTCCAGCTCGTCGAGGAGTTCCGGCGGTGCATCGTCACCGGCCGGTGGCCCTCGGGATCGCGCGTGCCCAGCGTCCGCGAGCTCGCCCAGCGGGCCGGGGTCAACCCGAACACCGTGCAGCGCGCCCTCGCCGAACTCGACCGCAGCGGGCTGACCGCGACGGAGCGCACCTCGGGGCGCTTCGTCGCCGCCGATGACGCGGTGATCGACACGATCCGCCGGGAGCTCGCCGCGGGGGCCGCCAGGGTCTACCGCGACGACGCGAGGGCCGTCGGCCTCGACCTCGGTCGGGCCGTCGACCTGCTCACCGAGTGCTGGCACGGCGCCGGGGCCGCCGCGGCCGACCGACCCCACGACGACCACGACCAGGACGATTCCCATGAGCACTGACACGACACCACGGCCGCAGGCCGTCCCCCCGTCCCCCGACGGCTCCGCGCCGCTGGTCCGCATCGCCGGCCTGACCAAGCGATACCGCCGCATCGTGGCGCTGGACGACCTCGACCTCGACCTGCCCGCGGGGCGCATCGTCGGCCTCATGGGGGCCAACGGCTGCGGCAAGACCACCCTCCTCAAGGTCCTGGCCGGCCTGCTCGCCGACTGGACCGGTGAGGTCGCCATCGCGGGCATGGTGCCCGGACCGGGCACGAAGGCGATCATCTCCTACCTCGGCGACGCGGACTTCCTCGACCCCGCGCTGCGGGTCGGGCAGGCCATCGAGCTCTACGCCCGCTTCTTCCCCGACTTCGACACCGACCGGGCCCGCGAGGCGGTGCGCTTCTTCGGGCTGCCCGTCGACCGCCCGCTCAAGGAGATGTCGCGGGGCATGGGCGAGAAGCTCCAGATCGCCCTCGTCATGAGCCGCCGGGCGCGCGTCTACCTGCTCGACGAGCCCATCTCGGGCGTCGACCCTGCGGCGCGCGAGGTCATCCTCGACGGCATCCTGCGCGACTTCGAGCCCGACGCCCTCATGCTCATCTCCACCCATCTCATCGCCGACGTCGAACCGATCGTCGACTCGGTCGTCCTCATGCGCGACGGCCGCGTCCTCCTCGCCGACGACGCGGACGACCTGCGCGAGCGCCGCGGCATGAGCCTGGACGCCATCTTCCGGAAGGAGTACCGCTGATGTACGCAACCCTCGTCGGTCAGGAGTTCCGCTCCCACGGACGCGCCTGCGCCGTCATCACGGGTCTCGACCTGCTCACCGGGCTCCTCCTCACGGGGCTGGGGATGCTGCCCGTGCCGGTCCTCGGCGAACTGTGCGCCAGGCTCGGGCTGCTCGTGCTCGGCGCGCTGCCCGTCATCGTCCTCGTCTACCTGGCCGTCGTCTACTGGCAGACGATGTACGGCCAGCGCGGCTACTTCACCTTCTCGTTGCCGGTGCGCGGGCGGGTCGTCTTCTGGGCCAAGGTCACCCACGGCTCGTGCTGGCTGCTCATGTCCTCGGCGGTCATGATCATCGCGCTGGCGCTGCACGTCTGGCTGCTGTCGATCCCCGAGGGCAAGCGGCTCGGCGACCTCGTCGACGTCCTCCGCGGGTACTACGACGCGATCGACGCCCGGTTCCTGTGGGCGATGGTCGCCCTCGCGCTCGTGTCGGCGCTGTGCATCGTCATCGAGTGCGCCGGGGTCATGAGCGTCGGGGCCCGCTCGCGCTGGGCCCACCTGGGCATCGGCGCCCCGATCATCGGCCTCGTGCTCCTCGAGGTGGTGAGCCAGGCGCTGTCCCTCGTGCTCATGCTCGTCGTCCCCGTCGGCCTGCGCCTGGACGGCCCGGAGGGCGGTGGCATGCGGCTCGTCGTCGGCGACATGGCGACACCCCTGCTCGACGCGATCCGCGGCGGCACCGATCCGACGACCGTGGGGCTCGGCTCCGCCCTCCTGGGGCCGCTGCTGGCGACCGTGCTGGCCATCTGGGCGGTGAACTCGATCGAGCACCACACCTCGCTGCGCTGAGCGGATCCCGGCGGTGCGCGGCCCGGAGATCGTCCGGTCGCTGTCGGTCAGCAGGTCCCTGGCGCTCGGCGGGGATCGTCGCGGAACGGAAGGCGACGGCGCCGTCCACCTCGACGACGATGCGGATGACGAGGCCTTCGTCGACTTCTCCCGGCCCTCGATGGACAGGCGTGCGTCGATCCTGCCCGCGGGCGCCGAGCCGATGCTCGTCGTGCTCTCCTCGTCCCGGGGCGTCAGACTCGGGGGAGGCGCTGCTGCTGTCCTCGGCGGCCGGGCGCGCGGGCCGTTCGCCGGGGGCTCAGCCCCTCGTCAGCTCGACGGCCCGGGAGAACTCCGCGTCGATCGCGGGGTTCGGCCGGTGGGTGAGGAGCGAGACGACGATCGCGACGACGAGGTTCGCGACGAAGCCGGGCAGCAGCTCGTACAGGGTGAAGACGCCGCCGAGGGTGTCGCCCAGGTGGTCCCAGAGGAACACGAGCGCCGCGCCGACGATCATGCCGGAGGCCGCGCCCGCCGTCGTGAGCCGGCGCCACCACAGGGCCAGCAGGGTGGTCGGTCCGAAGCCGGCGCCGAAACCGGCCCAGGCGAAGGCCACGAGACCGAGGATCGTGTCGCTGCGGCCGACCGCCAGGGCCATGGCGACGACGGCCACGGCGAGCACGCCGATGCGGCCGGCCCAGACGCCCTTGGCGGGGGTGAGGGGCCTGCGCGTGACGCCGCGGTAGAGGTCCTCGACGAGGGCCGACGAGGTGACGATGAGCTGGCTGGAGATCGTCGACATGATGGCGGCCAGGATGGCGGCCAGGAGGAAGCCGGCGATGAGCGGGTGGAAGAGCAGCTGGGCCAGCGTGATGAAGACCGTCTCGGGATTGGCCAGACGGGCCGCGTCGTGCTGGTAGACGGCCACGCCGACCAGGGCCGTCGCGACTGCCCCCAGGTACGACAGGACCATCCAGTCGATGCCGATGCGGCGGGCCCGTCGGGCCTCGGTGGGCGAGCTCAGCGCCATGAGGCGCACGAGGATGTGCGGCTGGCCGAAGTAGCCCAGGCCCCAGGCGAGGGCGGAGACGACGCCGATGAGGGTGCCGCCGTGGACGAGCGAGGTGAGGTCGGGGTCGACGCCGCGGATCGCGGCCAGCGCCTCGCCCGGGCCCCCCAGGCGGATGATGCCGACGATCGGCAGGACGACGAGGGCGAGGACCATCATGAGACCCTGGATGACATCGGTCCACGAGACGGCGAGGAAGCCGCCGACGAGCGTGTAGAGCACGGTGACGCCGGCCACCAGGAGCATGCCCCACAGATAGGGCAGGTGGAAGCTCGACTCGAAGAAGGTGCCGCCGGAGACCATGCCGGAGGAGATGTAGAAGGTGAAGTAGACGAGGATGATGAGGCCCGTGATGATGCGCAGGATGCCGCGCTCGTCGTGGAGGCGGTTGCCGTAGAAGCTGGGGATCGTGATCGCGTTGCGCGCCGTCTCGGTGTAGCTGCGCAGCCGCGGGGCGACGATCCGCCAGTTGAACCAGGCGCCGATCGTGAGGCCGATGCCGATCCACGCCTCGACGAGGCCCGACGCGTAGACGGCGCCGGGCAGGCCCATGAGCAGCCAGCCGCTCGAGTCGGCGGCCCCGGCGCTGAGCGCCGAGACGAGCGGGGGCAGTCGTCGCCCGCCGAGCATGTAGTCGTCGAGGTCGACGGTCTGGTGGTTGCCCCAGAAGCCGATGGCGACCATGGCCCCCAGGTAGACGATCATCGCCACGACCTGCCATGCGAAGGTGCTCATGCCGGTGCGCTCCGTTCCGCCGGTCGTTCTCAACGGGTGGGGGTTAAGCAAAACTGAATACCTGCTTAAGCCCAGGACAGAGTAGCGCATCGCGGGGGTGGGTGGCATCGCGGTCCGCCCGTCGATTGGCCGCTCGTGCTGTGGAGGATGGATGTAGACGCTCTCACGTCTCCAAGTCGAGATCGGCGTGAACGGCAGTGTTGAGTGCGTGGAGTACTCGAAGAGTCGTCCGAAGGTCGTCCACGCTGATACCGTCGCTCAGATGGGTGATGCGGTCAAGGTGGTTGTCGCCCATTGTGGCGATACGCTCGAGGGCCTCATCGCTGAGTCTTACTCGAGTTATTCGCCCGTCATCGGCCTGACGTTCGCGGACGACGTGACCATCTGCCTCGAGTCCGTCTACGAGCCGAGTGATGGCCCGTGGGGTGACGGAGAGAGTTCTTGCGAGTTCGCTCATGGTGGGGCGACCCAGGCGTGCAACGGTCATGAGTAGCTCAACGCGTGACGAAGACATTCCCCACGCCTCCTCGGTCAGGCGGTTTTCCGTTGCCGGCGCAGAAGTCCTCCGATGGCGCTGATCATCGTTGTGACGATGAAGGGTAATGCTTCATCCGGAAGCTCTTGGGAGTCGTCGATCCGAGTGGCGGAGGTCAAGAGGAAACGTAGGAGTGGGCTCGCGTTTCCGGTCTGTTCAAGTTCGAAGGCAAACGCAGGTGGTTCTGGCGGCCAATCACTAATAGACTCCGTAGGCTTTCCACCTTTGGCTGCAGCGGGCACGAGACAACTCTTAGTACGAAAACCTGTCAGTCTTCTGTGAAATCCGATGAACTTCAGCATCCCCCTTTACTTACCGAGGTAAAAGATCTAAAATAAATATACACCATATGTAAGTTGAACCCAAGCTTGAGGTAAAGTCTATCGTGTTGTATGGCTGACATGAAACGAAACCGTATTTTTCATGGATTTCCTGCGCCGTTTCGGATATGATTGGAGCATGCAGGTTGAGGTCGCCCCGGAGGAAACCGCCGTCCTGGTCGGGTGGAGGAGGCGTTCCGATAATCATGTGCTGGTGCGGATGAAAGCAGAAGCGATCCTGTACGCCTCTGAAGGAGTCGGAATCGGCATCATCGCGAAGATGGTTGAGTGCACTGAGAGGATAGTGCAGGAATGGTTGGCCGAGTGGCAGGCCACCAGGATGTGCTCGGTCCTGACCGGGCATGCGGGGAACCAGAACGCGGCGAAACTCACCCGCGTCCGGAAGCAAGAACTCAAGAAAATCCTCGCCCAGCCGCCGTCCCAGACGGGCGTCCACGCCGAGTTCTGGGACGTCCCGGCGATACGTGACGTCGTGAAGATCCTGTTCGACGTGGAATACCAGTCGGACTCCTCGTACCAGCTGCTCCTGCGCTTCTGCGGGCCGAGTCTCGAGCTGCCCGACCCGTTCGACGAGCACCGCAACGAGAAAGCCATCACCAGACGCATGGCCGAGGCGACGACCCAAGTCAATGCCCTGTTGGACGACGGCTGGGAGGTCTACACGGCGGACGAGGTGCGCTTGGAGCACGAGGCCTGGACCCGCCGGATGCAGCTCCCGAAAGGGCAGCGTACCAAGCTGTCCGTGGACCGGCAGAGGACGTCCCAGTCGTTCTTCGGTGCCCTGTCCCTCATCAATAAGAAGGTGAAGCTGTATCCGATCGAGGGGAAGCAGAACACCGAACAGATCATCCTGGCTCTGGAACGACTCCAACGCGAAACCGAGACAGAGCAGATCGCGGTCGTCCTGGACAACGCACGATTCCACTATGCGAAAGCGTTGACCGGCCTCTACGAGCCGGGCCGGCTGCTGGAGCGCATCACGCCGGTTCATCTGCCGCCGTACGCGCCCGATCACAATCCGGTGGAGCACGTCTGGAACGCGGCCAAGAGCAACATCGCGAACATTCAGCGTGAGACCCCCGAAGAAACCTTCGGCGCGTTCGCCTCATACGTCACCGGCCGCGCCTTCGACTACGACTTCGAGCACCTCCCGCTTCGCGAAACCAGAAACGATTTTGTTTCATGACGGCCATATATATGATCGGATGATTGCTAATGATCGAGCTTCAGATCCTTTAAGTCTCCTCGGGAGCTTAGGGATGGCTCTTGTATCTCCCGTTGGAAGTGAGTATACACCGAATAATCTTATTGAATTTATTAAGCAAGCCGATTTTATGGATTTATACCAACAGAACTTAGCTGCTACGGACACGTTGATTGTAGCTAAAAAATAGCCAATGGAGATGCAAAGTATGAAAAAATTTAATATGAAATATTTAAATCTTCCTATGGCTGACATGAAACGAAACCGTGTTTTTCGTGGATTTCCTGTGCTGTTTCGGATATGATTGGAGCATGCAGGTTGAGG